>ERZ1699254.671-NODE-671-length-11905-cov-3.816947_pt1 | contig 11905 bp, 10 predicted proteins | sample MGYA00581522_ERZ1699254 | MGnify/ENA primary metagenome ERZ1699254 (study PRJEB42319, sample SAMD00040329) | human oral metagenome | material: saliva | host: Homo sapiens | study: EMG produced TPA metagenomics assembly of PRJDB4115 data set (Metgenomic analysis of... | reverse complement strand
TGGTGAGCTCCATCGGTACACCAATTGGTTTGCTTGTTATGATCTTGCCAATCTATACAATTATTGACATGATTGAAACCGCTGTAAACGTATGGACCGACGCATCCGTATGTGCTATGGTTGACCATGATCTTCAAGGCAAATTGGACGACTCCAGTGGTGATGATATGCCTCAATTCCAAGATGCTTAGTTTTAGCAACTAGTTAAACTTAAGAAAAATACTTAATTATATAACTCAAATAAAAGGTTATCCCGTACGGGATAACCTTTTTTGATGACTGTACAAGTATTAAAAGGTACAATACTAGTAGAGATTGAAGTTTAATGTAGTGGTTGTTATAAAGCTAAGGAGTTGTATTGTGAAAAGAATATATTCATACATTGCTGCACTGTTAATGCTAAGTCTTATGGCTTCACAAGTACATGCAAAAGAGCCGGTTACTCAAAGTGATATTTCTGGTAGTGCTAAAGAGAAGTGTGTTAGTAGTGAACAAACTAATGATAAGATTGAAGCTGATTTACAAAGACATTTGGAAAGAATGAAGTCAGAGGACATAGCTAAGGGGTATTTACGTGAAGAAAAAACGTATGCTGAAGAAGTTAGTTTAGTTCGGGGCAGATTGTATCATTCAACGGATAAGCTCATTCATGATGAGAAAAAGACTACTCTTTTATCGTATCCAGTAGGAAGTAAGGTTCCTTGTAAGAAGAATTTAAATGATATAGATTCATATACAGACACAATTACTCGTAAAGGCATGACATTCCGCATTCCTAAAGATGCAGAGTTGAAGATGTTCTATATGTTAGATAACATTATTTTTATAGAGTATGAGATAGGAGATATTTGGTATTCTATTCAGATTATTCCTTTAGATGTAGATCATCCTGATAGTAAAGATATAGAAAATAAGGTGCTTGTAGATAAAGAGTATAATTTTTATCACACATTGCAAGTATATTGGCGTATGTGGGGAATCTTTGATGATTTACAAAATCCTACTTATTCAGCGGTATGGAATAATGGCTTGCCTGGAATGTTAGTGGATTCATACAATCCAGATAAGAAATCTAATTTACTATTTGCTGCATATGATGGACGGTATGCTGTATTTAATCAGCTTGTATATAATCCAAGTACGAGTCCTTTTACTCATGAGCAGTTAAGAAATACAATTGAATATTTTGATTCTAATAACAATCCAGAGTTTAAGGCTAAAAAGCATAGATTATTCCCTGATGAGAGGATAATTCGTATATATGAGTACTAGTACAAACCTTATATTACTAATTATATAATTTGTGTTATACTTCTATATAGAATAATATCGAATTAATAGAAGGCTAGTTGGCATATTCTGTGCAGACTAGAGATTAGAATGAAAGATAAGTCAGTATTACCAATTGAGGAACAATTAAATAGATTTCTTCAACCAAAATGCCTAATCCCTGGTGGCCTAGGCTTGTGGGAGGATTATTTCCGAAAGATTTGTACTGCTTGGGGCGAGATTAGTGGTGAAATTCGACCTCAGCATATCATATTTTCTGCTGATAATGGTTGTAATATGGAAGGCTATGTAGGTTATAACTATGAGGTAACGCAAAAGCAGTCGCGTAATATGCTCTTGGGTCGTTCGTCGGCTACACAGTTTTGTAACTTTAACAACATTCCTTATGAAGTTGTGGATGTAGGAATTGCCTCAGATGATGGCATCGGAGTGGATCGCAAGGTCGCAAAGGGGACAAAGAATATATTAAACCACCCTGCTATGACTGAGGATGAATTTAATAGTGCCTTTCAAGCTGGCTATGAACGAGTTGAACATTATGTAAAGCAAGGGATAAATCTTTTTTCCTTTGGTGAAATGGGACTTGGTAATACGACGACTTCTGCCTGTGTGTTGTCTGCCTTAACTGGAGCGGATCCCACTGAAACAGTAGGACCTGGTTCTTGGCCGAATAAACCAGATTTGATGAAACGAAAAATTGATTTTGTGCGCGCTGTATTAGATAAGCATAAGACTAGTATCGTTTCTGACAGTGAAGTTGAAAGAGTTCGTAAAATCGTAGCCCATGTAGGGGGCTTTGATATTGCTGCTATTCTTGGGGCTATGCTCGCTTGTGTTGAGTTTAAAAAGCCCTTTGTCATTGATGGCTTTATTACAGCTGTATCAGCAGCTTGTGCGGTACATATGAATGATCGTGTTAAGGATTATGCATTGCCATCTCATAACTCTCGAGAAAAAGGCACAGAGCTAGCTTTAGCAGAGGTAGATATTACACAAGACATGGTTCCTATTCAAGCCCACATGTCGATGGGGGAAGGGACAGGAGCAATCTTAATGGTTCAAATGTTGAAAACGACACAGCATATGTTTGTAAACGTTGGGACCTTTGCAGATTTGATGAAATTATAAGGAGAAAGAATGAAAATAAATAAATACTTTGATATACATTTTGAGCGCGCTGATGATGCAACTATCTCTAAAAGGTTGATAGGTGGGGCTAAGATTAAGGGACCTGCGTTGGTTACCCTGATTCTCTCCATATTTATCGCCTCTATTGGGTTGAATATGAATAGTACGGCAGTTGTTATTGGTGCTATGCTTATATCACCGTTGATGGGACCTATTTTAGCAACTGGTTTTGGCTTTGCTACGCTTAATTTTACAGTTGTAAAAAGCGGTATTTTAAGATTGTCCTTACAGGTTACGATTGCTGTTTTGGCATCTGCTTTATATTTTTATATTTCTCCCGTTCAGGCGGCTACATCTGAACTATTAGCACGTACAGAACCGAATATTTTTGATGTATTCATTGCTATATTTGGTGGGTTAGCTGGGATTATTGGGCAAACGCGTAAGACCTTAGATAATGTTATACCAGGTGTTGCGATTGCGACTGCACTTATGCCACCACTATGTACGGCAGGATATGGACTGGCTAATGGAAATTGGCAATATTTCATTGGGGCTGGCTATCTATTCTTTATAAATGCATTTTTCATCTTCTTTGCAGCTTTTATTGTTTTAAAGGGTGTATATAGTTTGCCATTCCATAAACAAGCAGAAGAGGTTAATCGTCGTAACCAGCTAATATTTCTCGTGATTGGTCTTATTATGGCTATACCAAGTATTTATGCAGGCTATGATATGACTATCAAGTATTCTGAGTCAAACCATATGGAGCAGTTTATTAAGAATGATATTAATCAAGAGGGCCGTCGACAAGTGATTGATTATTCATTAGATCAAACGAATAAGCTAGTAGACATAGTAGTTATAGGAGCTCCTGTGACTTCAGAGGAGCGAGCCCAGTTGGATAACAAGTTACAGAAGGATGAGTACTTGCAGAATTATACATTACGATTTGTTAATAGCGTAGATGAGAAAAAATCTACTATGGATAAGACGAACTTGAATAAATCTTCAGAGAATCTTGAAACATATAAAAACTTGAATAATCTATACCAGCCGACTTATCAATTAGTAAGTGAAACTATAAATACTATGAAAACGACAGAAGCTGAAGCAAAGGCGTTATTCCCGTTTGTAAGCAAAGTGGAAGGCATGCCTTTAATAGATAATCTAGAACAGCCTAAAGCGAGTCGCTATATGGTGATCATCCATACTACATCCGCTGTATCTGATGCAGATTTGGAACGAATAAAAGCTTGGTTAGAGGCTAAATTATCAGCACCTGTAACTATTTCTGTGGAGCAAACAACGTCAACTTTATAATTGAATCTTTTGATTAGATTGTTTATTATATAGAGCGATATTTATAACGGTACTAAGTTTGATTGTACCCATTAGGTATATTACCTAGTAGTACGGGGAATCATCTTAGTACCGTTTTTATGTACTTGGCATAGCTAAATGTAATTACTCTTATCTTGCTATAGATTAAAGTTATATTATTACATATATAAAATCTATTATACGAGTAGGAATTAAATTGCTATACTTACTACATCGAAATTATTAAATAATCAAATGTAGATACAAGATAAGAAAAATAGATTTATTATAATATCTACGAATGTTGTATACGTATGAGTCCTCGTCCGAGATGGAGGTTTTCATCGTAGATAGGAGGATTACATGAAAAAATGGTTAGCATTAGCAGCGACGGCCGTACTGGGTGCGTCCTTATTGATTAGTGGTTGTGGTTCTTCCACAAATAACGCGAGCTCTAGTGGCTCTAAAGAGGTATTAAAGATAGCAGCAAATCCTGTACCTCATGCTGAAATTTTAGAACAAGTTAAACCTATTTTGGCTAAGGAAGGTGTAGACTTACAAATCGTTGAATTTACAGACTACATCCAACCAAATATGGCTCTATCTAGCCATGAAGTAGATGCAAACTTCTTTGCAAACGTACCTTACCAAAATAACTACAATAAAGATCATGGTACAAACTTTGTAAGCTTTGCACCAGTTCACATCGAACCATTGGCTATCTACTCTCAAAAAATTAAAGACTTGAAAGACTTGCCAAATGGCGCAAAAGTAGCTATCCCGTCTGACCCAACAAACAGTGCTCGTGCACTTCTCTTGTTGCAAAGTGCTGGTCTAGTAACATTGAAAGATCCAACTGGTTTGACTAATACACCATTCGATGTGACTAGCAATCCTAAAAACATCCAAATTGTTGAGTTAGAAGCAGCTCAAATTCCTCGTTCTATCCAAGACTTAGATGCAGCAGTAATCAATGCTAACTATGCGTTGCCAGCTGGTCTTAATCCTACAAAAGATGGCTTATTCGTAGAAAAAGCTGACTCTCCATATGCAAATCTTCTTTCTGTTAACCCTGGTGATGAAAATAAACCAGCTATCCAAAAATTAGCTAAAGCATTACAATCTCCAGAAGTTAAGAAGTTCATCGAAGAACACTACAAGGGAGCTATCATCCCAGCGTTCTAATTGATCGTTAATAATATATGTATCTGATACAATACCTTCTCATGACAAACTCTATAGATACGAAAAAGGCGTAATACCAATGGTGTTACGCCTTTTTTATTATATTATGGATGAATTGGTTTTGCATATTTTTTCCGATATGAATGTGGTGTTTCAGTGGTAGCCATTTTGAAAATTTTACAGAAATAACTAGTTCTGTTATAGCCCAATGTTTTACTGATCTGATTAACTGTTAGTTGGGAATATACTAATAGTTTTTTCGCTTCTTGTATGCGCAATAGTGTTATATATTGCACTACTGAAAGCCCCGTATCATCTTTAAAAATCTTAGAGAAGTAGGACTCGCTTAAATGAATATGTTCCGAAATCCTTCTGAGCGACACGCGTTTGCTCAGATTTTTTTCTATATATAACATAGCCTTTCGAATTTCTGGACGATTAATAGGTCGTTCAGACTCCACAAAGTCTGGTAATTGTTCATAAGGCATCTCTTCTGCTATGGCATCGTTAAATGGGAAGTAGTGTTCTACCAAAATCCGTAAAACCTTTGTAGCACTGTAGATTTGTTCTGCTGTAAGAACTGGTAATGCCTGATATAGTGCACGAAGTTTGGTGTCATCATGCCAATCGGTTTGGGTAGGCAAAATAGGTTTGATTGTTGTATCTTCTGTTTTTGTTTGTCCTGCCATGATGAAGCCTAAGATGGCGCCATCTTTCATGATGGGCACGGAGAAATCTATAAGGCCCATATGACAGCGGTACGGACAGGAGGATAGTTCTTTTGTAGCATCTAGTCCACCATATAAGTCGCATTGATTGCAGCGTTTGGCGTAAGCTGGATTGCGTCTTACAACCTTGCAAAAAGGAGAAAAGTTATATTCTTGAGATAACACTTTTCCACGATTATTAACAAAAATAGCCGCAATCTTTGTTATGTTTGTAAAATCGCGCATGATTTCATTAATAAGCTTAGTATCTTCATTCGTACAAATCATGGTAAAACCTCCAATCACAAATGTGTTAAGAGGTCTAGTAAGCACACCGTTAAATAGCTCTACTTGCTCTCTATCTAATGGGACGGCTCTAAACCTGAGAAAAGAGAAAAGTGACATACCACCTAAAATTCATATACCTATAAAATTAAGTTATTTCTTGATTTTATATGTATAAGTATAACAGGATTGTCGTATTTTAGTAATAGAAAAATCGCATTTTTCGAATATACATAAAAAAGTTATATTTAATAATTTTTATAATAAAGGTAGATAAAAGCCTTATAGTACATGTATTTAGAAAGGATTGAGTCCGATGGGTTGTGACTGAATAGCAAGGCATGCTCTATAGCAATATATGGTGTACAGAATCTAGGGTTGCATACATATGAATAGTTAAAGAAATGATAAAAAATATAAAATGGTATACCGCAACATAGTTTTCTGTACATAGATACTTTGATACTTTCATTATACGTATGGAGGGTATTATGGCGACAACATGTGGATTAACTGAATTTGTAGGGACTAGTAAAACTGGTGATACTATTGGTCTCGTAATTGCTAACGTAGATCAACAAGTATTAGATGCGATGAAACTAAAGAAAAAATATCGTTCCATCGGTATTTTAGGTGCTCGTACTGGTGCAGGCCCACACATTATGGCTGCTGATGAAGCAGTAAAAGCAACCAATACTGAAATCGTTAGCATTGAATTACCTCGTGATACTAAAGGTGGCGCAGGCCATGGCTCGTTAATCATCTTTGGTGGTGATGATGTATCCGATGTAAAACGAGCTATTGAAGTAGCATTAGCTGAAGTGGAACGTACTTTTGGCGATGTATACGCAAACGATGCTGGTCATATTGAACTTCAATATACAGCACGCGCTAGTCATGCAGTAAATGCAGCATTTGGCGCTCCCGAAGGTAAAGCTTTTGGTCTTATCGTAGGTGCTCCAGCAGCTATTGGCGTAGTTATGGCCGATGTAGCTGTCAAATCTGCAAACGTTGATGTAATCGGTTATGCATCTCCTTCTGCAGGTACAAGTAATTCTAACGAAGTAATTTTACAGATTTCTGGCGATTCTGGGGCTGTACGACAAGCGGTTATTTCTGCTCGTGAAGTAGGTAAACAATTGCTCGGTACGATGGGTGACGAACCAGTGAACGGAGCCCCTTCCTATATCTAATCTGAAAGGATGGTATGCCCTATGAAATCAAAACGTTTCGAAGTCTTAAGTCAACGTCCTGTTAATCAGGATGGTTATGTAAAGGAATGGGTAGAGGAAGGTTTTATAGCCATGGAATCTCCTCAAGATCCAAAGCCTAGTCTCAAAATCGAAGGTGGGCGCATCGTTGAACTCGATAGTAAACGCCGTGAAGATTTTGATCTTATCGATACATTTATTGCAAATTACGGTATCGTTCTCGATGGTGCTGAACAAGCAATGGCAAAGGATTCAAAAGAGATTGCTAATATGATGCTTACACCATCAGTACCTCGTGAAGAAATCGTTAAGATTTGTAAATCTATTACTCCAGCGAAAATGTTGGAAGTTGTTTCTTCTATGAACGTTGTTGAGATGATGCAATGTATGCAAAAAATGCGTGCTCGTCGTACAATGGCTAACCAAGCTCATGTAACGAACGTAAACGACAATCCAGTACAAATCGCAGCCGATGCTGCGGAAGGTGCACTTCGTGGGTTCGCAGAAGAAGAAACAACAGTAGCCGTTGCTCGTTACGCACCACTCAATGCGATTAGCTTACTCGTAGGCTCTCAATGTGGTCGTCCAGGTGTATTGACACAATGCTCCTTGGAAGAAGCGACAGAATTGGAACTTGGCATGCGTGGCTTCACAGCATATGCAGAAACAATTTCCGTATATGGTACAGAAGACGTATTTACCGATGGTGATGATACACCTTGGTCTAAAGGATTCCTCGCATCTGCTTATGCCTCTCGTGGTCTTAAAATGCGCTTCACCTCTGGTACAGGTTCTGAAGTACAAATGGGCCAAGCAGAAGGTAAATCTATGTTGTACCTTGAAATCCGTTGCCTATATATCACAAAAGGCGCTGGCGTACAAGGTATCCAAAATGGTTCTGTAAGCTGTATCGGTATTCCAGCAGCCGTACCTTCTGGTATCCGCGCTGTATTAGCAGAAAACCTTGTAGCAGCTATGCTCGACCTAGAATGTGCATCTAGTAATGACCAAACATTCAGTCATTCTGATTTGCGTAGAACAGCTCGTACATTGATGCAATTTGCACCAGGTACTGACTTTATCTGCTCTGGTTATAGCTCTACACCAAACTATGACAACATGTTTGCTGGTTCCAACTGGGATGCAGAGGACTATGATGACTGGACAGTTATTCAACGTGACCTTAAGGTAAATGGTGGACTTATCCCTGCTCGCGAAGAAGAAGTAGTAGCAGTTCGTAATAAAGCGGCTCGTGCACTACAAGCTTTGTTCAAAGCATTAGGTTTGCCTCCGATTACAGATCAAGAGGTAGAGGCTGCTACTTATGCGAATGGCTCTAAAGATATGCCTCCTCGCGACAAGGTTGCAGATATTAAAGCGGCTCAAGACTTGTTGAACCGCGGTGTTACAGGCGTTGACTTTGTAAAAGGCTTAGCTAAAGAAGGTCATCCTGATGTAGCACAAAGTATTTTGAATCTATTAAAACAAAAAATCTCCGGCGATTACTTACAAACATCGGCCATCTTTGACCGTGATTTCAATGTTATCTCCGCGATTAACAATAGAAATGACTATCAAGGTGTTGGCACAGGTTATCGTGTGGAAGGTGAAGATTGGGAACGCATTAAAGATATTCCAAACGCCATTGATCCACGGGATATATAAGGAGGTGTCATGATGGCTGAAATTAACAGAGATGTATTACGTTCTATTATCCTAGACGTTTTACAAGAAATGGGTGGTGTTCATGAAGCACCACAATTCAAGGCTAGTGCTGGTAAAAGCACAACACCAAGTGCTACTCCTAGACATGAAGATCCAACTGGTGACGATAGCTGGCTCCAAACTGGTGGCCCTGCACAACCTGGTACAAGTGCAGATGAAGTGGTTATTGCTGTTGGCCCTGCCTTTGGCCGTAGTCAACGACAAACTATCGTTGGTGTACCGCATCAAGAGGTAATTCGCCAATTAGTAGCTGGTATCGAAGAAGAAGGTTTAAAAGCTCGTGTAATTCGCGTATACCGTTCCTCTGACGTAGCGGCCGTAGCCGTTGAAGGCGATTCTATTTCTGGATCTGGTGTATGCATCGGTATTCAATCTAAAGGTACTACTTTGATTCACCAACGCGATTTACAACCACTTTCAAATTTGGAATTATTCCCTCAAGCACCTCTATTAACAGCTGAAACATACCGTGCTATCGGTAAAAATGCTGCTAAATATGCTAAGGGCGAATCCCCAACACCAGTACCAACATTGAACGATCAAATGGCTCGTCCAAAATACCAAGCATTATCTGCATTGCTTCATATCAAGGAAACTAAGCATGTAGTAAAAGGTAAGCCAGCTGATGAAGTTCGTGTCACTGTATAAGGAGGTTTACTATGGCTAACGAATTAGAAGCCTTAATTCGGCAGATCGTATCTGAAATAGATGGGGCAAAGGGAAATACTACACAATACTCTGCGCCTCATACATCATCTACACCTAATACAACAGTTGTAGATAGGATGGTTACCATCGAGGATTATCCGATTGCTAAAAAACATCCAGAATGGATTGATCTTGGTCAAGGTCGAGACTTAAGCCATATTACGATGGATAACGTAATGGCCGGTCATATCACAATGGACGATTTAAAAATTTCTCCATCTATTTTGAAAGCTCAAGGTCAAATTGCTAAGGCTGGGGGCCGAGATCAAATTGAACTCAACTTCTCTCGCGCTGCAGAAATGACGAAGGTAAGTGATAAACGTTTACTTGAAATGTACAATGCACTTCGTCCATATCGTTCTTCCAAACAAGAACTGTTAGATATTGCTAGCGAACTTGATGGTTTAGGGGCTCCGATTTGTGCAAACTTTGTACGAGAAGCTGCAGAAAATTACGAACGTCGTAAAAAACTTAAAGGTGATAATTAACCTATAGGAGATGTCATTATGAAACGAATTGTTGGCATCGATATCGGAAACTCTACAACAGAAGCGGCCTTGGCCGAAATTCATAGTAATGGAGAGGTAAAGTTCTTATCTTCTGCCATCGCTAGTACCACTGGTATTAAAGGAACACGCGAAAATATCGTAGGTCTCATGGATGCCCTCAAGTCGCTAATTAGGTCTGCTAATCTTACACTACGAGACATTGACTTAGTTCGCATTAATGAGGCTACACCAGTTATCGGCGATGTGGCCATGGAAACGATTACAGAAACCATAATTACGGAATCTACCATGATAGGGCACAACCCTAAAACACCAGGTGGCTTAGGTCTTGGTGTAGGGTATACCGTTCCCATTGAGCAACTAATTGATAAGCCACAAGGTCAGCCATACATCGTGGTAGCTCCAAAGATTATCGATTTTGAATTGGTAGCACAGCTTATTAATGCGTACTGTAAGCGAGGTTATGATATTCGAGCTGCCATCCTTCAAGCCGATGACGGCGTACTCGTTAACAATCGATTAGATTATAAAATTCCTATCGTAGATGAGGTTGCGTATATCGACAAAATCCCAATGGGCATGCTTTCTGCGGTAGAGGTTGTAGAACCAGGGCAAGTGGTATCACAATTATCGAATCCTTATGGAATCGCCACTGTATTTGAGCTTTCACCAGAGGAAACAAAGAATATTGTGCCTATCGCTAGAGCTCTTATCGGAAATCGCTCAGCTGTAGTCATCAAAACACCGGCAGGGGACGTTAAGGAGCGGGTAATACCGGCAGGATCCATCATTGTTATGGGGAATGATCGAACTGTATCCGTCGATGTATCTGCTGGGGCAGAGAGAATTATGGAAACCCTCGAATCTGTTCATCCTATCGATGATATCAGTGGTGAAGCAGGTACGAACGTAGGTGGCATGCTTGAAAAGGTTCGCCTTACAATGGCTCAATTGACGAATAAATCCCCGCAAGATGTATTCATCCAAGACTTGCTAGCCGTAGATGTAGCTGTTCCTATTAATGTAAAGGGTGGCCTTGCAGGTGAGTTCTCTATGGAACAAGCCGTAGGCATTGCCTCCATGGTTAAGTCAGATCATCTACAAATGGAAATCATTGCGAAGCAGGTAGAAAAAGAGTTAGGCGTACCAGTTGAAATCGGTGGTGAAGAGGCTGAATCAGCTATCTTAGGGGCTTTGACTACACCGGGGACAGCAAAACCAATGGCCATACTCGATTTAGGGGCAGGCTCAACTGATGCATCTATCATTAACCAAGAAGGAAAAATTAAAGCCATTCATCTTGCAGGAGCAGGAAATATGGTAACTATGCTGATCAATTCTGAACTTGGTTTAGAGGATATGCATATTGCAGAAGCCATCAAACGAGACCCATTAGCTCAAGTACTCAGTGTATATCACATTCGTCACGAAGATGGAACAGTACAGTTCTTTAATGAACCACTTTCGGCAGCATTGTTTGGACGCGTTGTTATCGTAACGCCAGATGGGCTCGTTCCTGTAGAGCGAGATATCCCTCTAGAAAAGATTAAGCGTGTTCGTCAAACTGCAAAGAAACGGGTATTTGTCACAAACTCACTCCGCGCTTTGGCATCTGTTAGTCCTACTCATAATGTGCGAGATATACCATTTGTAGTTATCGTAGGTGGTTCTGCATTAGACTTTGAAATTCCTCAACTCGTAACTGATGCACTTTCACAATATGCATTAGTAGCGGGGCGAGGCAATATTCGAGGCGTTGAAGGGGCACGAAATGCGGTAGCAACAGGATTGGTATTATCCTATGCACAGAAGGGAGGACTATGATGGACCAAAG
>ERZ1699254.666-NODE-666-length-11947-cov-4.299662_pt1 | contig 11947 bp, 5 predicted proteins | sample MGYA00581522_ERZ1699254 | MGnify/ENA primary metagenome ERZ1699254 (study PRJEB42319, sample SAMD00040329) | human oral metagenome | material: saliva | host: Homo sapiens | study: EMG produced TPA metagenomics assembly of PRJDB4115 data set (Metgenomic analysis of... | reverse complement strand
GTGCCGTTGGGCGTGTTCTCCGCGACGTAGGAGGCGAACTCACTGCCGGGCACAACGTCGATACCGACGGTGGCCTCGCCGCTCGCAGGGACCGTCACCGTCGCGCCCTCGGCAGACGCGGATGCGGCGCCCGAGTACGTGATTTCCACGCCCTTGCCTCGCCAATCCGACGAGTGCTGCGTGAAGAAGCCGCCATCCACGATCTCAGACAGCACCTGCGAGCTCAGCTCGTAGGTGGCCGGAACACCGGAGAGGTTGTGGAGCGTGACGTCGAAATGCCAGCCCTTCGTGCCGTCCCCCAGGTCCGCCTTGGGCCGGGACTGCTCGGGCGCGCCCACGACCGTCGGGTACACGGACGAGGTCGTCGCAGCCAGGGCGTCGACGAGGCCCGCGCCCTGCTTACGCGGCGAGTACAACGCACCCGTCGTCTGAGCCGCATCGGTGAGCGGACGGGCCGTGCCCATGATGAGGTTCTGCACCACATCAGCCTTCTGACGCGCACTCATCGACGCAAACAACGGATCAGACTGAACCCGCTGCAAGACAATCGTGCTGACGCCCGCCATCTGCGGAGTGGCCATCGACGTGCCGGAGGACTGCTCGTACGCTCCGTCCGGTATCGACGAGAAAACCTCGCCACCGGGCGCCGCGATCTCGGGCTTAAGGCGCAGGTCCGGGGACACGCCCCACGCGGAGAATTCCGACGCCTCGTACACGGTGGACTGCGGCAGAACCTGGCCCTCGGCGATCGAGAGCTTGTGCTCGGGGGCGTCCAGCATGGCCTGGCCGTCGGCCTGAGAGATGAACGCGGCGGGCATGTCCTGCGTCGTCAGATTCATGGCGATGAGGGATCCGACCGACACGTTGTTGTAGACGACGATTCCGGCGGGCTTGAGGTCGTAGAGGTTCTCGACCTTCTTCTGGTAGGTCATCTTGCCGCGGGAGACGAGCGCGATCTTGCCGGCGAGGCCGTCCGGGTACTTCGCCTTGAGGGCGGCGGCGTCCTCCTCGGAGGCGAACCCGGCGTCGACGTACTCGTAGGTGCCGGCGGGCAGGTCGGAGAAGAAGGCGACCTTCTCGCCGTTGAGGCCGCGAGCGCGCTGATATCCGATGTCTTTCCCATTGACGGTGAAGGCGTTGCGAAGCAGGGCGTTTTCGACCGAGGCGACGGCAACAACCGAGGAATACGTAGCCGGCTCGTCCATGACCGAGGAGTCGGGATCCGAGGCGTAGGGCAGGCCCTTGCCGGAGTTGTTGCCGTACCCGGTGGAGAAGGCGTTGCCCGAGGCCGCGTTGACGGTGATGCCCGCTTCCTGCAGCTTCTTGTACACGGTCGCGTACACCGAGTCGGCCTCGTTATCCATGCCGGCCGTCCAGCCGAGCGACAGGTTAATGACGTCGGGATGCAGGACGAGCATGTCGTCGAGGGAGGCGAGCAACGCGGAGTCCAGCAGCGCGTCATCCTCGCTGCGCGTCACCTTCGCGACGATCACCTGGGTGTTCGGAGCGGTGCCGACGATCTTGTCGGCGTTACCTGCGGCGATGCCGGCGACATGCGTCCCGTGGGAAGCATATGGGGTCTTCGCCGGCGACGCGTCGTTGTCGCCGTCCGCGTAGTCGTAGGCGAAGGGGAACTTCTGCGAGACGTAGACGCCGGTCTTGCCCTCACCCAGCTGCGAGGTCATCGCGGCGACCTTCTGCGGGGTGAGCGGGGGCGTTCCCGCGAGTTCGCCAGTAAAAGCCGGATGCGCCATGTCGACGCCCGTGTCGATGACGGCGATGACCTTTCCTTCGCCCTTCTGGGCGACCTGGTCGATATGCATCATGAGATGGGCGCTCAGGTTAGCGGGGTCCTGCCCGCCGGTCTGCGAGGACTCGATGCCACCCTCGGCATCGGGCGTGGCCACATCACTGACGCGCCCCTCGCGCTCAAGGAACGCGGCACGCACGCCCGGGGCACGGCGGATTGCGTCGAGCGCACCGACGGGTGCCTTGAGGGCGAAGCCCGACATGACGTTGCCGTACTCGTGCTCCACCTGGGCCTGCGTTCCCGGGTAGAGGGCGGACACGGCCTCGTTGATCTCACTGATTGCACCCTCGCGGGACGCGCCATCCTCGAGCTGGACGATGACGCCGACGACGCGCGCCGGGTCCGCCTCTGTACCGGTCGAGGAGGGCACAGACTGCCCGCTCTTCGAGGTCAGCGCCGTGTCGATGTCGCCCACGGGCAGGGCCGCTGCGCCATCACTGACGGCGGAGGGGCCCGGGGGCAGGGGCGAGGCCAGGGTGGCCGGCCCGGTGACCGCGAGCGCGCACGCGCCGACGAAGGCGAGGAGGGCAGCCGGTTTCTTCGTTGACATAAGCCTTCTCCGATATGTTGGGGGACGGAGTGCCAGTGGCACCCGGTACGTCGGTGTACCAGCCGTCTCCTTACAACATACCTCACGTGATCCCCCTGACAATCACGGTATTGCTTACTGATATGTGAAGCGGGGCTGAAGTGTCTAACACGACCGGGCCCGGGAGCGCGTTGCTGCGCTCCCGGACCCGGAGTATTGCCTGGCGGTAGGCGGATATCAGATCACGGCATCCACATACCCGAGGCGTCGAAGTTGTACATACGACCGTTGATCATCTGCGTGCCGGTCACCATTGCTCCCGAGGGAGACAGGTAGTACCAGGCGCCACCCAGGTTGAGCCAGCCGGTGGCCATCGCGCCAGAGCCATGCAGGTAGTACCAGACACCGTCGACCATGACCCAGCCGGTACGCATGGCACCGTCCGAGCCGAGGTAGTACCAGGAGCCACCGATCATCTGCCAGCCGGTTGCCATCGCGCCCGAGCCGTGCAGGTAGTACCACGTGCCACCCAGGTTGATCCAGCCGGTGGCCATCGCACCGGAACCGTGCAGGTAGTACCAGGTGCCGTCGACCATGACCCAGCCGGTACGCATCAGGCCGTTGTCGCCCAGGTAGTACCAGGTGCCGCGGACCATCTGCCAGCCGGTGAGCTGAGCGCCAGAGGCGTCGTGGTAGTACCAGGCGCCGCCGTCCATGACCCAGCCGGTGCGCATGTAGCCACGTCCATCGAAGCGGTAGGTGTGTCCGTCGATCATCATGGAGGTGTTCGTCGGGTAGCTGCCATCAGCGTTGCGGTACCACCAGCCGACCGAGTCCATCACCCAGGCGCCCATCGGGGCGGGCGCAGGCTGCGGATCGGGGGCAGGCTGCGGGTTGGGAGCGGGCTGCGGGTCCGGCGCAGGCTGCGGATCAGGCGCGGGCTGGGGGTCAGGAGCAGGCTGCGGGTCCGGCGCAGGCTGCGGATCAGGCGCAGGCTGGGGATCCGGCTGAGGCTGAGGATCCGGAGCAGGCTGCGGGTCAGGTGCGGGCTGCGGATCGACCCACGGGGCGGGTGCCTTCGCGTCCTGCTTCACGGACTTCACAACGGCGATCGTCGTCGCCGTTGCGGAGGTCCCATCGGGCAGGGTGGCGGTCAGGTTGACCTGATCCCAATCAACAACGTTGCTACCGGTGATCGTCGCGCTCTTGCCATCCTCGGCCACCTTCAGGATGACCGCGCCACCGTACTCCAGGCTCCAGGACAGGGTGGCATCCTTGAACTTCTTGGGAAGCAACGGCTTGAGGGTAACAGTCTCACCCTCCTCCATGTCCACGCGGAGGTGATTGAGCGCAATCTCGTCCTTGTCCAGCTCGCTGACGCAGACCTGGACGCTGGCCATCACCGGGTCGAAGACCATCGGATCCATGTAGTCGGCGACAGCCCTAACATCCGAGCAGCCTTCCTTCTGGGCAGTCACGAGGCCCGACTTCTCATCGACGTTGAGGACGTCAATGTCGTCGCCGGACCAATTGACCTTCGTCATGTTGGCATTCTCCGGCATGTGCGTGACGCCAATGTTGGTCTGCTGGCCAACGTACAGATCGAGTTTTCCTGACTCGATACCGAAGTCGAGGGAAGTCATCGCGACCGGTTCGATGGCAACGGCCGCGCGCTTGGACGGCATGCCGTCACTGCCCCACGCGACGAGCTTGACCGTCGCGGGGAGCGCCTCGGTGTGGCCGGCCTTGGCCCAGGCGGCCTGGATATCGGAGAATGTGATGGTGAACGTGTAGTGGTGAATACCGTCAGCCGTGACATTGCCGGGGAAGTCGACGACGCGGCGATAGAAGATCGCGTCGGACGCCGGATCGCGCAGGTCGATGCTGGACAGGCCGGGATTGTCGACGACGGAGAAGGTGACCTGACCGCCAATACCTTCACTGGTGGTGGCGAGGTCGGAGATCATCGGACCATCCGCGTCGGGCGCGGGGGTTGCTGCCAGGGCGGGAGCGCCGAAGGCGACGCCGGACGCTGCCATCGCGCCGGTCGCCAGGGCCGCTATCCACGCCCTGTGAAATGTGTATGACATGCTCACTCCAATGTTGATTCAGGCGAGCTATACCGCACGGTTAGGTTATGTGCTCGCAATTCGCACAATACTGCGCAACCAGATACCTAGCAATGCATTACTCACTTACCATCACATAGATACAAGAGCATTTGAGGGAAAACAAGGCGTCCTGAGAGTTCTTTTTCTTGAGATTTACACGCGGACCCTGACCACTGCACATATGTTCCGCGACAAAAGTACAGATGCTCACTGAGAACACTCTTAAAAGACCGAACTTTCAGACGATACAGAATTCATTCGACACGGTAACTACCGTAGCGAACTAGCACAAACAGCTACATAACAGGCCCGTGACCTTGACACACATGTCACGGAACGCCCCAGGCGCCCTACTGGCGGTCCGACAGCTCCAGGTTCGCACGCACAACAATGCCGATGCGCTCGACCATGTCATCGTCCACCCACGCCCCATCCAGGCCGGCCAGGCGCGGGTGGGTCGGGGCCTCGTCGAAGAGCAGATCAAAACCGAGGATCGCCCGCCACAGGGGGATCAGCTCCTCGTTGTAGGTATGGCCGTGTCCGCCGGGGGCGGTGCCCGCGACGGGCAGGTCGGCGAGCACCTGAATGAAGGTGACGAAGCGCGTGAACTCGACGAAGGGAGAGACGTCGCGGCCAGCGCGCTCACGCAGCCAATCCGGCTGGGTCCACAGGAGCTTGCGGTTCCACCACACGACCGGGTCCGAGGGATGCTGGGCGTAGACGAGGCGCGGGAATCCCCACGGGCCGAGCTCGCGCCCGTAGAGGTCGGTACGCAGGTCGGAGGGCTCGTTGACGAAGCGCACGCGCCGACCGTTGTAGACGACGGGTGCCACCTCGGGGCTGCCCTTGTGGCGGGCGGCCGTCAGCTCCACATGCATCGGAGTAAAGGCGGGCGTGCCCACCCACAGGGCGCCGTCCACCTGGGAGAGCACGTCCTCGACCGAGGAGAAGACCGACTGGGAGGCGAAGGCTCCCAGGGACTCACCGCAGACGAAGAGCGCGGGTCGGTCGGCCTCGTCCATCGTGTCGAGCTCAGCGCGCACGGCGCGGAAGAGCGCGGCCGAGGCCTCCTGCGCCGGCTCGAGGCCGGTCAGCCAGTTGAGGGCCGAGGGCACGTAGGAGTACTGCAGCGAGGCGGTCGCGCAGTTGCCGCGCGTGAGGAACTCGAGGGGCTGGACCTGCCACTCGTCGACCCAGCCGGAGCCGGTCGACGCGGCGATGAGGATGACGGCTCGATCAAAGGCTCCAGTGCGGCGCAGCTCGGCGACCACCGTCGCCGCGGCCTGCTCGATGCCCGCCCCACCCGTGGGCATGCCGGAGTAGACGCGTATCGGCTCCATGGCCTCGCCGCCGCAGACCTGGGCGATGTCGAGGCGCGAGGGGCCGCGCCCCAGAAAGACACGCCCCTGACCGCCGACAGATTCCCAGGTGACGGGCGATGCCGGGGATGCGGAGCGCTCGGGCACGAACGGCTTGAAAATGCCGCGCGCGGTACGCATGTTCATCTGCTCGGCGCGGTGGCGGAAGAAGCCGATACCGCCGCGCAGGATCACGTTCGATGTCAGGAAGAAGACGATGACAACCAGGATCGCGACGCCCACGAGGATAGCCGCCAGGTGCGGCATGTAGCCGTCGAGCATCGCGACGAGCATGCGACCGAGGCTATTCAGGGCTGCCACGATCGTGATCAGCGTCCACGCAATGACGACGGTACCCGCGGTTCCCAGCAGGTATTCACCGAAGGTCTCGCCCGGCATGTTCACGAGCCTGGCGGCGACGCGGGCACGGCGGTAGGACTGGATGACCGCGTAGAGCCACCAGATCGCGAAGAGGGCGGCAATGCAGACGCGGAAGCCAATTTCGACGGGTTCTGAAGCCCGGATGGTCAGGCCGGTCATGGCGATGACACGGGCACCCACGTTCTGGACGATGACGCCGGCGACGTAGCCGCAGGAGACGAGGACACCCGAGGCAACCGCGTGCCACGCCCAGGAGCGCGCCATCAGCGACGGCGCCACGCTCACCGCATACATGGCGAGCGCCGCGATCACACCGAGGAACGACACACCCATGGCCCCCATTGTGCCAGGCACAGCCTGCCCGTTCAGGAGAGGAACGAGGCCCGGACCGCCAGGCGCATGAGACCGACGGTCGCTGTCGCCCCGCTCACGCCCCAGCGCGAAACGACAACCGCACCTGCAACACATACACCCGACTATCGACGAACAAACAACACTCTCCATCCGCGCGACACGGGTTTGCTTGACAGGCGGTCAGTGGATTTGTAGGTTGAGAGCATGAGCGCGGATGTAGGTTTTACTCCTGGGAAGCTGGTTGAGGCTGCCCAGGGTATCGAAGATAACGCTGAGCCTTTTGCTCAGGCGGTGTCGACGATCGGCGAGGATGTGACGTCTGCGTCGGAGGGGATTAATGGCCCGTTTATGGAGCCGTTGGGTAATGCGCTGACTAAATGGGGCGATTCCCTGAGTGTGTTGTTTGATGATTTAGGTCGTTTGGCCGAGGCCCTGGTAGACGTCGAGCGGTCGTTTGGCACGGCCGAAGAAGAGATTATTCAGTCGTTGGTCCAGGCGGGTTCCGGGTCGGAGTCGGGCGGGGATTCGTCGGGCGGCAGCTTGTACAACGAGCTGAAGCAGCTGTCCCAGTCGGAATCGTGACGGAGGTTTGAGTAATGAGTAGCGATTCGATGCTGGTCTTTAAAGAGGCCAGTGCCACTGAGATGGCTCAGGCCTTCCGTAAGAGGGTCCCCGTGGTCAAGGAGTTCATTCCCGATGTGGCCGCTGATATTAAGGCTACTGTGGGCGATTGGACGGGTGAGTCTCGTCAGGCGTGCGACGCTGCGCTCAAGCGTATGGAGGAGCGCGGCGAGGAATTGGCGGATTTGTTGACGGCGGCAGCTGATGCGATGGACAAGATCCTGGCGGAGGGTCAGCATGCCGAGTCTAAAGCGTTTGCGTGCATCGACAGTTAAGGATTGTGACTCGTGAGTGATTTTAAGGTCGATTTGGAGGCCATGTCCTCGTTCGTGGAATCGTTGTCGTCCTTCGAGGAGAAGGCCAAGGAGTACGACGTGGAGGACTGGGTTCCCAACTCGGGGATGCTGGAGCATCCTGAGGTGTGGGATCGCACGAACGCGTTCCAGGACACGTGGGAAAAGGGTACCAACGACTTGCGTGAAGAGATTAAGGCTGCCTCCAGTGCGGTCAGTGGTGCTCTGGGTGCTTATAGCGAGTACATGGAGAAGGCTAAAGAGTATATGACGACAGTTCAGACGGCTGCTGAGGCGCTGAGCCAGTCTCCCGTCGTTGGTTCGGGAGCGTGATCTGACGTGGGTGTTGTTGCGCATGGTGCACCGGTTTTTAAGATCGGTGGAGATCCTGGTGGTATTTCGACGCGCGCCGCGGTGATGATGGATCGCGCCAATGAGTTCCGCGATATTCATTCCGGCTTGTCTTCCCTCAAAGCTGATGGGTGGGAAGGTCGCGCAGCGGATCATTTCCGCTCGAAGTTCGATGTGCAGGTCAAGGGCTGGGTGGACGCCCAGGAGGCGTTCTCTGAAGCGTCTGAGGCCTATAACTCGTACGCGTCGACACTGGCGTCGGCGCAGAGCCAGTGTGATGGGATTCGTTCGCGTTGGAAGGCTGGCCGCGACGCGGTCCAGCAGGCGCAGAACAATCAGGCTGATGCGCGCAGCCAGGCCGCCGCAGATGGCGGCTCTCCCGTGTTTGATGCCTCCTGTGATGAGGGTCCGGGCCGCTCGGCCATGGCGGCCGCGGTCGCTGATTTCCAGACGCTGGTCGATCAGGTCAACGAGGCCGGCGACCTGCTGATTACCGCATTGAATGCTGGTATTTCAAAGCTGCCCGAGCGCACGTGGTGGGATTCGGCCAAGCGCACGGTCGGCTCGATCCTGGGCGGCGCCTACGAGGCCGTCGTCGAACTGGTGAAGCTGGTGTGGAAGCTGGGCGGCCAGGAGTTCATCTGGGACTTCGGCCGTATGCTCATGGGCGACATGACCCTGGACGAGTTCACAATTAAGCACGTCGAGATGCCCATCGAGACGGTGACCACCATGGCGAAGGCGCTGTGGCAGGATCCCGTGGGCTTTATGACGGCTGTCGGCAAGTCGCTGATCGACTGGGATACGTGGACCGACGATCCGGCACGCGCCATTGGCCACCTCCTGCCCGACATTGCCATCGCACTTGCGACGATGGGTGGCAGCGCCGGCGTGTCCGCCGGCGAGAAGGCCCTGACCGGCGGAGCTCGCGCTCTTCGCATCGGCAAAGAGGTCTTCAAGGCGATCCTGCCTATTAGCCCCGACGACGTCCGCTCCCTGGCCAAGCTCGGCAAGAACCTGGTCGGCAAGCTGAGCGCCCGCGGCATCAATACGGCCGCGGACCTCGCGGATCTGGCAAACACCGCGCAGCACATGGCTAAGGCCGCCGACCACGCCCACGACCTGGGTCACGCCGCCAACGGCATGGCTGGTGCCCTGGACGGGGCCGCTGACGCCGGCCGCGCTGCCACGAGGGCTGGCTCGGCTATCGGGGACACGAGCCACGCCGCGCATGCAGCCGGCGGGGCAGCCGATGCTGCAGGTAGTGCCAGCCACGCCGCACACGCCGCTTCCGGTGGCGGTGGCATCGCCAGCAGCGCGAGCCATGCCGCAAACGGTGCCGGTAGCGCCAGCCACGCCGCTCACGCTGGCGGTAACGCCGCTGATGCTGCTGGTAGTGCCAGCCACGCCGCTCACGCTGGCGGTAACGCCGCTGATGCTGCTGGTAGTGCCAGCCACGCCGCTCACGCTGGCGGTAACGCCGCTGATGCTGCTGGTAGTGCCAGCCACGCCGCACACGCTGGCGGCAACGCCGCAGACGCTGCAGGCAACGCCAGCCACGCCTCGCACACCGCAGGCAACACAGCCGACGCTGCAGGCAACGCCAGCCACGCCTCGCACACCGCAGGCAACACAGCCGACGCCGCAGGCAACGCCAGCCACGCCTCGCACGGTGGCGGGGATGTCAAGGATTCGGCTCTTCCGCCCACGGATCCGGGCCACCGCTCCAACGGTGTGTCCAGTGCCGCTCAGCCCGACGCGACGCCTCATGCGTCCGCGGCTGGCGATGCCAGCACCGGCGGGCACGCGGCTCCCGCGAACACTGCTCCCAGCGCGTCTAACGGCGCTCACAACAACGCGTTCATGAATGCGGATACTGGTGGCGCCACCCACGGCGCTGGCAGCACTGCCAACGGCGCAACCGGAGCTCCTGCGACCGGCGCGGGCACGCATGGCGCTCCCGCGGCTGGCGCTCCTGCCACCGGCACCCACGGCGCCCCGGCAACCAGCGCTCCCGCGCCCGGCGCAGGTACGCATGGCGCTGGCACAACCGGCGCACCTGCAACTGGTGCGGGCACGCATGGCGCTCCCGCGACTGGCGCTCCCGCCACCGGCACCCACGGAGCTGGCACCACCGGCGCCCCCGCAACGGGCGCTCCTGCCACCGGTGCACCCGCAGCTGGCTCCCACGGTGCTGGCGCATCCGGTGCGCCTGCTGCCCCCGGAGCTCCCGCGAGCGGCTCGCATGGTGCTGCTTCTGGCCACGGTGCTGCTGGTGGCTCCCCCGCTGCTCCCGCGCGCAACAACGGCATGGGTGAGCACGTCGCTACGGGTGACCCCATTCCCCCGAGGAAGCCTACTGATCCGGACAAGCCGGCTACCGGCTCGGGTCGCGATTTCCAGTCCTCGACAAACAAGACCGATACGCACAGCGGCGGTAACCAGAAGAACTTGGATCATCTGGACTTCAAGCCCGGTGATTCGGACAAGGTTTCCAACGGTCAGTACCGTCCGGTCGAGACCGCAGGTGGTCCTCACCGCGGCGGCACCGACGGAGCTCCGAAGGGTGACAACTTCGAACCGCAACCCGCTGTTGCGGGCGGCGGGAAGCCTCCGCAGAAACCTGATTCTTCTTACCGTGTTGGCCCCGATCGTTCCCTGACACTTGACGAAGTTGGGTCTGAGGGTCGCTTTGCAGTTGGTGGGAAGTCGCAGAGGAATCCCAACAATTCGTGGGACTCCGATGGCTTGTCTACGAACCGGGACGATTACGATCTTTTCGGCGTTGAGAACAGGAAGGACTCTTCCTACCTGGATCACAGCTCGACCCACGCTAACGGTGAGACGCGCGGTGCCGATGAGCTTGTCGGTGCGGGCGTTGGTCGTAGCGAGTCCAGCGTGGGCGCTCAGGGATCCTACGAGCGCGCTGGTGCCTTCGGTGGCAGCGATCCGAGCCGTGTGAGCCACGGAGCGGACAGCTTCGGCGGCACCGCCGATTTCGGAGCGAATGCAGGACATGCGGGTCACGGCGCACACGGCGTCAGTAATTCCGCTGATGTCGGTGGCGGCGTAGGCGACGCGTCGCGTGGTACGCACGCTGCTGGCGCCCCCACGGGCCAGGGCGGTGGCCATGTTGGTGCTGATACTGGCACCCACGGTGGTTCGTCGGCCCCTGCGCAGGGGCCGCACCGCGCCGATCCGGGCATGTCCACCGGTGATACGCACGGCGTTTCGCGCGCTGATTCCACCCCCGGCCACGGTGACACCCCCCGGGCAGGACATGGTGGAGACGGCACCCCCGACGCGCCTACCACACCCAAGAAGGACACTCCTGCCGGGGACGCCCTGGGTGGCGACAAGCAGCCGCATGGCGGAAAGCATGGAGCAGACACGCCTGCCACCCACGCGGATGAGGCCGCCGACGCCAGCAAGGCTGGCCACGGCTCCAGCGACGCACATGCCTCCGGTAAGGCCGATGCCGACGCGAAGCATGGGCACGATTCCGTCGAGCACGCGGAGGCTGACCCCAAGGCGAAGGACCACTCCGCCAACGGTAAGGCCGACGACGCTGCTGACTCGGCGCGCCACGGTGACAAGACCGAGGCTGACAAGCCCACGTCGGACAAGTCCCACAAGGAAGACGACGCCACACACCACGACGGCGACGAGCACCCCAAGGACACCGACGACAAGCACACCACCAAGAACGACGACGCCGACTCCAAGTCCACCAAGGACGAGGCCGACACCCACAAGTCCGACAAGGACAGCGACGCCAAGTCCGACAAGGACGACGCCGACGCCAAGTCCGACAAGGACGGTGACGGCAAGTCCGACAAGGATGCTGACGGCAAGTCCGACAAGGATGAGGCTGACACGCACAAGTCCGACAAGGATTCCGTCGAGCACGCGGAGGCTGACCCCAAGGCGAAGGACCACTCCGCCAACGGTAAGGCCGACGACGCTGCTGATTCGACGCGCCACGGTGACAAGACCGAGGCTGACAAGCCCGCGTCGGACAAGTCCCACAAGGAAGACGACGCCACACACCACGACGGCGACGAGCACCCCAAGGACACCGACGACAAGCACACCACCAAGAACGACGACGCCGACTCCAAGTCCACCAAGGACGAGGC
>ERZ1699254.663-NODE-663-length-11960-cov-5.161667_pt1 | contig 11960 bp, 9 predicted proteins | sample MGYA00581522_ERZ1699254 | MGnify/ENA primary metagenome ERZ1699254 (study PRJEB42319, sample SAMD00040329) | human oral metagenome | material: saliva | host: Homo sapiens | study: EMG produced TPA metagenomics assembly of PRJDB4115 data set (Metgenomic analysis of... | reverse complement strand
TCAATGTGCTTGTCAAAGGATTGTGAAGAGAAGACATCATAAGATAAGACATCTCCGACATGGGTCGTCATACCGAGGTCTTTGGCAATGGTGTAGGCTTTATATAGCAAATCAAAGCTAGCGATTTGTGGGAAATCGTATTGAGGCCAGTCGTTGCGGATGATGTTTGAGTTGGTTGCAGCTGCTTGTGCCAAGACCAATTCACGAACATGCACATCCTCATTCAAAGAACCAGCCGTTCCCACACGGATCAATTTCTTCACACCGTAGTCAACAATAAGCTCACGCGCATAGATAGAGATTGAGGGCATTCCCATCCCAGTTCCCATGACAGATACACGGTGACCCTTGTAAGTACCAGTGTAACCAAACATGTTCCGAACTTCGTTGAAACAAACAGCATCCTCAAGGAAGTTCTCGGCAATAAATTTCGCACGAAGAGGATCTCCAGGAAGAAGAATTTTATCAGCAATTTCACCTTGCTTAGCAGCAATATGGATAGACATAATATAAGATACCAAACCCGTCAAAAAGCGAAGGGAAAATAGGAGTTGGGCGCAGTGAGCGATGCTCGCTAGACCAACTATCTTTTTCCCACTGCTTTTAGGGTGGGTTCAATTCCTTTCTTTCTTAATTTTGATGATTTAGAGGAGAGCAACCCGTATTCAGTTCAGTGAATACGGTAAACCCATCCTTTCTTTATTTTCATTGAGTTATTAGAAAAGCTTTCCGCTCGTGTTCAAATCTGAACACACGCCCTACCTTTCTTTTATTAATGTTGATTACAATTCAGCAAGAATAGCTTTTAGCAAGCCTTTGAAGTCGCCCTTGACTCGTTCGGTCACTTCTACGACTTCTTCGTGGTTGAGTTCTTCTTGGAAACCTGCAGCAAAGTTAGTAATACATGAAATACCAAGAACCTTCAAACCAGAATGTGCTGCAACGATGACTTCAGGAACTGTTGACATTCCGACAGCATCTGCACCAAGTGTCTTATACGCACGAATTTCAGCTGGAGTTTCGTAAGTTGGACCTGTTACACCGATATAAACACCATCGTCAAGTTTAACACCAAGTTTTTCAGCAACTGCATGTGCTGTAGCACGATATTCTGGGGTGTAAGCTTTTGACATATCAGGGAAACGTGGACCGAAGTCATCCAAGTTTTCACCAATCAATGGGTTTTGACCAGTCATGTTGATGTGGTCAGTGATAGCCATCAAAGTACCTGGACCAAATCCGATACCACCGGCAGCGTTGGTTACAATCACACCTTCACATCCCAAGACTTTCATAACACGAACTGGGAAGGTAACGACCTCAAGAGGATTTCCTTCGTAGAAGTGGAAACGTCCTTGAAGAGCCAAAACCTTACGTCCAGCAAGTTCACCGTACACCAATTTTCCAGCGTGTCCAACAACTGTTGAACGACCCCAGTTTGGAATTTCAGCGTAGTCTACTACGACTGGATTTTCGATTTCTTCAGCTAATTCTCCAAGTCCTGATCCAAGAATCAAGCCGAACTCTGGGGCTTCAACTCCCTTTTCTTTCAAGAAAGCAGCTGTTTCATTGATTTTTGCTAATAATGTCATTATCTATCTCCTTCTTATTGTTTTAAAAAATGACCAATTTTGTCAAAGGTATTAGCGTTACGAATGGTAATATTGCCATAGAAAGGCAACTTCAGTAGTTGTTTGTGATAGGCTGTTTTAGCGTAGGTTTCTTCTGACAATTTACCCCAGAAGATCCCTAATTTCCCAAAATGAAGCACTTCATCGACCAGTTCCAAACTGTTCACTTTCTCGATGACTTGATCCACATCCATACCCTCAGTGTAAAAGAGCACATCCTTTCGAGCCATCTCATGATTCCACCAATCAGGAAGATTTCTAAGCTCCTTTTCATAGTCTTCAAGACTCATCAAGGAAAAACTCTGAATAAATGGATAGTATCTTTCAAAGAAAGACTGTAATTTCTCTATTAATTTAGTTCTAGGCACATTGGTATCAAAGAAAATATTGCCACTATTGATGTAGCTTTCTACATTTTCTAATCCTAACTCCGTCAATTCTTGACGCAGCTGAGCCATGACCACCTTGTTCTTTCCACCGACATTAATGCCTCTAACAAGTAGAGCGTAACGAATCATCTTAAACTAATTTATCTAAGAAACTTTCACCAATCATGGCAGTTTCAACGCCAAAGTTATCCGCAATTGTTGCTGATATATCGGCGAAGTGTCCAACTGGAAGTAAACCATTTCCTTTGAAGGCTGGACTGTATGCCAAAAGTGGGATGTATTCACGAGTATGGTCTGTACCAGCATAGGTTGGATCGTTACCATGGTCAGCAGTAATCAAAAGAAGATCATCTTCTCTCATTGCTGCCATGATTTCTGGCAAGCGCTCATCAAACTCATGCAAGCAATCACGATAGCCTTGTGGATCACGACGGTGTCCATAAAGAGCATCGAAGTCTACCAAGTTTGTGAATGAGAAGCCTTCTTTGAAATCTTCAGATTTCATTGCTTTAATCAAATTATCAATACCATGGCTGTTTGATTTATTATGGCCCATATCATTGTTGATACCAGCACCGTTAAAGATATCGTTAATCTTACCAACCGCATAAGTATCAATGCCGGCTTCATTCAATTTATCCAAAACAGTTGGTGCAAATGGTGAAACAGCCAAGTCACGACGATTTGCAGTACGTGTGAAGTTTCCTGGCTCCCCAACATATGGACGAGCAATGATACGACCAAGAAGAGCTGGACGCTCTAAAGTAATCGAACGAGCGTATTCGCAAATACGGTACAATTCATCCAAAGGAATAATGTCTTCGTGGGCTGCAATTTGAAGAACTGGGTCAGCTGACGTATAGATAATCAACTCACCAGTCTCCATTTGGCGTGGTCCGAAATCATCGATAACAGCTGTACCAGAATAAGGTTTGTTAGCTTCACGAATAACCTTACGGCCTGAAAATTCTTCAATCTTTGTAATAATTTCTTCAGGGAATCCATTCCAGAAAGTATCAAATGGTTCAGTGATATTAAGTCCCATGATTTCCCAGTGACCGGTCATGGTATCTTTCCCGAGAGAAACTTCTTCTAACTTAGTCGCATAACCAGTAGGGTTGCTTTCAGCTGGAACAGTCTTCAATGGTGTTTCGCGAGGGATGTTTCCAAGACCAAGTTTTGCCATGTTTGGTACATCCAAACCTACAGCTTTTGAAATGTGCCCAAGTGTGTCTGATGCACCATCAGGAACACCCGCATTTACAAAGTTATTAGCATCTGGTGCTGCACCGATTCCTACAGAATCTAGTACCACCAAGTGAATACGATTAAATTTTGGCATAGTGTGTCTCCTTTTTACTTTGATTATTTCGCTTTTGTTGAAGTTAAAACCTGAACGCCCTTTTGTCCAGCAACGATGACCTTATCGACCATTTGGTTAAACAAGCCGTGCTCAACGACACCAACGACGTGATCTAATTCTTGTCCCAGAGCAATTGGATCTTCAATCACTTCCAAGGCGAGGTCAATGATAAAGTTCTGCATATCCGTCACAAAACGTTGGCCATCCTTTTCACGGAAGTTCGGTTTATAGCCAGCTCGTTCAAATCGACGGAAGACCTGTTCGGAACCATATTGAACTACCTCTACAGGCAATTTAAAAGCACCCAGTTTCTCAACTAGTTTGCTCTCATCAACAACCCAGATATATTCTTTAGATGGAGTTGCGACAACCTTCTCCATTAGAAGAGCTCCTCCACCACCTTTGATTCCGTTAAACTGACTGTCTACTTCATCTGCACCATCGACTGTCAGGTCAACAAAGTCCACTTGGTCAATAGACTTAAGAGGAATATTGAGTCCTTCTGCCTGCTTGCTGGTCACACTAGAAGTCGTTACAGCTGTAATCTGCAAGCCTTCTTCCTTGATGCGACGACCTATCTCTTCTACGAAATAGTAGGCAGTTGAGCCTGTTCCAAGTCCGACAACCATACCATCTTTGACGAACTCAGCAGCCTTAATTCCTGCCATTTTTTTCAGATTTTCCACTTATACACCTCCAAATAGAGCTACTTATATTATATCATGAATACGCTTCAAATTCATCCAAATATCAGAAAAACCCGAACATTTTATTTCGGGTTTTTGATTCTTATTTAACCATATCAGGGTCATAGTCGTAAAATCCAGTATCCAAGAAACGATTTTTAGGATGTAGCTTACGAACTTCTTCATCGAGCAAGAAGGCTTGGTCATGTGTAAAGTTCCCTTCTTGAATTAAGCTACGTGCTTGGACAAAGAGTTTGGCAATTTCCACAAAGTTTTGTCCTGGAGTGTAGAGGCCTTCAAGCTTCCAATGAGTGAAGCCATGTTCTACCAACTCAGTCAACTTGGTCATCAAATCAAGGTCATTATTCGCAAAGATATGAGTTCCATGATTGTCTTCAAAAATAGAGTAATGACTCTCTGGATCACTAGGCTCGGCCAAGAACAAATCACGTTGACGAGATTTTTCATCATCAATTTGTGTGAAATTGTAGTAGTTTTGCAAGAGCGGACGCTTCGAATGGTGGATAACACTAGCACCGTATACCAAGACTTCAGCAGGAATTTCTAAAATTTCAGGCATTTTGAAAAGTTCTGCAGATGGGATTTCACGCGCCAAAACAGCTTCTGACGCTCCTGCTTTTTGTCCCCAGAAATTAATCTGACGACTGCTAGTGACCATGGTTGACGCATCATAAATGGTTTTGAAAGAATAGCCGTCACGCTTGACCACATAAAAGACACCTGCATCTCCAACAGTGATATAGTCAGCTTTAATTTCCTCTAGAAAATCCAAGAATGGCTTGATACGGTCCATCATGTCTTGGTGCATAAGAGCATTGACCGCAACGATTAATTCCTTACCTGCATCATGAACGATTTTTGCGATTTCGCGCAATTCTTCATGACTAAAGGTAGTTGGCAAACGAAGACCAAAATCTTTCTCACCGACATAAATGCGGTCGACACCAGCTTCAAGTAGCTGTTTTACTTGTTCAATACTTTCAGCAGTTGCTGTAATGATAATCTTTTCCATAGAGAAAATTATACCACATTTCCAAAAAATCAGCTATATAGAAAAGTGGGTCTTGTTAGTCCAAATTTTTAAAAAAAGTGAACCGTATCACTAACAGTTCACTTTTTAGATTTATGCTTGTGTCTTTTCAACAAGTCGTCCGTCATTCATCACATAAATACGGTCAACCTTATCTAGCAAGCGAGTATCATGCGTAATCATGACAACTCCCCTGCCTTGCTCATGGGCAATTGAAGCCAGCATATCTGTAACCTGATAAGCACGTTGTGTATCCAAGCTGGCTGTTGGCTCATCTGCAAGTACAATACTCGGATTATTGTATAGGGCTCTAGCAATTGCAGCTCGTTGGCGTTCTCCACCAGAGAGAGCTTTGGGATAGTGATTTTGAACCTTTTCCAAGTCCAACAAACTGAACAACTCTTGTCGGTTACTTTTTATAGATTTCTTTTTATCCAAACGGTCAATTAAATCTAATTGCTCCTTAACCGTTAAAAAGGGAATCAGATTTGAAGCCTGGAGGATAAAACCAAATTCTCTGAAGCGCAAATCCGTTTTTTCTTTTTCAGATAAATGCCCAGTCTCTTTTCCCTTTACTAGAATCTTTCCACTCGATGCTTCCTGAAGTTGTCCTAGAGTTGTTAGAAAGGTCGTCTTTCCAGAACCTGAAGGCCCAACGATAGCTACGAACTCTCCCGCATTTAGCTGAAAATTCGTCTCATGCAGGGCTACGACTTTCATCTTTCCTTCCCCGTAGGTTTTTGTCACTTGAGTCATTTCAATCAATGCTGTCATACTATTCTCCTTATCATTCTGCAATCGCAGTAATCGGGTCCACCTTTAGCAAGCGTGGAAGTGAAATGACGCCACCTAGAAGAGCCATTAAGCAGATGATCAGGCTTAACACAAAGTATGCTAACCAACTAGGATAGAAAAAGAAGGTTGCAGGTAAGACTAAAATGACAGCCCAAATGGCTAATAAAGCCAAACCTATACCCAAACCAGATAAAAGAAAGATTTGACAAAAAAGAGACCATACGATGGATTTTATCTGAATCCCTTGCGCTCGCATAATTCCATAGAGGCCTAATTTTTGAATAGTAATGATGTAGATAAAAATTCCTACAATCAGACCTGTAATGACAATCATTGCTAGAATCATTCCTGAGAATACATTGACCTGAGGGGTATAGCCAGGAATTTTCGAAATCATTTTTTGAATAGAAATCTGCTTCAAACCATCGCCAGTCACTTCTACATCATTTTGCAATACCAATGCAGAGATCGAACGATTGCCTTTTGTTATTCCTTGTAAATCCCAATACGTTGTTAAACTTGTAAAGACAACAGGTTCCGTGAAAAATTTATTTTCTCTGGTCAAACCTACAATCTTAAAACTTGTCTCACTTCCGTTGAGTTGAATAGCGTCCCCGAGTTTGATACCGTAATTTTCAAAAGACTGATCCACTACCACTTCTTGGTCATTTTCTGGGTAACGCCCTTCAATCAAGCTTGGCGAGATAAAACTGTCCCACTCTTGACCAAAAATAGAGACATTCATCTTGTCATTACTATTAACAAGGTTTGTCACCGCAAACATGTAGCTTAGGGGAACAGCATCCTTAGACACTTTATCTTTGTAGTCTTTTTCTGGTATAAAGGATGCAGTCAAATTATCATTTGCATAATCGGATAGCACAACTCCTGTTGCTTGCCAATTATCAATAGCAGCCCTGTTATTTCGAACAAGCCCGAGAGCCAAACTGGTCATAAAAAAGACCATAAAAGCAATGAGAAAAATGGTAGTTAGAATTAAACTGTAACGCAGTTTATTCTGTAAAATTTCTTTGATAGCAAGATACATGCCAATCTCCTTTAAGTATTCTGTTGTCGAGGGAACAAATCTCCTCTTTACCATAGCACTAAAGATAGAAAACTATCTCGTCATGAACAACTAGAATCAATTTAAAAGAATCCTGTCCTTACTTCAAAATTGAATTTATTTGCATCTGTGTATGATTTTTATTCGTTTTAACCATCAAATTTCCCCTCGTTGAAATAAGAGAAAAATAATAAAGTTTAAACGGTTTACTCATCCTATCATTTTCCCATCAGCATGTCAAGAATTCCGAAATTGGCCTTGATAACAGATTTTATGCAATTTGTAACAATCCTGTAATAATTCTCTCTTTAAAAAATGATAAAATAGTAATGTACTGTTAAGGAGAGAAATATGCCCGCAAGAAAACTACACCCGTATGAGTTAGAACAAGAAAGTATAAAAACTGCTCAGTTTCAAGATTATGTCCCAGAAAATACTTCTGTTGCTAGTGTAAAGGAAGTCCTATTTTTTGTAAACATTGCTTGCTTCTGTGTCTTTTTAGCTATCTTTAGTTTTATGTTCTTATCGCTTAAATTGAACACTGTTTTATCATTTGCTTTGGCTATCGGCCTCAGTCTTGTAGCTTTACAATTTCAGCGCACTTTTATCAAGAAAAAATTCAAATAAAAACCTTCGATAAATCGAAGGTTTTTTTATTTATTCTTTCGTTTTGATGGTGTTGTGATAGCTATCTTGACTTCAAAAATTGTTCCGTTAGGTTTGTTATCTTTCACACTGATAGAGCCTTTTAAGGCATCGACGATCTGCTTAGCTAAAGACAAGCCTAAACCGAAACCACCCTTTTGCCGTGTACGTGCCTTATCCACGCGATAAAAACGATCAAAGATTTTCTTTTTATCGGCTGCAGAAATACCGATCCCATTATCAGCTACCGTTAGATAGAGGCTTCGTTCTTTCGTTGAAATCTCAAAATATATATCTCCTTCTTCTTCTGTATACTTGACCGCATTGTCAAACAGAATGGTCATCAATTGCTTGAGGAGGAGTTTATCCGTGATAATGGTGCGATGAACACGATTTTGGAAACGAAAAACACGATTATTCTCGGATGCAATCATCTCATAGTTAGTAAAGGTTGTATTAAAGAAATCTGGCTCTACCTCTCCAAACTCAGGCTTGATTCCATCATCTCTACGTGCCAGATTGAGAAGGTTAGTCGTTAGAAACTTCATATTTCGAACTTCTTCCAAACTAGAAGCGATACTCTCACTTGACTCCATAATAGTCGCCTCTGGTTTTCTAAAAAGAGTTTCCAGACGGTTCTGAAGAACTGCCAACGGAGTCCGTAATTCATGACTGGCATTTTCCACAAAGCTTTTCTGCTTTTGCATACTTTCAAGTAAGGGTTTAACACTGACACGTGCAAGATAGAGACTGGCTAAGATAGATAGAATCCAAAAACTTGCCATCACCACCACGATTAACTGCTCGTGGTTTTGACTAATTTGCTCTAGTTGGCTTGTGTTAATCAGGATAGCAGCATACTTAATATTAGTCGAAACAGAATCAATTTTTATTTCTGTCAGTACAACGCGATAAATCTCATCCTGACCGTAGCTATTGACAACATGAAGTTGGCGGATATGATTTAAATCCTTTTTATTGAAAGTTATTCTGTCTAATCCTAAAAAGCGATTGCCAGTCACTAATTGATTCAAATTTGAATCTAGCAAAATCACTTCAGTATTGGAACTCACATTTGGTTTTTTATCAGATGCTGGAGCGACATTGCCACTATCTAAATCCTTAACGTCTTCAGTTGCACGATTGACCGCCAATTGAATGATATCCTGAGGATTGTTGCTGAGAGATAGCAGTTTCTCATCCACTGATGTGTAGAGACTGGAGTGCATAACCTGCAAGATAATCAAGGTCATGGCAGAGAAAATTAGGGTGAAAACACCAAAATTACGGATAAAGTAGCTAAAATCTTCTGCGTACCAATTCTTTTTTAATTTCTTAAACATGTTTTAAAATATACCCAACACTACGCAAAGTTTGGAGATTTTCAGCAAAGGCTGAACCTTTCAATTTCTTACGAACTTTTGATACATAAACTTCTACAACGGAAATGGTTGTGTCACTGTCAAATCCCCATAAACGGTCAAAGATTTGGGTTTTTGGTAAGATGACATTTTGGTTTTGGAGGAAATAGACCAAGAGTTCAAATTCTTTACCAAGCAGCTCAACAGAGGCATCTTGAACCTTAACTTCATTAGTAGATAGATTGACTGTCAAATCACCGTACGTTAAGGTATTTTCGTTAAATTTCCCTGAGCGTTTGAGAAGGGCCTGAATACGCATCTTGAGTTCTTCTAGATAAAATGGTTTGGTTAGATAATCATCTGCTCCCAGCTCAAAGCCATGTCCTTTGTCATCAAGACTTTCCTTGGCTGTCATGATGAGAACAGGAGTCGAAACACCTTTTTCACGTAGTTCTTTTAAGACTTGGAAACCATTTTTTTCTGGTAACATCAAGTCCAATAGAATCAGGTCATAGACGCCACTTTCAGCCTCGTAGAGACCTTCTTCGCCATCAAATACCTGCATAACATCTGCAAAATCATCCAAAAAATCAAAGACTGAATTTGACAGGCCTAGGTCATCTTCCACTAATAGAATTTTAATCATCAAAAATTCCTCCTTATTATATCCATTATAGCAAAAATATCTTAAAAAAAACTCAACTTTCCTTGTTTTTCTAAGAGAAAGTTGAGTTTTTATATACTATTTAGTCAAGAAGTTTTTAAGCCTTGCCATATTGTGCAACAACTGCTTCAACTGCTGCTTTTTCACGTTTAATCAATTCAACGCGCGCTGCGATATCCTTGATACCCATGCTGATATTACGGCTAAGAGCAAGGTCAGAAAGTTGTGGTTCAAAGAAGGCCTTATACTCTGCCAAACGTTGTTCTGTTTTAAAGATGTGTGATGGGAAGATAACAAAGCTATCAAAGCTCATATCTCCACCAAGGGCTGCCTTGATCCAATCCCAGTTTTCACGAGCCCAAACCCAAACAGTTTCTTGGGTAGCTTGGTGTCCAAGGAATTGGAGGTACCATGCTGAAAGGTCTTGTGGTTTCACGACAAATTTGTCCTTCCAAGTTGCAAGCAGTGTTTGGATGTTCTCTGCATCTGTCGCATAAGCAAGGGCTGCTGCCAATTGGCGTTTAAAGGCGGCATCTGTCGCATGAGTATAAAGATCGAGATAAGTTGCGACCAATTCCTTAGTCTCATGGTGTTTCATTTCATTGATGAGAACTTGTGAACGAATAGCTGCTGGAAGACCTGCAAGATTGTCCTTATGAGCTGCAAAGATTTGACTTGCGACTTGACTCGCTTCCTCATCATTTGATCGAATCATCATTGAGATTGTCAATTGACGAACCAATTCGTCCTCATCTGCTTCTCCATCTTTTGCTTCAAATCCAAGGCGATTATAGTTGTAACGAGCAAGTTTCGCAACAAGTGCTTTAAAGGCTTTCTCAGTCTCAGATCCTTCATCGATAAAGCGTTCAAGAGCTGAAATAACTTGAGAAACTGCTGCAACAACTAGGTAAGATTCTTCTTGTGCCAATTGATCTACAACCGGAAGCAAGTCCGCAAATGAAATGTGACCAGCTTCAGCAAGCAAACGACGTTCTTGTACGATTTGAAGTTTACTTGTATTATCAAGTTCTACTAATTCTGAAAGGATAGCATCCAGCAATTCACCTTGATAATCTGTAATGTAGTGGGCTGTATTTTCTGTGTTTAGTCGAAGGGCCGTTTTGTTTTCAGCAAGCAAAGCAGCATAGCCAGGAATCTCGATACTTTCAGTTTCAAGAGTATCAGGTAAACCTTTCCAGTTACTGTTAAGTGGTACTACCCATAGACGGTTCTTATCTTCGTGCTCACCGATGAAGAATTGTTTTTGTGAAATCTTCAAGACATCATTTTCAACCTTGACAGTCAATACTGGATAACCAGGTTGCTCCAACCAAGAATCCATAAAGGCTGCTACGTCACGACCTGATGCTTGGCCAAGAGCGTTCCATAAGTCACGACCAATAGTATTTCCATATTGGTGTTTTTCAAAGTAGGCACCTAAACCTTTAGCAAAATCAGCATCTCCTAGCCAACGACGAAGCATGTGCATGAGTCGGCTACCCTTAGCATAAACGATTGCAGGGTCAAAAAGAGTATTGATTTCGTCTGGATGGCTTACTTCTACGTGAACTGACTGAACACCATCAGTCGCATCACGTTTTAGAGCTGAAGGAACACCACTTGTTTGGAAGTCCTCAAAGATATTCCAACTTGGCTCGATGGCATCTACACAGACATATTCCATCATGTTAGCGAAACTTTCATTGAGCCAAAGGTCATCCCACCACTTCATAGTTACGAGATTACCGAACCATTGGTGAGCAAGTTCATGGGCAATGACAAGGGCAACTTGTTGACGACTAGCAAAAGTAGAGTTCTCATCCACTACCAAGTAAACTTCACGATAAGTTACAAGACCCCAGTTTTCCATGGCGCCTGCTGAGAAGTCAGGAAGAGCGATATGAAGAGATTGAGGAATTGGATATTTAACACCATAGTAGTCTTCGTAAAATTCGATAGAACGAACAGCGATGTCTAGTGAGAAATCAAGGTTTGAAAGTGGATGTGCCTTGGTTGAGTAAACACCTACCAAGGTACCATTTTTAGTTGTAGCAGTTACCCCTTGCAAATCACCAGCTACGAAAGCTAGCAAGTAAGAAGACATACGAGGTGTAGTTTCAAATTTCCAGATGCCAGTTTCCTTACGGTTTTCAACATCGATTTCTGGCATGTTTGACAAGGCCAGTTCACCTTCTCCTTGGTCAAAGCGAAGTGCTAGGTCAAAGGTTGCTTTAGCTTCTGGCTCATCCACACATGGGAAGGCTTCACGGGCAAAGTGGCTCTCAAACTGAGTCGACAAGACTTCCTTC
>ERZ1699254.660-NODE-660-length-11998-cov-5.377643_pt1 | contig 11998 bp, 16 predicted proteins | sample MGYA00581522_ERZ1699254 | MGnify/ENA primary metagenome ERZ1699254 (study PRJEB42319, sample SAMD00040329) | human oral metagenome | material: saliva | host: Homo sapiens | study: EMG produced TPA metagenomics assembly of PRJDB4115 data set (Metgenomic analysis of... | reverse complement strand
ATCTGTAGCTATGTATGGAGCTGAAGCGGCAGGACTTGGTGTGGATACAGAGCATCACGCAGCTACCTTGACCAAGGGTCGCCCAGGAGTTCTTCACGGTTCTCTCATGGATGTGCTCCAAGATGCCCATGGACAAATCTTAGAAGCCTTCTCTATCTCAGCAGGTTTGGACTACCCAGGTATCGGTCCTGAACATTCTCACTACCACGACATCAAGCGTGCGACCTATGTTCCTGTGACAGATGAGGAAGCCTTGGAAGGATTCCAACTCTTGTCTCGTGTGGAAGGGATTATCCCAGCTTTGGAGTCTAGTCACGCTATCGCCTTTGCGGTGAAATTAGCCAAAGAACTTGGTCCAGACAAGTCTATGATTGTCTGTCTATCAGGTCGCGGGGACAAGGATGTAGTTCAAGTCAAAGACCGTTTGGAAGCAGACGCAGCAAAGAAGGGAGAAGCTCATGCCTAAGACACTAACAGAAAAACTGAACGCTATCAAGGCAACCGGAAAGGGAATTTTTGTCCCCTATATTATGGCTGGAGACCATGAAAAAGGTTTGTCTGGTCTCGGAGAAACAATTCACTTTTTAGAAGATTTGGGTGTGTCTGCCATTGAGGTAGGAGTTCCCTTTTCAGACCCGGTTGCAGATGGTCCTGTTATCGAAGAAGCAGGCTTGCGCAGTCTAGCTCGCGGAACCTCTACCCAGGCTTTGGTTGAAACCTTGAAAACCATTGAAACAGAAATTCCGCTTGTCATCATGACCTACTTTAATCCCCTCTTTCAGTACGGTGTGGAGAAATTGGTTAAAGATCTTACTGATACAGCAGTCAAGGGTTTGATTATCCCAGACCTTCCTCATGAACATGCCAACTTTGTAGAGCCATATTTGGCGGATACAGACATTGCCTTGATTCCACTTGTTAGCTTGACGACAGGAATTGAGCGTCAAAAGGAACTCATTGAAGGGGCAGAAGGATTTGTCTATGCCGTTGCTATCAATGGGGTAACAGGGAAATCAGGAAATTACCGATCTGACTTGGACAAGCACTTGGCTCAACTTCATCAAGTGGCTGACATTCCAGTATTGACCGGATTTGGTGTATCCACTCAGGCTGATGTGGAACGCTTCAATGCTGTATCAGACGGTGTTATCGTCGGTTCCAAGATTGTTAAGGCTCTGCATGAAGGACAAGTAGCAGAAATCGCTGACTTTATCCGAGAAGCAGTAGCTTCCCAAAAATAATCACACAAGTAGCAAGCAAGAGGAAGGGCACAAAAGGAATCCTTTCCTCTTTCTTTAGCAGGAGAAAGACTAGAATGCCAGTAGTGGAAGCAAATTGAATTAAAATTAGAAGTTCTGTAAGTGTAAATACGAGTGCACAAGAGGCCAGAAAAAGAAAATCACCTGCCCCAATGCGAATATCAATAACATGGGAAATGATTCCAAGAACTAGGAAGAAAGCCATGATTAGATTCCAACCACAGCATACCATGAGGACTAGGTGGAAAGTCAGCCAGACTAGCAAGGGATATTCTTGATGACGAAGGTCATAAATTCCTAAAGTTAAGCCAGCAGTGATTAGGATGACTTGATTCAAGGTTAGAAATTCCCAGGAGAAAGCTAGAAAGAGAAGCCCCAATCCAAACTCAAAGAGAGCATACCAAAAGGGATAGCTTAAGTTACAGTAGCGACAACGAAAGCGATGTACTACTTGAGAGACAATTGGAATCAAATCCAAGGGACGTAAGCGAGTATGACAGAAATTGCAGTGACTAGCAGGAAAGATAATAGACTGCTCAGGAAAGCGGTCAATGACCAAGCCTAGAAAGGAAGCAAGAATCGTTCCAACAAGAAAAAAGTAAAGATGAATCATACTTATTTATTCGTAAAAAATAAGAGAAAGAGTATAATAGTTGGATGTAGGAGAAGTTTTAGGAGCAAATATGAAAATTCACTTTGAAAAAGGACTTCAGTTAGAAAATGCCCAACTCATTTGTCAGTGGTCTAATACTTTGGGAGAAAGTTTTCAGAAGCAATGGATGGGACCAAAGATTTCTTATCCCTTGATTGTCCAATCCTTGCAAAAGATGGAAGGGATTTTTTCCATTTTTGCTGGAGAAGAGTTTGTAGGCATCATCCAGAAAATCAAACTAGAAGATAAAAATCTTCATATTGGAAGATTTCTCATAGCTCCACAGAAGCAGGGAAAAGGATTAGGTCGAAAAGCTTTCCAAGACTTCGTTCAAGAAATGTTTGAAAATGAAGAAATAGAAAGTATTTCCCTAACGGTTTTTGAGTCAAATCAAAGAGCCAAAAATCTCTACCACAAAGAGGGATTTGAAATTGTTCAAACCATTGAAATTCCAGAACGAAAATACATAATGAGAAAATCTAGGTAAGAACTAGATGACACCCAAAACGGTCCCCTTACAATTTTTAATTCTCAAACTTGTTGCAGAGAAATTTTCTTGATAAAATAGATACATGACTAGATATAAAGCTGTAATTTCCTATGATGGCTACGCTTTTGCTGGTTTTCAGCGACAACCTCACGCGCGTAGTGTCCAAGAGGAAATTGAAAAAACTTTAACCAAATTAAATAAAGGACAAGCCATTACCATTCATGGCGCTGGGCGAACAGATAGTGGTGTTCATGCATTAGGTCAGGTCATCCACTTTGATCTTCCCTATCAGATGGATGAGGAAAAACTTCGTTTTGCTCTCGATACCCAAAGTCCTGAAGATATCGATGTGATTTCGATTGAGATTGTGGCCGATGATTTTCATTGCCGTTATGCTAAGCATAGCAAGACCTACGAGTTTATCGTGGATAGAGGACGTCCTAAAAATCCCATGCGTCGCCATTATGCGACTCATTATCCCTATCCACTCGATGTGGAGCGGATGCAAGAAGCTGTAAAAAAACTAGAGGGAACACATGACTTTACTGGTTTTACGGCATCAGGTACTAGTGTGGAAGACAAGGTAAGAACGATCACGGAAGCCAGTCTTAGGGTTGATGAAACAGGGCAGTTTTTGACCTTTACATTCTCTGGCAATGGTTTCCTCTATAAGCAGATTCGAAATATGGTCGGAACCCTGTTGAAAATTGGCAACAATCGTATGCCGGTTGAACAGATTGACCTGATTTTGGAGAAAAAAGACAGACAGTTGGCAGGTCCAACTGCAGCACCCAATGGTTTGTATTTGAAGGAGATTCGTTATGAAGAATAATCGTATTTTAGCACTTTCAGGAAATGATATTTTTAGTGGTGGTGGACTAGCTGCTGATCTTGCAACCTATACTTTGAATGGTTTGCATGGATTTGTAGCCATGACCTGCTTGACTGCTTTGACAGAAAATGGTTTTGAAGTCTTTCCAACTGATGAAACTATTTTCCAACAACAGTTGGATAGTCTCAAGAGCGTAGACTTTGGAGGGATTAAAATTGGTCTTTTACCGACTGTTGGTGTTGCTGAGAAAGCTTTGAATTTCATCAAGGAACGATCAGGAGTTCCTGTCGTCTTGGACCCTGTTCTCGTTTGTAAGGAAACGCACGATGTTGCAGTCAGTGAGCTCTGTCAAGAGTTGATTCGCTTTTTCCCTTATGTATCAGTGATTACTCCTAATCTTCCTGAGGCAGAATTGCTAGCAGGCCAAAAGATTGAAACCTTAGAAGATATGAAGTCTGCAGCTCAGAAATTACATGACTTGGGTGCGCCAGCAGTGATTATCAAGGGTGGAAATCGTCTCAGTCAGAATAAGGCTGTGGATGTCTTTTATGATGGAGAGAAATTTACCATTCTTGAAAACCCAGTCATTCAAGGACAAAATGCTGGTGCAGGATGTACCTTTGCATCAAGCATTGCTAGTCAGTTAGTCAAGGGAGAGGAACTATTACCAGCAATTGAAACTTCTAAAGCCTTTGTTTACCGTGCCATTGCACAAGCAGATCAATATGGAGTGAGACAGTATGAAGCAAACCAAAACAACTAAAATTGCCCTAGTATCTATCTTGGCAGCCAGTTCTGTCGTATTGGGCTATTTTATAAAAATCCCGACACCAACTGGGTTTCTAACACTTTTGGACGTTGGAGTCTTCTTCACAGCCTTTTACTTTAGCAGTCGTGAAGGGGCCGTTGTTGGAGGTTTAGCAGGATTTCTTATTGATCTCATTTCAGGCTACCCTCAGTGGATGATTTTTAGCTTAATTAACCATGGTTTACAAGGCTATTTTGCAGGTTTTAAAGGGAAATGGCAATGGCTAGGCTTAGTCTTAGCGACTTTATTCATGGTAGCTGGTTATGCCTTGGCATCAGCTTGGATGAATGGTTGGGGAGCAGCTATTCCAGAAATCATCCCAAATCTCATGCAAAATATCGTTGGAATGACTCTAGGATTTCTTCTTTGTCATAGTGTGAAGAAATTCAGATAATAGTGAAAAAGGAAACCTACCCCGAACTATTAGGGAACTATTGAAAAAACTCTGATTATTTGCTAAAATGAAAGCTATGAAAACACTCTACGATGTGCAACAATTTCTCAAACAGTTTGGTATCATTGTCTATATGGGAAAACGTCTCTATGACATTGAACTGATGAAGATCGAGCTATCTCGAATCTATGATGCAGGCTTGATGGACAAGCTGGATTATCTTGAAGCGGAGGCTGTTCTTCGCAGAGAGCACAAACTAGAATTAGACTATTTAGAAAAAAATGGAGATTAGGTAATATGGTAAATTGGGTATTATGGGGACTTATTATAGCGATGTTGGCTTGGATGGGATATAACTATCTTCGCATTCGTCGTGCAGCGAAAATTGTAGACAATGCAGAGTTTGAGTCTTTGATTCGTACAGGTCAGTTGATTGATTTGCGTGATCCAGCTGATTTTCATAGAAAACATATCCTCGGAGCTCGTAATATCCCTTCAAATCAATTGAAGACAAGTCTGGCAGCTCTTCGCAAGGATAAACCTGTCCTTCTCTATGAAAACCAACGTGCGCAACGTGTCACCAATGCAGCACTTTTCTTGAAAAAACAAGGTTTCTCAGAAATCTATATCCTCTCTTACGGATTGGATTCTTGGACAGGGAAGGTAAAATCTAATTAACAATGTGAAAAAACTTGTCACATATGTTTAATATAGAAATCCGACTTTTTATGGTATAATAGCAATATAAATTTTAAGGAGTTTTTATTATGCAAGAAAAGAAAAAAGCATCGCTTGTTTTAGGTATCCTATCTATCGTCCTTGGTTTGCTATCTCCAATCGTAGGTCTGATTTTGGGTATCATTGGATTAGTATTGGGTAATTCACACCAAAATCAATCTGGACTAAATTATAAAACAGAAAAAATTCTCAATATCGTAGGGATTGTCATTTCAGTCCTTAACTGGATTGCAGCCCTCGTAATGATTTTTGGCTAATCAAAAACAAAAAAGCTTTATTTTTAAAGCTTTTTTTGTTTTATCCACTTTTCGTTAAGTAGTTTTTAATGATTTTCAATTCTTTTGGCTCAGGGACAGGTTTTCGTAGTTCTAAAACGTGTTACCTAATAGATTAAGTCGGTTTTTATGATATAATGAATGTGTAAAAAATTTAAGGAGTTTATTGAAAAATGGAAGAAAAGAAGAAAAATCCACTTATAGTGGGTATCCTATCTATCATTCTTAGTTTGTTATTTCCGTTGGGAGGTATTGGTTTAGGTATCGTTGGTTTTTTATATGCTAACGAACTTCAAAAAGAATCTGGATTAGATTATAAAACAGAGAGAATTGTATCTATCGTAGGTATTGTTCTTTCTGCTCTTAACTGGATTATTGGAATTTTCTTACATATGAGTTAAAGAATCTAAAAAAAGCTTTATTTTTAAAGCTTTTTTTGTTTTATCCACTTTTCGTTAAGTGGCTTTTAATCATTTCTAGTTCTTTCTGGCTCAGGGACAGGTTTTCATAGTTCTAAAACTTGTTACCTAATAGATTAAGCCGGTTTGTATGGTATAATGAATGCGTAATAAGTTTAAGGAGATTTTAGAGCATGCAAGAAAAGAAAAAAGCTTCACTTGTTTTGAGTATCCTGTCTATCATATTTGCCTTTGGATTTCCAGTGTTAAGTATTATTTTTGGTATTTTTGGTTTGGTCTTGGCTAATTCACATCAAAAAGAGTCTGGACTAGACTATAAGTCAGAAAAAATTCTCTCTATTTTAGGGATTGTGTTAGGGATTGTGATTTCTGCACTTATCTGTATCGTACTTATCTCACAACTTTCAGGAATTCATTAAAACAAAAAAGCTTTATTTTTAAAGCTTTTTTGTTTTATTCACTTTTCTCTAAGTAGTTTTTAATGATTTTCAATTCCTCTTGATTCAAGGGCCGGCATTGACCTTCTGCTAGGTCAGGATCTAATGTAAAATCCCCGAACTGAACTCGTTTGAGGGCAGTGACCTTGACACCGACAGATAGGAACATTTTCTTGACCTGGTGAAATTTTCCTTCAGAGATGGTGATGGTGGCTCTACTGTGGCTAGGACTTGAGGCTAGAATTTCAAGCTGAGCAGCTTTACAGACAGTTCCATCAAGAAAGACAATCCCATTTTTGAACTGCTGGATGTGATCTGGTGTGAGCAAGCCGTTCACCTCAACTTGATAAGTTTTATCGACATGATATTGAGGGTGGAGAAGTTGAAAACCTAGAGGACCATTATCTGTTAGGAGGAGCAACCCTGTCGTATCTCTATCCAATCGACCAATTGCGTAAAGCTGAGCCGACTGGAGGTGTTGAGGTAGTAAGTCCATAACCGTTGGGAGCTTCTTGTCCTTGCTTGCTGTCACGACACCATTTGGTTTGTGAAGCATGAGATAGGTGTGCTCATATCCTTGGATTTTTCTACCCTGAAAAATCAACTCTTGTAATCCCGTATCAACATTCTGTGCAAGGGAAGTAGCAGGGACTCCATCTATTAAGATTTCTTTTTTGATAAGAGCCTGTTTCATGGCTTTTCGACTGATTTTTTCCTGGGCTAATAAATTATCTAAACGCATACCAGCCTATCTTATCACAAGTCGGGATTTTTGAAAAGAAAAGATAAGTCATGAATTTTCTTTTGAAAACATTTACACTTACTTGAGTTAAGTCATTTGCTTAAAATTGTGGTATAATTGCTCAGTTAGAAAATAAATTTTTGAATATAACAGAGGAAATCATGACAAAATTAAGAGAAGATATCCGTAATATCGCGATTATCGCCCACGTCGACCACGGGAAAACAACCCTCGTTGACGAATTGTTGAAACAATCTGAAACTCTTGACGCACGTACAGAATTAGCTGAGCGTGCAATGGACTCAAACGATATTGAAAAAGAGCGTGGAATTACTATCCTTGCGAAAAATACAGCCGTTGCCTACAACGGAACTCGTATCAACATCATGGATACACCAGGACACGCGGACTTCGGTGGAGAAGTAGAACGTATCATGAAAATGGTTGACGGTGTTGTTTTGGTCGTAGATGCTTACGAAGGAACCATGCCACAGACTCGTTTCGTATTGAAAAAAGCCTTGGAACAAGACCTTGTGCCTATCGTTGTAGTTAACAAAATCGATAAGCCATCAGCTCGTCCAGCAGAAGTAGTGGATGAAGTTTTGGAACTTTTCATCGAACTTGGTGCAGATGATGATCAGCTTGACTTCCCAGTAGTCTATGCTTCAGCGATCAACGGAACATCTTCATTGTCAGATGATCCAGCAGACCAAGAAAAGACTATGGCGCCAATCTTTGACACCATTATCGACCACATTCCAGCTCCAGTTGATAACTCAGATGAACCCCTTCAATTCCAAGTGTCACTTCTTGACTACAATGACTTCGTAGGACGTATCGGTATCGGACGTATCTTCCGTGGTAGTGTGAAAGTTGGGGATCAAGTAACTCTTTCTAAACTAGATGGTACAACTAAAAACTTCCGTGTTACAAAACTCTTTGGTTTCTTTGGTTTGGAACGTCGTGAAATCCAAGAAGCTAAGGCTGGTGACTTGATTGCCGTATCAGGTATGGAAGATATCTTCGTTGGTGAAACCATTACTCCAACAGATGCAGTTGAAGCTCTTCCAGTTCTTCATATTGATGAGCCAACCCTTCAAATGACCTTCTTGGTTAACAACTCACCTTTTGCTGGTCGTGAAGGGAAATGGGTTACTTCACGTAAGGTTGAAGAGCGCCTTCAAGCAGAATTGCAAACAGACGTTTCTCTTCGTGTAGACCCAACTGACTCACCAGATAAGTGGACAGTTTCAGGACGTGGGGAATTGCACTTGTCAATCCTCATCGAGACTATGCGTCGTGAAGGTTATGAGCTTCAAGTATCTCGTCCAGAAGTTATCGTCAAAGAAATCGATGGTGTGAAGTGTGAGCCATTTGAGCGCGTGCAAATCGACACACCAGAAGAATACCAAGGATCTGTTATCCAAAGCCTTTCTGAACGTAAGGGTGAAATGTTGGATATGATTGCAACAGGTAATGGTCAAACTCGTTTGGTCTTCCTAGTTCCTGCGCGTGGTTTGATTGGATACTCAACTGAGTTCTTGTCAATGACTCGTGGTTACGGGATCATGAACCATACCTTCGACCAATACTTGCCATTGATTCCAGGAGAAATTGGTGGACGTCACCGTGGTGCCCTTGTTTCTATCGATGCTGGTAAGGCTACAACCTACTCTATCATGTCTATCGAAGAACGTGGTACGATCTTTGTCAACCCAGGTACTGAGGTTTACGAAGGAATGATCATCGGTGAAAACTCTCGTGAGAATGACTTGACTGTTAATATCACGAAAGCAAAACAAATGACTAACGTTCGTTCAGCTACTAAGGACCAAACAGCGGTTATCAAAACTCCTCGTATCTTGACACTTGAAGAATCACTTGAGTTCTTGAACGACGATGAGTACATGGAAGTAACGCCTGAATCGATTCGTTTGCGTAAACAAATCCTTAACAAGGCAGAGCGTGAGAAAGCAAACAAAAAGAAAAAATCAGCTGAATAAGAGCTAGAAAGAGATAAAGATGGTCTATTTAATCATAGGGATACTCTTATTACTACTCTATGTATTTGCGACACCTCAAAGTATCAAGGGGACGGTCAATGTTGTAATATTAGTCTTTGGACTTGTTGCCCTCGTAATCTTGTTGCTCTTGTCTGCCCTGCAGATTTTCCAACTTCCAGCAGAAATCTTTATTACATTGGGAATGCTGGCTCTTACTTACTTTAGTTTGAGAGATATCAGTCTCATGTCGATTCGAAAGAAGCGCGAAAATTAAATCTATTCATAACAAAAAACTTCTATCAGCAACTCAGTTGCCGATAGAAGTTTTTATTTGTTACTGTTTTTGTCAGAATAACGGTTGTAGAAATCTACTTTTATCTGGATAAAATGTTCTAATTCACGAAAGAGTTGTAGAAGCGTAGCCCGTGTCTCAAACTCTTCTCTAGTTTTAGGGAGAGATCGATTGCGAAACACCTCTAGGTAGCTCTCAATATCATTCAATAAGTTGTAGGCTGGATTTGTTTGACTCAATTGGCTAGCTGTTTTTGAAAAGAGCTGAGCGACAATCAAACTCTCACTAGCGGCTAGTTGGCATGTGTTAATCTGTTGAGCCATATTTCTTAAGATACGCGTTTGTCTTTGTCGCATCTCAAAGTAGTGAATATGATAATCTGTCTGGTGAAAGAGATGGTCAGAGTGATCGAGGTAAACTAACTTAAGAGCATCCTCAAGTAGTTGGTCAAGTTCATTTACAAGTTGAGCCTGATTACGGCCATCCCCTCTTTTCAGATAGTAAGAAAGCCGTAGAAGAACATCTCTGAGTTTTTCTTCAACAAGAGTATGATAATGTTGAATGTCTTTTTCACGTGAAGGCATGTAGAGATTGACCAGAAGTGCAAAGCCAGTACCGATTAGGAAGAGTAAGAGCTCATTCAGTAAAAGTGTTGGTGATGTTGTTTGTTGGATTAAGAGATGGCTGACCAGGACGCTACTAGGAGTAATCCCAATTTCCCAACCGAGTTTATAGGCCAAGGGAACATAGACTGCTAAGTAGAGTCCAAAGCTCCAGATATGATAACCAGTTAGTTGAAAAGCAATAACACCGATTGTCAGAGCAAGCAAGGTTGAAAAAAGTCTATTGCGGGCTAATTTGATGGTGCTTCTTCGTGTATCAGAGAGACTTAAAATAGCAATGATACCAGCTGAAATAGCTGAGGATAGATCAAAAAAGTAGGCTAGAAAACAGGCAAAGCAGGTTGCCAAAACAAGTTTTAAAGTACGTTGAGTGATAGACATAGAATATTTCCTTGAGAAAATGCTTTAAAGTTTTAGTAGTAGGTGAGGTAGAAAGGTCTATTCCAAGAGAGTTATTGAGAAAATAATTTGTTCTCCTTGTAGTGGTTTGATTATAGTATAAATATGTTTTGAAATCAAGTGAATCTAATAATAGTATAGGCAGAATGAATATTTACCAAACTGGTTCAGATATCGTTTTATGGTATAATAGTAGAAAGGAGTTTTACATGCAAGAATTTTTTAAAAGTTATTTTGATAAGCTAGATTTAACCTCAGTATTTGAGAATCTCTTGACCAAAGTGATTTCTCTTTTAATTTTATTTGTACTATTTTATATTGCTAAAAAGCTACTTCATGCGGCTGTAAAGAAAATAGTGAAACCATCGCTAAAATTTTCAAATCGGGACGCGGGAAGACAGAAGACAATTTCGCGTTTGCTTGAAAATGTCTTTAATTACATTCTCTATTTCTTCTTAGTCTACTGCATTTTATCTATCCTAGGACTGCCTGTATCAAGTTTACTAGCTGGTGCTGGGATTGCTGGGGTTGCAATTGGTATGGGGGCGCAGGGCTTCTTATCAGATGTTATCAATGGTTTCTTTATTCTCTTTGAACGCCAGTTGGATGTAGGAGATGAAGTTGTTTTGACAAACGGTCCCATTACTGTATCGGGAAAAGTAGTTAGTGTCGGCATTCGAACCACTCAACTAAGAGGTGAAGACCAGGCTCTCCACTTTGTTCCCAACCGTAATATCACTGTGGTTAGCAATTTTTCAAGAGAAGAAGAGAACTGAAATTTTACTTGATTTATGGTACAATAGAGGGAGTTTGACAGAGGAGAAATGATGGTTTTAGATAAACAATTAGGAAATGGTTGTACCTGGATAAATCTTGATATCGAAAAAATTAAAAATCTTGAAGATTTATCTGAAATCTATGGTTTGGATAAGGAAACCATCGAATATGCTCTGGATAGAAATGAACGAGCCCACATGGACTATAACCGTGAAAATGGGACTGTAACTTTTATCTACAATGTTCTGGATCTTGAGAAGGACAAGGAATACTATGAAGCCATTCCTATGACCTTTATCGTTGAAAAACAACGAATGATTACCATCAGTAACCATAAGAACGCTTATGTGATTGAACGTATGCTGACTTATCTTAAAACTCATGAAACGATTTCAATCTACAAGTTTCTCTTTGCCAGCTTAGAGCTTATCAGTAACGCTTATTATCCTGTCATCGAAGAAATGGATAAAAGTAAGGACGAAATTAGTGCCTTGCTACGTCAAACCACGACAAAGAAAAATCTCTTTGCTCTCTCTGATTTGGAGACTGGTATGGTTTACTTGACAGCTGCGGCAAAACAAAATCGACTTCTATTGGAACATATCCAAGGTCATGCTCTTTATCGGAGATTTAACGATGTCGAACGAGAGCAGTTTGATGATGCCATGATTGAAGCCCATCAGTTGGTGTCTATGACAGATTTGATTTCTCAAGTCTTACAACAACTCTCTGCTTCTTACAACAACATCCTAAACAATAACCTGAATGATAGTTTGACAATTTTGACTATTATCTCCGTCTTACTAGCAGTACTTGCGGTTATTACAGGTTTCTTCGGAATGAATGTTCCTCTACCAT
>ERZ1699254.656-NODE-656-length-12066-cov-3.279504_pt1 | contig 12066 bp, 8 predicted proteins | sample MGYA00581522_ERZ1699254 | MGnify/ENA primary metagenome ERZ1699254 (study PRJEB42319, sample SAMD00040329) | human oral metagenome | material: saliva | host: Homo sapiens | study: EMG produced TPA metagenomics assembly of PRJDB4115 data set (Metgenomic analysis of... | reverse complement strand
CCTCGATGTTGCTCCTATCGTGATCGGTGCTGACGTTCTCATCGGACCGAACTGCTCCCTCTACACGGCGATCCACCCGACCGAACCCGGGCCTCGTCGCGCCAAGTGGGAATCCTCCGCGCCCATCACCCTCGAGGACAACGTGTGGCTGGGCGGCTCCGTCGTCGTCTGCCCCGGCGTGAGCATCGGCGAAAACTCAATCATCGGCGCGGGCGCGGTCGTCACGCGCTCGATTCCCCCGAACTCCGTCGCCGTCGGAAACCCCGCCCGCGTCATCAAGGCACTCGACCCGAGCGTGCCGCGCGCCATCGAAGCCGCCAGCGTTGGCGTTATAAGCCTCGGGGAAACGGGGGAGCGGGCATGACCATCCTGCCGATCTACATCACGGGCGAGCCGATCCTCCACCGGGTCGCGGACCCCGTCGAATCCTTCGACTCAACCCTGCGCGACCTGGTGGCCGACATGATCGAGACGATGCACGCAGCCCCCGGCGTCGGCTTAGCCGCTCCGCAGGTGGGCGTCGGACTCCAGCTTTTCGTCTGGTCCTATCGCGGTGGTGGTGCCTTTGATCGGCGCTACAAGGACATCCTGGGACTCAACGACGGAGCAGCCCGCAGCTACAACTCCGCAATGAGCGGCGTCGTCGTCAACCCGACGCTCGAACTCGTCTGGGATAACGATGGCGTCGGCGCGATTCTACCCACGCAGCCCGACATGACGAACGAGTCCGAAGGCTGCCTCTCCGTTCCCGGTGTCCAGTACCCGCTACGTCGCGCGCTCGGAGTGATCCTACGCGGCTACGACGCCGACGGGAACACCGTCCAGGCGAGTGCTCGCGGATGGCTCGCTCGCATCTTCCAACACGAGTACGACCACCTGCGCGGAACCCTCTACGTTGATCGCCTCGATACGCCCTACCGTGAGGACTCGCGCGCGTATGTGGCCGAGCGCGGCTGGGGGTCAAGCGGATGCACGTGGACCCCGGGGGAGCGAGCCTAGCTCAATCCTCCCGAGGTCCTTCTATGCGTGCGTGGGTCAGTGGACTTCGAAACCCAACGAACGGAAGTAGTTGCGCACGTCCTCCGTTGCTGCGGGTGTCGGGGCCTTCGCATCCTCCAACTGGTACTCCAGGCCGAGCGAATGCCACTTGTCTTTGCCGAGCTGATGGAAAGGCAGAACCTCAATGCGGTCGATGACGTCCTTCCAGCGGCTGACGATTTCGCCAACCATGCGGATGTTGTCAGGGTCGTCCGTCAGACCCGGAACCAAGACAAAACGGATCCAGATACGGGTGTCACCGCCGCGTGCCGCGATGCGGTCGCCGAAGGTGATCGTGGGAGCCAGATCGCGGCCCGTTGCCTTCTTGTACGTCTCGGGGTCGCCGCTCTTCACGTCCAAGAGCACGAGGTCGATGGCATCAAGCATCTCGTCATCGCAGTTCGCGCCCAGGTAACCGGAGGTGTCGATGCACGTATGCACGCCCATCTCCTTAGCACCCAGGAGGATGCGTTTGGCGAAATGGGGCTGCATGAGAACTTCACCGCCGGATAGCGTGATTCCGCCCTTCGTTGTGCGGAAAATGCGGCGGTAGCGCGCAATACGGGACAGCAGTTCCGTATCGGACACGGGTGCGCCATCCTTCATAAGGAACGTGTCGGGGTTGTGACAGTACAGACAGCGCAGGGGACAACCATTGAGGAACACGGTCATGCGCGTTCCGGGACCGTCAACGGCTGTCACGAGTTCCCAGGAATGGATCGAACCGAGCGTGCCCTCGCGCATGCGTCGCAGGCGTTCGGAACGCTCCAGGTCCGTGATCTCCTCAAGGCCCTCAACACCCGCACCGACGGTGCGGGACTGGGGGGCTTGGAAGTCCTGCTCGCGAAAAGTCGGAATAGCGAGGGTCTGCGTCATGTTTCCTTCTTCGAGGGGATGGGGCGCGGTGTTCACGCAGGAACGAGGCCGGGGTAGGTCGGTGGGATTGGCCGACAGCGGCATACAGAGTAGTGGGGCGTCGCGCGTACGCCCGACGCCCCACTACATTCGACCGATCAGGCCGAGTGGTGGAAGGTGCGGGACAGAACGTCCAGCTGCTGCTCACGGGTGAGCTTGACGAAGTTCACGGCGTAGCCGGAGACGCGAACGGTCAGGTTCGGGTACTTCTCGGGGTGCTCCATGGCGTCCTTCAGCGTGGACTCCTCGAGAACGTTGATGTTCGCGTGGTAGAGGCCTTCCTTGTCGCCGCGCTCTTCGCGGGCGGCCTTCATGTCGGCGAGGCGCTCTTCGTAGGTCTTGGTTGCCATAACATTTCTCCTTTTGTGAGACTCCGGCGGTGCCGGCTTGGGTGGGTCGCAGTGCGGCTCACCCACGAGTGGTGGGTGGCGGGGATCAACACGGGTTGCGCATCGATCCCCGCCAATGGTGGATCAGTAGCCCTTGGTACCGTCGTAGGCGCAGGAATCGTCCGGAACGAAGCCGGCGTCGAGGATGCCGACCAGGTTCTGGATCTGCTCTTCCTTGGAACGGCCGAGGCCCTGCGGGGTGATCGTGTTCGTCAGCGAGATGCCGTCGAGCGCGTCGTTGTAGTCCAGCTTGCCGACCGACAGCATGGAGGCGACCATGCCGTGCGTGTCGATGCCGTTCTCCGGGTTCGCGCCGGGGGCGAAGGGGGTGCCCTTCTCGTGGCCCGACGGGAAGGAACCGGTGGCCTTGCCGTAGACGACGTTCGAGGTGATCGTCAGGACCGACTGGGTCGGGATCGCGTCGCGGTACATGGGGATCGCGCGGATCTTGTCCATGACGGTGTGGACGACGGTCGCGGCGATGTCGTCAGCGCGGTCATCGTCGTTGCCGTAGGTCGGGAACTCGCCCTCGGTGCGGTAGTCGACGACCAGGCCGGTCTCGTCGCGGATCGGGTAGACCTTCGCGTACTTGATGGCTGCCAGAGAGTCGGCAACGATGGACAAACCGGCGATGCCGCAGCCCATGGTGCGAATGATCTCGGAGTCGTGCAGCGCCATCTCGATGGACTCGTAGGCGTAGCGATCGTGGCAGTAGTGGATGATGTTGAGGGCCTCAACGTAGGTGCCAACGACCCAGTCGAGCATCTCCTCGTAGCGCTTCCACACGTCATCGAAGTCGAGCGGGCCGTCACCCTGGACGGGCTCGTAGCCTTCCATGACCTGCTTGCCGCTCATCTCGTCACGGCCACCGTTGATGGCGTAGAGCAGGGCCTTCGCGGCGTTCACGCGAGCACCGAAGAACTGCATCTGCTTGCCGACCTTCATGGGGGAGACGCAGCAGGCGATGGCGGCGTCGTCGCCCCAGTGGGCGCGAATCTGCGGATCGGACTCGTACTGGATCGACGAGGTGTCGATCGAGATGAGGGCGCAGAACTCCTTGTAGCCACGGGGCAGGTTCTCGTCCCAGAAGATGGTGATGTTCGGCTCGGGGGCCGGACCGAGGTTGACCAGCGTCTGGAGCAGACGGAACGAGGTCTTGGTGACCAGCGTACGGCCGTCGTCGCCGAAGCCGGCGTCCGACCAGGTGGCCCAGTAGGGGTCGCCCGAGAAGATCTGGTCGTAGGCGATGGTGCGCAGGAAGCGGGTGATGCGCAGCTTGATGACGAGGGCGTCGATGATCTCCTGCGCGCCGGACTCATCCAGCGTACCGTTCTTCAGATCGCGCTCGAAGTAGCAGTCGAAGAAGCCGGAGAGTCGACCGATCGACATGGCGGCACCGTCCTGGGACTTCACGGAGGCCAGGTAGCCGAAGTAGGTCCACTGCACGGCCTCGTGCGCGTTGGTGGCGGGGCCGGAGATGTCGTAGCCGTAGGACTGAGCCAGGTTCTTCAGCTTCTTGAGGGCCTTGATCTGCTCGGAGTGCTCCTCGCGGTAACGCGCCCAGTGCTCGGAGAAGGGCTGGTCGGCGTAGCGATCCTTGTCCTTCTGCTTCTCGGCGATCAGGTGGTCCACGCCGTACAGGGCCACGCGGCGGTAGTCGCCGATGATGCGGCCACGGCCATAGGCGTCCGGCAGGCCGGTGATGATGTGGGAGGAGCGAGCGGCGCGAATACGCGGGGTGTAGATATCGAAGACCGCGTCGTTGTGGGTCTTGCGGTACTGGGTGAAGATCTTCTTCACCTCGGGGTTGTATTCCTTGCCGGCCTCGTGGATGGCGGTCTCGACCATACGCCAGCCGCCGTTCGGCATCATTGCGCGCTTGAGCGGGGCGTCGGTCTGCAGGCCGACGATCACGTTGTCGTCCTCGCAAATGTAACCGGGCTTGAAAGCGTCGATGTCAGCCGGGGTGTCGGTGTCAACGTCGAGGATGCGCACCTTGCGTTCTTCGGAAAGGTACTTTTCCTCAAGGGTGTTCCAGACCCGCATGGTCTTTTCGGTGGGACCCGCCAGGAACGAGGCATCGCCCTCGTACGGCGTGTAGTTCAGCTGGATGAAGTCACGCACGTCGATTTCATCGCACCAGTTACCCTTGACAAAACCTTCCCAGGCTTTCTGGTCTGCTGTCGTCATTCTTCCTCTTCTCGGATCTTTCCGTATCCCTGTGGGGACGGTTGTAGGGAGCAAAGCTCCGTCAGTGCGCCGGATTCCGGCGCTTGGGTCTATTGTCCTACGACCGATGAGGCGGGACAACCGCTTGCGTCTATCGACCTATGTTCTGTGTCTCAGGGGTGTGGGTCTTAAGTCTCTTACACTTCAATTGTAGGACGAAGGTCCCCGTAAAGAAAGTGGGGGCTTTGACCACATACACTGGTGTCAGTGCCCGTTTCACGAAGGAGAAAATTCCTATGTCTGTACCCCGTCCGGTCCTCGGAGTTGGCGTTCTTGGAGCTGGAACTGTCGGTAGCCAGGTCATTCGCATCCTGCAGTCCAGCCGCGAGGATTTCGCCGCTCGCTCGGGCGCTGAAATGGAGGTGCGCCGCGTCCTCGTCCGCAATGTGGATGCCCCGCGTGACGCTCCGATCGACCGCGAGCTGCTGACCACCGACCCGGCCGAGGCGATCGACAACATGGACCTCGTCGTCGAGCTGATCGGCGGCATCGAGCCCGCGCGCACCCTCGTGCTGCGCGCCCTCAACCGGGGCATCTCGGTCGTCACCGGCAACAAGGCGCTCCTGGCCGCGCACGGCCCCGAGCTGTACGAGGCCGCCGCATCCAACGGAGCCGACCTCTACTACGAGGCCGCCGTCGCAGGCGCCGTCCCCGTCGTGTACGGCCTGCGCGAGTCCCTCGCCGGCGACCGCATCACGACCGTGATGGGCATCGTCAACGGCACGACGAACTTCATCCTGGACGCGATGAGCACCAAGGGGCTGAGCTACGAGGAGGCTCTCAAGCAGGCGCAGGACCTCGGGTTCGCCGAGGCCGACCCCACCGCGGATGTCGAGGGCTTCGACGCCGCCGCCAAGTGCTCCATCCTGGCGTCCCTAGCCTTCCACACGCGCGTCGGCATTGACGACGTCGCCGTCGAGGGCATCTCGAGCATCACCAAGGAAGACATGGAGGAGGCCGCGCGCGTCGGCCACACCATCAAGCTCCTGGCGATCGCCGAGCGCCGCATCGGCGAGGACGGCCGCGAGGGCGTTGCCATGCGCGTCCACCCCGCGCAGGTCCCCTCCGATCATCCTCTCGCCTCCGTCGACGGCGCCTTCAACGCGATCCTCGTCGAGGGCGAGGCTGCGGGTCGCCTCATGTTCTACGGCCAGGGTGCGGGCGGCGCTCCCACGGCCTCGGCGGTCCTGTCCGACCTCGTCGCCGCGGCGCACCACCGCGCCTTCGGCGGGCACGCCCCGCGCGAGTCGGTCTACGCCCACCTGCCGATCCTCGATCCCGGCTCGACGCACACCCGCTACCAGATCCGCCTCCAGGTCGAGGACCGCCTCGGCGTCCTGTCAGACGTTGCCGGAATCTTCGCCCGCCACGGCGTCTCCATCCAGTCCGTACACCAGCGCAACGACGAGGTGCCCGGCGCCTGCGTCATCGTCGTGACTAGCCACCGCGCCCGCGAGGCCGACCTGCGCGCCGTCGCCCGTGCGCTGTCCGTCTCCGACGCGGTGCGCGAGGTGACCTCCACGATCCGTGTTGAGGGTGAGTGACGTGCGCCTGCGTGATGACTTCGTCGCGGTGAAGGTTCCCTCGACCAGCGCGAACCTCGGCCCCGGATTCGACTCCATGGGCCTGGCCCTCGACCTGTGGGACGAGGTGTCGGTCCACGCGACGACGGGGGCGACCTCGGTCGTCGTCGAGGGAGAGGGAGCTGGGAACGTCGAGCAGGGCGAGGATAACCTCGTCGTGCGCGCCCTGCGCCTCGCGCTCGACCGCGCCGGCGCGCCCCAGGTGGGCGTGCGCATGCACTGCACGAATCGCATTCCCCATTCTCGAGGTCTGGGTTCCTCTGCGAGCGCCATCGTCGCCGGCGTGACGCTGGCGCGGGCCCTCATCGGTGACGCCGACGTGCTCGGCCGCCAGGAGATCCTCGAGATCGGCTCGCAGATGGAGGGCCACCCCGACAACGTGGCTCCCGCCGTCTTCGGCGGTGCGACCATCTCCTGGATGAACGAGGAGACCTCCGAGGTGGGCAGCGTACGCCTGACCCCGCCCGAGGGCATCAGCCCGGTCGCCTTCATCCCGGACTTCGAGCTGCGGACCGCCGCCGCTCGTGCCGCGCTGCCCGCAACCGTGCCCCACGGCGACGCGAGCTTCAACGTCGCCCGCGGCGCCCTGCTCGCCGCCGTGCTCTCGGGCAATGCGCAGGCGAGCGGGGGAGTGGACCTGCACTCCCTCCTCATGGAGGCCACGCGCGATCGCCTGCACCAGGAGCAGCGTCGGGCCGCCATGGAACCTTCCCTCGCCCTCGTCGATTGGCTGCGCGGCGCAGGTTTTGCCGCCGTCGTCTCCGGCGCGGGCCCGACGGTGCTCTCCCTGGAGTCCGTCGGTGCCGATATTCGCCGGGATGCCGCGGCTGCCGGGTGGCTAGTCGTCCCGATGGGAGTGGCTCCCCAGGGCGTGCAGATCACCCGAGGAAGCCTCTCCAAGGTGGAATTCTGAGCGTTTACGCCCTGTGAGTTTCTGCGCAAGCACCGCCAGCCGCGCCGTCTAATCGACAGCGGGCTGGCGGTCTTGCTATATTTTTTTCAGGTCGAGACGAATGTTCGACTTCGGCCTTCGCGATGCGCCTCTTTCGCGCATCTTCCTGATCAAGCTTTTTCGTATGCTTGAGCAATCACCTCGCCCGCTGTGGGCGCATTCCAGTAAGGATCACTTCGTGAGCAACGAAACCTCCGCCGAGACGACCACGTCGCTGTCGGCGATGAAGCTGCCTGAGCTGAAGGCTCTGGCCGCCTCCCGCGGCCTCAAGGGCATCTCCCAGCTTCGTAAGTCCCAGCTGATCGAGCTGCTGAGCAACGGCGCCGGCGCCTCGACCTCGCAGAACAAGGCTCCCCGTGAGGACGCCCCGGCCTCGTCCAAGAAGAAGGCTGTCAAGGCCGAGAAGCCGGCAGCCGACAAGTCGGCTGAGCAGGCTCCCGCCGCCGACGCGCCCGCCGAGGCTCCGCGACGTTCTCGCCGCCGCCGCGCGGTGAGCCAGGGCGCCGTCGAGCCCGCGCACGTCACCCTCGACCTGCCGCTGCCCGCCGCCGAGCGCACCGAGCCCACCCCGGAGCCCGACACGGCCGTCGTCGAGACCGTCCTGAACATCGAGCTGCCTGACGGCGATGACACCGAGGCACGTCGCCCCCGCCGTGAGCGCGGCCGCCGTGGTCGTCGCGACCGCGAGAACCGTGAGAACCGCGGCGAAAGCCGTGAGAACCGCGAGAATCGCGAGAACCGCGGCGAGGGTCGTGAGAACCGCGAGGCCCGCCCCGCGCGCGGCGGCGAGGACAACCTCGCGCCGATCGCCGGCATCCTCGACATCCAGGAGAACCACGCCTTCGTGCGTACCTCCGGCTACCTGCCCGGCCCGAACGACGTCTACGTGACGCTCGGCAACGTGCGCCGCTGGGGCCTGCGCGCCGGTGACGCGGTCGCCGGTGCCGTCCGCCTGCCCCGCGAGGGCGAGCGTCAGCGCCAGAAGTACAACGCCCTCGTGCGCGTCGACTCCGTGAACGGCATGACGATTGAGCAGGCGCAGGCGCGTCGCGAATTCGGCAAGCTGACGCCGGTCTACCCCTCCGAGCAGCTGCGCATGGAGACCTCACCGAAGGCCTACACGCCGCGCGTCATCGACCTTGTCGCGCCCGTCGGCAAGGGGCAGCGAGGCCTCATCGTCTCGCCGCCCAAGGCCGGTAAGACCATGGTCATCCAGCAGATGGCCAAGGCCATCGAGCTGAACAACCCCGAGGTGCACCTCATGGTCGTCCTGGTGGACGAGCGCCCCGAAGAGGTCACCGACATGCGCTCGATCGTTAAGGGCGAGGTCATCGCCTCCACCTTCGACCGTCCCGCATCGGACCACACGACCGTTGCCGAACTCGCAATCGAGCGTGCCAAGCGCCTCGTGGAGCTGGGCCAGGATGTCGTCCTTCTCCTCGACTCGCTGACGCGACTGTCTCGCGCCTACAACCTGGCTGCGCCCGCCTCGGGCCGTATCCTCTCCGGTGGCGTCGACGCGTCCGCGCTCTACCCGCCCAAGAAGTTCTTCGGCGCGGCCCGCAACCTCTCCGAGGGCGGCTCGCTGACCATCATCGCCTCCGCGCTGGTGGAGACCGGGTCGAAGATGGACGAGGTCATCTTCGAGGAGTTCAAGGGCACCGGCAACATGGAACTGTGCCTCTCGCGTCAGCTTGCCGAGCGTCGCATCTTCCCGGCGATCGATCTCAACGCGTCGGGTACCCGCCGCGAGGAGCTGCTGTTTGCGCCCGAGGAGCTGCGCATCATGTGGAAGCTGCGTCGCGTCCTGGGCACCCTCGACCAGCAGCAGGGCCTCGAGCTGGTCCTCGACAAGCTCAAGGAAACCCAGTCGAACGCTGAGTTCCTCATGCTTATCCAGAAGACGACGCCCTCCGAGTGAGCGGCGGGTTAACGCGGGGCGAGTGGCGAGAGCCGTTCGCCCCGTTTTCTTCTCGGGTGCGCGCGTAAATACCGGGCAACCGGCTGTGGTGTGTGCCAGAGTTGGGGCATGGCGGACACGACACCGAACGAGAGCGATGAGCAGGCTACGCGGGAAACCTCGCGCCGGTTGTGGAGCGGCGTGCGTGGTTGTTTGCGTCTCGTGCTGGGGCTTTTTCTTGTCCTCGTGGCTCCTCTTCAGCTGGGAATCGCCATCTATACCCAGGCCCGTCACGGGATGGGGGACGCGGTGGAATGGCCTAATTGGACCGGCTGGGTCATGGTGCTGTGCGGAATAGGCGTGCTGTGGCACGGCTGGGATCTTCGGCGCTCGGGACGTCAGAAAATGACGATGATCGCAGACAAATGGGTGGCCCTGGAGGGGCAGCACGGGCAGGTTGAGCGCGTGTTCTCCTCGCTCGTCGGTGCCGGGCACTACGAGGCCGGTCTGTCAGCGCGCTACGAGCGCGCCCAAGCCGAACGCGCCAGGGTCGGCGCTCGAATCGCCGAGCACCAGTCGCCGGGTTTCTTCGCATCGCTCAGCGAGACGTCAAGAGGTGACGGTGATGAGGTTCTTGCGGGCATTGATCACCTGGCGGACGCGGATGCCGCAATCATGGCTGCGCGCAACTTCTTCGCGTGTGCGCCCGGCTGGCGCGACGTGTGGAGCAACGAGGTCGGCCCGGTCTTCGAAGACTTGGACGTCCTCGATGACGTCGCAGACAGCCTCGAAGCAATCGGTACGGACCCGCACATCCTGACGGATATTGAGGCTTTCAGGGAGCGTGTGGGTGATCACAAAGACGCCGTACACGACCTCGGGAAGCGCCTCGAGGGCGGGCAGATCACTCCCGCACAGGCGCTGGAAGAACTCGACCAAATCACCAATGATGCGCGCACGCGCATCGCCGAACTCATCGAGGCGACGCTCGCCACCGATGCCTCGTCTCAGGGACGCGCACGCTACGCGCGGTGGAAGGGCGCGGGAATCAGCCTGACCGCGGCTAACGCCGAGTATGACGGGGCCTACTGGAGCGAGGACGCAGACACTGACGTCGAGTACAATCCGGCAGCCACGATCCGACTGATTGCAAACTCCGCAGGCGTCGACCTGAACGGGCTGGCAGCCCCGGCGACCGGTGTCCTGACGGCTGGTCGCTCGTTCGTCTATCTGCTGCCGATGTATCTTGATCGATACCTGACTGAGGATGTGGACGGCAGCGGCGACGCTTCCTCGTCGGCCTGAGCGGCGCAGCAGTCATGTACGTCGCCCGTCAGACTGCTTGACAGCAGGAACGCGGGATACCGAGCAACCGACCGTCATTCATGCCAGAGTGGAGCCATGATATCTATGACACTCAACGGGGCTGACAGGGAAGCAGAGCATCCACCCACATCGTTGCGCGTCCTGTGCTTCGTGGCCGGTCTCCTCCTGTTCCTCGTCGCGCCCGTGTGGTTGGGCACTGCCTACTACGTCAATGTCCATGCGGTACCGAAGCAGAGTAACCCGGTCACGCCCGTCGTGGAGGTCCACGACGAGACGGGGAGTTTTCGCGACATCGGCGGTCGTCCCCTGAATGCCGTCCTCGAGGACGTTCGTTTCACGCGCGCCGTTCACCTCGTGGTCCTGTCGACCGATAGCCTCAGTGGCGACGACATGGATCAGGCGGTGGTCACCTACGCGCGCGCCAATCATCCGGAGTGGCTGAGCGCGGGCGGCTCGACCTGGGCGAATGGGTATGTAATCCTAGTCGTGTCGCCCGCTGATCATATGGTGGGTACCTATGTCGGCGATGATGTCGTTCTTCCCCTGGCTGCTCAGAAGGACGTCCAGGATGCGGCGAAGGATGACTTCCGCAATGGGCGTTGGAGCGAAGGCATCGTCGCCGCGGTGAACAAGGCTGCGGCGCTGATCCCGGGCGAGAACACTCAGCGTCAGGGGAATATCGTTCCGTGGCCTCCCCTTTACGCGTGGACGACGACGGCCGCCGGAATCGTCGTCTGTTTGATCGGTGGGAAAGCCCGCCGTCGGCCAAACGAGGTCGCGAGGCCGCTCGCCGAACAGTGGAACGCTATGGAAAAGCGTCACATCGGGGTCGAGAGTTCGTTTGCTGCGCTCCTCGCCGAAGGGGGTTATGAGCGTGGCCTGACCGCGCGCTACCAGGCTGCGCGGGCGGAGCGCGAGAAGGTGCGTGCCCACATCGCCTCGGCTCGTGGGAAACAGACAACGATGCGGTCGCTCACCCAAGCCTTTCAGGACCTGTCGGACGCGGACACAGCGATGGAGGCAGCGTGTGAGTTCTTCGCGCTTTCCCCGAACTGGCGCAGCGTGTGGGCCAATGAGGTGGGGTCGGTCTTCGAGGACCTGGACGTGGTGGACCTGGTCGCGCGCACGGCTGCGGACCGGACAAACTATCAGCACGTCATCACCTTGTATGCCACCCTCAGCGCGTGGACGAACGAGCAGCGCGTGGCCGTGAAGAACCTGCAAGGCAGCATCGAGCGAGCAGAGGTGACACCTGCCAAGGCCTTGGAGTGCCTTGACTGGATTGCGAACGAGGCCAGGCTCCGCCTGGCGGTGTTCGTCGAGAACGTGCTGGCGGCCGACACATCGTGGATGGGACGCAGGCGCTACTCCCGCTGGCAGGCGGGCAAGGGAGAAAAACTCAAGGACTACGATCTGCGTTACATAGGCACGTACTCCGTCGACGGCTGGTCGCACTCCTACAATCCCGCTGTCACGATTCGCCTGACAGCGCACTGCGCGGGCATCGACCTGAGTGGAAGCGCAGCTATCCCATCGGGGCGTTTCATGGCCTACAACGCGCCGGTCTACGTGCCGCCCGCGTACTTTAACCGCTACATCGTCTATGACGGAATCACGAGATATAGCGCCTCATACGAGACCTACCTGACGTCGCCGGCAAACCTTGGTACCGCGAATGATTATCGCAACCGTAGTCGTGTGAGCCTCTCGTCCTCCCATTCGCACGGCCCGTCG
>ERZ1699254.652-NODE-652-length-12083-cov-3.357143_pt1 | contig 12083 bp, 8 predicted proteins | sample MGYA00581522_ERZ1699254 | MGnify/ENA primary metagenome ERZ1699254 (study PRJEB42319, sample SAMD00040329) | human oral metagenome | material: saliva | host: Homo sapiens | study: EMG produced TPA metagenomics assembly of PRJDB4115 data set (Metgenomic analysis of... | reverse complement strand
TCTATCTATTCAGTTGATAAATCAGGCATTATAGCGAGACATGGGAATCATTTCCATTATGTGGGATTTGGAGAGTTAGAACAATTTGAATTAGATGAAGTTAGCAAGTGGATGAAGGAAAAAGGTCAAGCTAATGATAGTGTTATTCCTTCAGAGAAAATGAATAACGAAGATAAACCAAAATTTAATTCAAGAAAAGTGACTAGCAAAGTTACCAAAGATGGTAAAGTTGGTTATGTTCTTAAAGAAGACGGGAAAGAATACTTCTATTCTCGAGACGAACTTGATCTTACTCAAATTGCTTTTTCTGAACAAGAACTCATGCTGAAGGATCGAGATCATTATCGTTATGATATAGTAGACACAGGGATTAAACCAAGATTAGCTGTAGATGTCTCAAGTTTGCCGATGCATGCAGCAAATACTACTTATGATACTGGAAGTTCATTCATTATTCCACATATTGATCATATTCACGTTGTGCCTTACTCATGGTTAGAGCCTGATCAAATTGCGACTATTAAATATGTCATGCAACATCCTGAGGTTCGTCCTGAAGTTTGGTCTAAGCCGTGTCACGAGGACTCAGGTTCAGTTATTGCTAATGTGACTCCTCTTGAAAAACGCGCTGGAATGCAGAATTGGCAAATTATCCATTCTGCTGAAGAAGTTCAGAAAGCTCTTGCAGAAGGTCGTTTTGCAACTCCAGATGGTTATATTTTTGATCCGAAAGATGTATTGGCAAAAGAAACTTTTGTATGGGAAGACAAATCATTTAGTATTCCAAGAGCGGGAGGTGGTTCATTGAGAAGTATCACTAAATCCGACTTATCAGAAGTTGAATGGAAACAAGCACAAGACTTAATAGCAAAAAGAATAAAAGAAAAAGAATCCAAAACTGAAACGTCTACACATCCTAATAAAGAATTAAAACCTGATTCAAACAATACTGAAAATAGTGATAAAAATAAGACTGTTGTAGATAAAACTGAGGAGCAACCGAAGAATAATACAGGCGTAAATGAGACTGGTACAACCAATAAAATTCCTTCAGAAAACAAGGTTGAAGATAAAGAAAACTCCAAAGAAGAAAGTGACGATGATTTACCAGACTACGGATTGGATAAAGTAACTTTAAATGAACATATAGAAAAGTTAGCAAAAATTGCACAAATCGATCCTAAGTTTCTAATTTTTCAGCCAGAAGGTGTTCAGTTTTACAATAAAAATGGTGAATTAGTGATGTATGACATTAAGACACTAAAACAAATAAAACCTTAAAATATTTTTATTAATTATAATCTACTCGATAGGATATTGTTCGATTTTTGATTGAATAATGTCCTTTTATTTGTTAAAAAACTGAAATTTGCAATTTTAAAAATTGAATCAAGAAGTTCTAAAACAATGATTTTATTTTTGACCACTAAAAATCTTGACTTATTAAATAAAAAAAGTTAAACTATTTACTAGTTAATTAAATGGTTAAATACCAGTTAAGGAGTTGTTATGAAAAAAAGAAGCATTCTATGGGTCATGATTACCTTCTTTGTTCTCATTTTAGGGGCATGTGGACAAAAGGTTAGTCAAGACAATCGTAATGAAACTAAGGGAATGAAGATTGTGACTAGTTTTTACCCTGTATATGCTATGGTCAAAGAAGTTTCCGGTGACCTAAATGACGTTCGGATGATTCAATCTAGTTCAGGTATCCATTCATTTGAACCTTCTGCGAATGACATTGCAGCCATCTATGATGCCGATGTTTTCGTTTATCATTCTCATACTTTGGAGTCATGGGCGGGAAGTTTAGATCCAAGCCTGCAAAAGTCTAAGGTAAAGGTCTTAGAAGCATCAGAAGGTATGACCTTGGAGCGCGTGCCTGGATTAGAAGATATGAAAGCTGGAGACGGGATTGATGAGAAGACCTTGTATGATCCTCATACTTGGCTTGATCCTGAAAAGGTTGCTGAAGAAGCCCAGATTATCGCTGATAAGTTATCCGAACTAGACAGCGCTAACAAGGAAACTTACCAGAAAAACGCACAAAGTTTTAGTGCCAAAGCTCATGATTTGACCAAGAAATACCAACCCATTTTTGAAAAAGTCAGTCAAAGAAATTTTGTAACTCAACACACAGCTTTTTCATATTTAGCTAAACGCTTTGGATTAAATCAACTTGGAATAGCTGGTATTTCACCAGACCAAGAACCAAGCCCGAGACAGTTAACCGAAATTCAAGAATTTGTAAAAAATTATAAGGTCAAAACTATCTTTACAGAGAGTAATGCTTCGTCTAAAGTTGCTGATACACTTGTCAAATCAACAGGTGTGACTCTTAAAACACTCAATCCTTTAGAGGCCGACCCACAAAATGATAAGTCCTACTTGGAAAATTTAGAAGACAATATAGCTATTTTAGCTGAAGAATTGAAATGAGGAGTTTATGAAAATTAATAAAAAATATCTAGCAGGATCTGCAGTGGTCCTTGCCTTAAGTGTCTGCGCTTACGCTTTAAATCAACACCAAGCGCCTGAGAACAAAGAAAATAACCGTGTATCCTATGTTGATGGGAAAGAGTCTGATGATAAAAAGAATGAAAATCTGACACCTGATCAAGTTAACCAAAAAGAAGGAATAGAAGCTGAACAGATTGTTACTAAGATTACAGATCAAGGCTATGTGACTTCCCACGGTGACCATTTCCATTTCTACAATGGTAAGGTGCCTTTTGATGCCATCTTTAGTGAAGAATTGGTTATGAAGGATCCAAACTATAAACTAAGTGATGGAGATATTGTCAATGAGATTAAAGGTGGCTATATCATCAAGGTGGATGGCAAATATTATGTCTATCTTAAAGATGCTAGTCACGCAGATAATATTCGTACCAAAGACCAAATCGAGAAACAAAAACAAGAACACACATCAGATAGTAGCAGTACAAGTAATGAAGTTATTGCTGCCAGAGCACAAGGTCGATATACAACTGATGACGGTTACGTCTTTAATGTTGCAGATATTATTGAAGACACAGGTGACGCTTATATCGTTCCTCATGGTGGCCATTATCATTACGTTCCTAAGAGTGCTCTATCTTCAAGTGAATTGGCTGCCGCTCAAGCTTACCTTGCTGGAAGAGGAAGTCAACAAAGTCTAACAGACTACAAACCGATTCCAAGTGTTGAACCAAGTCATCAAGTAGAGAAACCAGCTACAAGCAATCCAGTACAAGAAGAAAATAATCTTCAAAAACTTCTAGAACAGCTTTACGCTTTACCAGTTAGTCAACGCTATAAAGAATCTGATGGTTTGGTATTTGACCCGGCTAAAATTACCAGTCGTACGCCTAATGGAGTTGCTATCCCTCATGGAAATCATTACCATTTCATCCCTTATAGTAGTTTATCTGCTTTGGAGCAAAAGATTGCACGCTTGATACCACTTTCAGGTCTAGTAACACCATCAAATCCTGTAGAAACTCCAAGTAAACCAAACGAAGACCATGACCACGACCATGGCCACGAAGATGTTGATCATCAACACGAAGAAGACCATGACCACGATCATGCTAATCATCGACACGGTGAAGACCACGATCATGGCTTTGCTATTGATCGAGTGATTAGCGAGGACGACCAAGGTTTCGTAGTTTCACATGGAGACCACAATCATTATTTTTACAAGAAAGATTTGACGGCTCAACAGATTAAAGAAGCTCAGGAACACTTGAAAGGTAAAACCGAAGTTAAACCTAATCCATCAGATGATCACCATGATGAAGACGGGCATGATCACCACCATGGTGAAGACCACAATCACGGATTCGATGCTGACCGAGTGATAAGTGAAGATGAGCAAGGTTTTGTAGTTTCACATGGAGACCATGCCCATTATTTCTTTAAGAAAGATTTATCAGCTGAGCAGATTAAGGCTGCACAAGACCATCTTCATGGCCATCAGCAGACAGAACCTGTTAAACCTCTTGCCAAGACGGTTGAAAGTTTCTCTCGAGATGCCAGCGATGAAGAAAAAATAGCTTATATTTCTAAAACATATGGCGTTCCTCTTGAGGCTATCAGAATTTCAAATGGATTCTTTGTATTTGGTAATCCAGACCAAGCTTATGATCCAACTCACATTCACCCTTACGCCGTTCGTAAAGAACACGTTCGTATTCCGCTTCAAACAGGTGATGCAGAGCTTGATTTCCTAAACGAACTCTATACAACTGCTTTACGTGATGGTGTTTCTCCTTATAGCTTGCAGGTTGAAAATGGTAGCTTTGTTATCCCTCATGGCGACCACAACCACTATATTAAAGTTCAAACCAAGGGCTATGAAGTTGCTTTGAAACATAAAATCCCTGCTTTGCAATCTAACTACCAACCAGGTGCATTTGATGAAACGACTGTTCAAAATAAGGTTGATCAACTTCTAGCAGAAAGTCGTGAAGTTTACAAGGATAAACCTATTTTACAAAGACAAATTGAGCTTGCCTTAGGTCAATTCTCTGAAAATATGAAGAAGCTTTCAACCAATTCTACAGCTGGCTATCTGGCTGCTTTAGATCTCTTTGACAAACAGTATATTCACATTGACTCAAGTGTCAAACCAACAGAAATCAGTCCTTTAGACAAGAAATATCAAGCTTTAGTAGATAAGATTAATACCTTAGACACAGATGCTTATGGACTTCCTAAGAAGGATTTATTGACTCAGCTTCAAGAAAATAAACTAGCCCAAGATGAAGCAGGTTTAGATGCAGTTGAAGCTAAGTTACAAGCTTTGCAAGATTTTAATGACCGTACTGGAGTTACAACAGTCGAGTACATTAAGTATTTCTATCAACATTTATCTGATAATCACTTAAATGACACTCTTAGAAATAAAATTGCTAACTTAACTTGGACACTTTATCAATCACAATCCTTCCTTAAGGCGACTGACTTGAACAAACTATTCCCAGAAATCTATCAAACAAAACTGGAAGTTGAAGAAGCTCTGAAGAATGAACCTGTTACAAGTAAGCCTTCTGAAACGATTTTAGATACAGAAAAAGTGGATGGCCATAGTGCTAAAACAGCAGTCTATGAGTTCTTGAAAGGTTTGTATGATGATATTAAGCCTGAGGAACAAAGCAATCATGTTCGAAAAGCTCAAGTAGAAGGACTCTTAACGAAAGCTGATGAATTAGTTGCTCAAGTCAAAGAAGAAGGCGTAAAAGCTTCACTCGCTGACGAGGTGAAAAACCTGAAAGCTGCTCTAGATAAAGACGATGCAGACCTTGATGAACTAAACACACAAGTCCAAGATCTTATAAAACGTATTTCACAAACCATTCAGACTGAACGTGAGAATGCTAATCAAGACCCAGAGGTTTTGCTTCTCTATCAAAAATTATATAACGGAGTCCTTGCCCTTCATACTTATTTGGAAATGAATAATGGTTCTGATACGGACTTTGAAAAAGTGGACGCCTTGTTCGATAAATTGTCAGCTGCAAGCAAAGACAAACAAGCTCTTCTAGCTCTTGCGCAAGAAATTGTATCATTAAACCAAGAACTTCAATCCAAAGCTAAGCCGGATGAAGCAAGTTCTGAAACAACAAGCAATCAAGCAAGCGACAAACAGACTGAATCAAGCAATCCAACGACTAGTTCTCCAGAAACAAGTGAAAAAGAAGTCAACTAAAAAAGAAGTAGCTTTGCTACTTCTTTTTTAGTCTTTGTAAGATACAATGCCAATGATTGTATCAACTGCACGCTCCATAGTTTGAAGGCTGACATATTCAAAACGTCCGTGCATATTTTCACCACCAGCGAAGATATTTGGAGTTGGAATTCCCATAAAGGAAATTTTAGAACCGTCTGTTCCTCCACGGATAGGCTCGATAATAGGAGTAATATCAAGATTTTCCATCACTGCTTTAGCAATAGTGATTGGAGTCATATCCTTTTCGATAACTTCTTTCATGTTGTAGTACTGGTCTGTCAAAGTTAGGGTTACACGATCACTGCCAAGTTCTTGGTTCATCTTGTCAGCAATAGCTTGCATTGTACCTTTACGCGCTTCGAAGCTTTCTTTTTCAAAGTCGCGAATGATGTAGCTAGCACGGGCTTCCTCAACAGTACCAGTTATATCCATGAGATGGAAGAAACCTTGGTAACCCTCAGTCAACTCAGGTCGGTCACCAGCTGGAAGTTGATTGTGGAAGTCAATTGCCAACTGAAGAGCGTTAACCATTTGTCCCTTAGCAGTACCTGGGTGTACATTACGACCTTGGAAATGAAGTTCAGCACCGGCCGCTGAGAAGGTTTCGTATTGCAATTCTCCTAGAGGTCCGCCGTCAACTGTATAAGCGAAGTCAACATCGAAGTCCTCTGCATCAAATTTATTGGCACCAACACCGATTTCTTCATCAGGACCGAATCCAACCCGAATTTCACAGTGTTTAATTTCAGGATGAGCGTTCAAGTATTCGATAGCTGTCATGATTTCGGCGATACCAGATTTGTCATCGGCACCGAGAAGCGTAGTCCCATCTGTAGTAATCAACGTTTGACCGGGATATTTCTCTAAACTCTTAAAATCAGCTGGATCAAGTTTGAAACCAGAAGTCCCAAGTTCGATAACTCCACCATCGTAGTTTTCAATAACCTGAGGATTAACGCCTTCAGCATTGAAATCTGCTGTATCCATGTGAGAGATAAAGCCAATCTTACGAGTTAAACTTGGATCGTTGGCTGGTAGAGTACCAATGGCAAAACCGTTTGGCAAATAATAGACATTTTGCAAACCGACACGTTTCATCTCAGGGATGAGGACATTGGTTGCGAAGTCTACTTGACTTTGGGTACTTGGTGTAGTGGTTGAATGTTCGTCAGAACGAGTATTGACTTTGACATAAGTCAAAAAACGCTCCAACAATGTTGGATATTTCATCGTAACTCCTTTTTTCCTTCTTTTAAAACCATTGTATCATAGAAAGAAGAGAAAAACAAAAGTCAGAAGGGAGGTAACATTCTTATGTTAGCGTTTACTTATGGCTGTTTTAGTGATACAATAAAAAAGATAAAAATATCACAAGGATGCAGAGATGAAAAAAGCGATTTTAATGATGACATTTGGTTCCCCAGAAGAGATTACCTTTGAAGGAGTAGCCGACTTTTTTACTAACATTCGTCGTGGAGTTCGACCTCAAGATCACGAGATTCAAACACTTTATGATAATTATGTTCGAATTGGAGGAACTCCACTACAAAAAATTACCCGTGAAGAAGTTGCCTTAGTAGAAGCTAGATTGGGAAATGAATATAGTGTCTATTTTGCCAATAAATTTTCAACTCCCTTTATTCCAGACGTGATTCGGCAAATGGAAGCAGATGGAATTGAAAAGTGTATTTGCTTGATTTTGGAGCCACACTATTCCTTTTACTCTGTCATGGGGTACGAAAAGTTTCTGGAAAGCAAACAAATTCAGTTTTTAGTTATTAAGGACTGGTATCAAGAAGAAGCACTATTAAACTATTGGACAGCTGAAATTGCTAAGATTTTAAAAGAAAAGGTGAAACAAGATAGCTTTAAAGTCATCTTTTCTGCCCACAGTGTGCCCATTTTTGCCTTGGATTTTGGTGATCCCTATATCGACCAGATTTTCGAAAATAGCAAGTTAATTGCTGAGAAATTAGGCTTGAAACCAGAGCAATATACCAACACTTGGCAGAGTGAAAGTGATATTGGTATTCCTTGGATTAAACCAGATGTTCTGGAATATCTTAGAGAACAGGAAGAACATCCAGAGCATTATATTTTTGTACCTATTAGTTTTATTAGTGAGCACATTGAAGTTTTGTTTGATAATGATGTGGAATGTTATGATTTATGTCAGGAATTGGGTGTGAACTACCATCGTCCACCAATGCCAAATACAGATTCTCGTTTGATTGATGCCTTGGGCAATATTATTCGAGCTAATGAACATAAAGAATTTAGAGAATTCCTCCCAGAAGAAGAAACTTTTGATGAATTAGTCCCTTCGGAGGAAACTAAGGATATTTTAGATGAATCACAAGACTTACAAATGCCAGAATTTGTTAAAAAATTAATTGAGAAAAAAGGTCGTGAAAATGTCAAGATGCCTTATTTAATCAAAAAAATGCTTGAAAAAGCTGGCAAATTACCTAAAGACTAAGTGAAAATAGAAAAGAACTGGTAAATTTTGTTTCAAATATCTGCTAAGGCATGATATAACTTAGAACGTGAAAGAAAAGGCGGTGGGACAGAAATCGATAGACAAAGTCTTGATTTCGTAGTCCCAGCCCCGCGAGGATGATTAGGAACTTTTTGGAGTCTAAAAGACGAACAAAAAGTTCAATAAGCTACCGCGTCAAATTATGATTGATAATAAAAAGTGAGGTCGGGAACTTTTTGTCCCAACCTCTTTTTAGGTGACTAACATTTTCTAAACTAGTTTTTTCTTATTTTCCTAAACAGAATTGGCTGAACAATTGAGTAATGAGTTCATCTGGCGCTGCATCACCGGTGATTTCCCCAAGAATTTCCCAAGTACGTGTCAAATCAACTTGAAGTAAATCAACTGGCATGCCCAGTTCAAGACCTTTGTTAACTGCTTGCAGACTTTCAACTGCCTTTTCAATTAATGAAATATGACGGGCATTGGATAGGTAGGTTGCATCCTGTTCGACCAAGCCAGCATTTTCAAAGAAGAGGTTATTGATGCGTTCTTCAATCTTATCAATGTTTTGATTTTTAAGGACTGAAATACGGATGACATCTTCAGGAAGTTCCTGAGTTTCAATAGCCTCAGGTAGGTCAGTTTTGTTCAGTAGGATGATACGGTTGGTATCTTGGCTGATTTCAAGAAGTTGTCGGTCCTGAGCAGTAAGAGGTTCACTAGCGTTCAGTACTAGTAGTACCAAGTCAGCTTCCTTAAGGGCTTTTTTCGAGCGTTCAACACCGATTTGCTCGACAATATCATCCGTTTCACGAATACCTGCAGTATCAATCAATTTCAGTGGAACACCGTTGATATTGACGTATTCTTCAATGACGTCTCGAGTTGTCCCTGCAATATCAGTTACAATGGCCTTATCTTCGCGCAAGAGGTTATTGAGTAGGCTAGACTTCCCAACGTTGGGGCGACCAATGATGGCAGTTGAAATCCCTTCACGGAGGATTTTACCTCGGCGTGCTGTTTTTAGAAGATTGGTCAATAATCGTTCAAATTCTAAAGTCTTTTCACGGACAACAGCAGTAGTAGCTTCTTCCACATCGTCATACTCAGGGTAGTCGATATTGACTTCGACTTGTGCCAGCGTATTGAGAATCTCTTGGCGCGTATTGTTAATAAGATCAGATAGTGAACCATCTAGTTGTTTGACCGCAATATTCATGGCCTTGTCTGTCTTGGCACGGATGATATCCCTAACAGCTTCAGCTTGAGTCAAGTCGACACGACCGTTCAAGAAGGCACGCTTGGTAAATTCACCAGGCTCTGCCATTCGAGCACCTTCACGGATAGCTAGCTGGAGAATTTCATTAGTTACGGCGATTCCACCGTGGGTATTAATTTCAATAATGTCCTCACGAGTGAAGGTCTTTGGAGACTTCATAGCTCCCACCATAACCTCATCCATGACCTTACCTGTCTGTGGGTCAACGATGTGGCCGTAGTTAAGTGTATGGCTGTCAACCTTACTCAAGTCCTTGCCTTTAAAAATTTTCTGCGCAATGGCAAAACTATCCGTTCCGCTTAAACGAACAATCCCAATAGCCCCTTCACCAAGCGGTGTCGAGATTGCTGCGATGGTATCAAATTCACGTGTAATCATTTCATTTCCTTTTTACAATTTATATACAAATATCATTTAAAATTGTAACAAAATATAGCGTTTTATTCAACGAATGCCACTTATAAAGAAAAGCCTAAGCAGATTGCTTAAGCTTTATTTAGTGCGCATTTCACCTTGTGGGAAATAAGTTCCTTCAGGCATATCGTTAATAATAACGTGAACAGCTGACTGAGGTGCTCCTGTGTTACGAACAACAGCTTCTGTAACTTCCTTAGCTAGGGCTTTCTTTTGCTCTAGCGTGCGTCCTTCAAATAAATCAATGCGTACAAATGGCATAATTGCGTCCTCCACCAGATATTTGATTTCTTCTATTTTACCACAATTTGCCATTTAAAGCTTTGAGAAAATATGGTATACTAGAATGTAGCAAAAAATTTAGAAATGGACGTGAAATAGAAGCATGGCACAGTTGTATTATCGTTATGGGACCATGAACTCTGGAAAAACCATCGAGATTCTCAAGGTTGCCTATAACTACGAGGAGCAAGGAAAAGGAGTTGTGATTATGACTTCAGCTCTGGATACACGTGATGGTGTTGGCTATGTTTCAAGTCGCATTGGGATGAAAAGACCAGCAATTACTATTGACGAAACAACAGATATCTTTGGATTTATCCGAGATTTACCTGAAAAACCTTACTGTGTACTTGTCGATGAAGCCCAGTTTTTAAAACGTCACCATGTTTACGACCTAGCTCGTGTTGTTGATGAGTTAGACATACCTGTTATGGCATTTGGTTTAAAAAATGACTTTCGTAATGAGCTGTTTGAAGGTTCTAAACACCTCTTGCTCTTAGCAGATAAGATTGATGAAATCAAGACCATCTGTCAGTATTGTAAGAAAAAAGCGACTATGGTCTTGCGTACGCAGGACGGACTGCCAGTCTATGATGGTGAACAAATCCAGATTGGTGGAAATGAAACCTATATCTCAGTTTGCCGTAAGCATTATTTTGCACCACTGATAACATCGAAAAAGGAACAAAACTATGACAATTGAACTAAGAGATGTTACAATGGAAAATTATTTTGATGTTCTAAATTTGGATGTTAAGGAATATCAAAAACAATTTATTGCTACTAACGCAATTAGTTTAGCTGAAGCATATGTCTACACAAAAAATGGAGATTTTGTAGCTCCATTGGCAGTTTACGATAATGATGCAATCATAGGTTTTGTGATGTTAGCTTATGATAAAAAAATCGGAATTAGTAATGGAAATTATTTACTATTTCGTTTCATGATTGATAAGCATTTTCAAGATCAAGGATATTTTAAACCAATTATGGATAAGGTGCTAGACTATGTTCGGACAGCGCCAGCAGGTTTATCCAATAAACTTTGGTTGTCTTATGAACCAGAAAATGAACATGCAAGATCTTGTTACCTCAGTTATGGATTTAAAGAAACTGGGGAAATATTTGAGAACGAAGTAGTAGCAATCTATGATTTAACAATTGAGAATTAAGGAGAAAGAATGAATATCTATGATCAACTACAAGCAGTAGAAGACCGTTATGAAGAGTTGGGAGAATTGCTCAGTGACCCAGATGTGGTCTCTGATACCAAACGTTTCATGGAGCTTTCAAAAGAAGAAGCTTCTACTCGTGATACGGTTACAACCTACCGTGAATACAAACAAGTTCTTCAAAACATCATTGATGCCGAAGAGATGATTAAAGAATCAGGCGGAGATGCGGACTTGGAAGAAATGGCCAAGCAAGAATTGAAAGATGCTAAGGCTGAAAAAGAAGAATACGAAGAAAAACTGAAAATCTTGCTCCTTCCTAAAGATCCAAACGATGATAAGAACATTATCCTAGAAATCCGTGGTGCAGCTGGTGGAGATGAAGCAGCTCTCTTCGCTGGAGATCTTCTAACTATGTACCAAAAGTATGCGGAAGCCCAAGGTTGGCGCTTTGAAGTTATGGAAGCTTCAATGAACGGTGTTGGTGGTTTTAAAGAAGTGGTTGCCATGGTTTCTGGTCAGTCAGTTTACTCTAAACTCAAGTATGAGTCTGGTGCCCACCGTGTACAGCGTGTCCCTGTGACAGAAAGCCAAGGGCGTGTTCATACCTCAACAGCGACTGTCCTTGTCATGCCTGAAGTCGAAGAAGTAGAGTACGATATTGATCCAAAAGACCTTCGTGTCGATATCTACCACGCTTCAGGTGCTGGTGGACAGAACGTCAACAAGGTTGCGACT
>ERZ1699254.651-NODE-651-length-12113-cov-4.024862_pt1 | contig 12113 bp, 15 predicted proteins | sample MGYA00581522_ERZ1699254 | MGnify/ENA primary metagenome ERZ1699254 (study PRJEB42319, sample SAMD00040329) | human oral metagenome | material: saliva | host: Homo sapiens | study: EMG produced TPA metagenomics assembly of PRJDB4115 data set (Metgenomic analysis of... | reverse complement strand
GTTATGTAGTGTCTTTTTTCAACTATTTATTAAGCAAAGTGTTATTTTGACGTAATACTATATTTAATAAATTCCTTTGTACCTAAATAACCCTACTTGACAAATTGTATAACTGAATTTTCAAATAATGGTTTTTTATGTTATAATATAGGCTAATATTTTATGTAAGGAGTACTATTTTGAAATCTATTTTAAAACGAATCATTGAGTCCATAACACTAATTGCCATTTCAGCGGCTTTATGGCAGTTGATACTTTTTCCAGTTGCAAATAATCTAGATAAAAAATTACCTCTATCTCTATTCCAGAATTTTCTTATTATCTTTGGCATTGGTCTTCTAATATTTTTAATCAATTGGTATGCAGAGAAACAAGGTTATTTAAATTGGAAAGAAGTATGGACAGACCCCTCTGTAAAAAAATGGCTGGTATTTGGTTTTGTAGCTACTTTTCTTCTTCACATTCTTTCCACTTTTACAGGTTATCTTGAAGGCATCCCCTATTTGAATTTTAGCAATGATTCGAATGGTTACTACCTTTCCATCGACTTAATGACAACTGCTTTGTTAGCTCCTCTTGCTGAAGAGCTAGTATTCAGAAAAATTCTGACCAAGGTAATCTTTCCAAAAAATTTAAAAATCAGCTTGGTTATTACAGGGATTATATTTACTGCTATTCATTTACCTGTATCATTAGGGGACTGGGTAAATCAACTAGGAGCAGCGTTAGTTTTGTCAATCATTTATTACAAAACGAGAAAAGTAGAAATAAGTATCATAGTTCATTCAATTATGAATCTATTCATTACAGCTCTTATGTTGTGGGCTATGTATTCATAAAACACCTAAAAGGGCTAAGAGGTTCACCTTCTATACTATAATTGAAATTCTTTAGCGCTAGAATTGTGAATACAGTCCTAGCGCTTTTGCTTTCTTATTCTCTTGCTCTCGATTAGATGATTCTATTAAAATAAATAATGTCTTAAGGAACAGGATATTCATTTTATCGTTAAAGCATATACATTTTTAATTGATCTATCTTTTATCCTATTCCACAAAGTATTTTCTCTTATTTTATCTAGAAAATCATGTCCCGCCCAAGTTAATGACTCTACACTAAAAGCATAAATTCTATCATCACCATATGTAGGTTCATAACTATCTAGGAGGCCTGCATTAGCCAGAATTTTACAATGATATGCTACTGTATCAAGATCAAATCCATCAATATTTAAATTATATAGTGCTATTGATCTATACTTTGTCTCAATCTTAAATAAAATCAATCGACGAAAGTTTAATATTTGCTGTTATAATAGACATTTCTTCATTTTTTCGTTATAACAGACACTGACATACTCTTGTAATATTATTTTGGTATAATTAAAAATATAGAAGGAGGCAAAGATTATGAGAAAATTAGTAGGTATATTACTGCTTTCATTATCAATAATTACTTTAATTGCTTGCTCAAAAAACAACCACCAATCTTTAGATGGTGAGTATTATTGGATCTCAAGTGAAAGAAACGAGTTGGCGTTTACTATTAAAGGAGATAATGCTTCCATAGAGCATGGAGAAGCCGATAGTTTTATCATTAACAAAAAAAAGAATACGATCGAATTAACTGGACAAAATATTGCAAGTCGAACAGAAGAATATTCATTTAAAGATGGGGTCTTTTCTGTTGATATTAGCGGAGTTAAGCACGACTACTATCTTAAAGGTAGCGAAGCATATAAAAACGCTCTAAAACAATATGGATATAAATAACATCATTCACACCTATTTTACCGAATAGGTGTTTTTTTGTGCTGAATAGATTACTTCAAAAAACTTTTAAGCTTATTCTTAACCGAATAGCTTATATTTCATGTAAATTAGCTTAATCAAAGAAATTGGATTATATTTTATTATACAATGGATTCATGAATAATTTAAAAGAAGCAAATATTAGAAAAGCCATTTGGCATATTAGACGTCACCTAAACGAACTATTAAACTCACAGGATGAAAAATATAGGAAACATGAAATGTTTCACCTAAGATCTAGTATTGAATGTTTAGAACGTGTAATGAACAACGAAAAACCCTATCCACCCATGGATAGGGAAGAAGTGTTTTAAAAGTCATTGTATCTATTATATTATAAAATTTAGTATTAAAAAAAAGTATGTTTTTTAAATGATAAAAATAGATACGACCATCCCAGATAGGTTCTCTATCCCTTTAGGTAAAAATACCGATTTTATGGTATAATAAAGATAACGTTATACAAGGAAGTGTGCCATGACTCTTGATGTAAATAAAGAAGAATTAACAATTTTAGGGATTCCCTTTGATAACTTTTCAGATTTCGATACCGTCTGGTATGCTATTGGGTCATCAATGATTGAAAATTATGAACCTACTGTTCAAGATGTGATTGATTTAAAAACTTATGTTATCAACAAACGAAAGGAATTGAATATTGGTTAAAAATCAATACGAAGGCTATGAGTACATTGACCCCAATCACCAATATACCTATCCAAATTCTACAGTCTTAATCAACAAACAAAATATTACAAATATTGAAGAAGCCTACCGGAATGAGCATTTATTCGTTACTAGAAGGCTTGCAGACTTGCGCTTGAAAACCATTGAAGTATATTCCATTAGTGATATTTTAGCCATTCATAAATATTTATTTCAAGATGTCTATGCTTGGGCGGGACAATTTCGCAAGGTGAATATCTCAAAAAATGGGAATCCTTTTATGTCAATACAATCTTTCAGTACTGCCCAAGCATATATAGACCGCCTTATTCATACCTATTATCAAACTGCTAATTCAAAAGATGAGATTATTAAACAATTAGCAAAAATTCTTGATAATCTTAATTATTTCCATCCCTTTCGAGAAGGAAATGGACGAACTCAACGAGAAGTCATTCGTTCCTTAGCATTATCAAAAGGATACTCTGCACAAATACGTGTGGAGCAAGATGACGAGGTTTACAATCTTTATATGGACGGAACAGTCTATGGAGATTTAGGAAAGTTAGAAGAACTACTTGGTAAAATACTGGAAAAATTGTAAATTAGTCTACAAAAATACTTCTATATTTTTAAATATCCTAAATATCACAGAAAATTATAACTTACCAAGGTTTAAATCATAATAGATAGACAAAAAGCTTCTGAAATCTAACATTTCAGAAGCTTTTTTCTTGTCATAAAATGGCTGCAACTATTAATCGATACCACATTATCTATATTTATTAAAATAATTAATGTTTAAGTAGTGGTCCGCTAAGATGAAATTCAAAATTTGTAACATCAACTAAACCAACAACTTTGTCACTTTGATATAATTCCATCAAAAATTGTGCCATCTCTTCACTTGTGTGATATTTAGCAAAATGCTTATCATAATCATATTCTTTAGAATCTGTAGCAACTTGACCGAATTCCGTTTTTGTGGCAGCTGGAGCTAAAACCTTAGCTTTTAATTGATGTTGATTTGCCTCTAGTTCCAATGCCAAGCCTTCTGTAAAAGCACTGACATAAAATTTACTTGCACAGTATGTAACTGCATTTGGAACCATCATGTATCCGCCTCTAGATGATAAGTTAATCAATTGAGCGCCTTTACAATCTTTATAATCTCTCACATATAGAGTTGATAGAATTGTTAAAGCTTCAATGTTTAGATGGATTAATGTTATTATCTTTTCTAAATCTTGAGATTCAACCTTATCATAATTTCCAAAACCAGCATTATTTATTAGAGTAGTAATGTGATATTTTTTCAAGCTTTCATAAAGAGCAAAAACATTACTGGACTTCGATAAATCAACAACTTTAATAACAACATCTAAATCCGGATAATGGTTCAAAATCTCTTGCTTCAATTTTTCTAGTCGTTCTTGACGCCGAGCAATTAAAATAAGATTCGTTCCTAATTTTGCAAATTGTCTTGCTGTCTCCGCTCCTATACCAGCACTGGCTCCAGTAATACAAGTATAATTCTTCGTTTGTTCCATACTATTTTCTCCTTTACAGATTGCTATTTGCATTTTTTATAAGAGTCGCTGCTCCCATCAAGGTTCTTGACAGCCTTATCACTAAGCCCCTTTGGAGCTTTCTATTCCTTCAAACCAATTTTTCGTCTATATGGTATTACCTCCTCTCCTAGCTTTATATCAAATTCCTTTGATGCTATGTATTTTACATAGTAAAGTGCACTTTATGTCAAGAGAAAACTGAAAATTTTTTGATTTTTTAAAAATTATGCTAAAATAATAAAAAAAAGGGGGGAAATATTATGGCTCACTATTCTATTGGAGAATTTGCTAAAAAAACTGGACTTTCTATTCCCACACTTCGATACTATGAGCAAGAAAAATTGATTTACTCACACAGAGAAGAAAATAATCGTAGATACTATGATGACTCTGATATAGCGTGGACTCAATTCATTATTAGATTAAAAAAGACGGGAATGTCTATTAAAAATATGCAAGAATACGCTGACCTAAGATATAAAGGAGACTCCACAATTCCTCAACGACTTAGACTACTATTTTTTCAACTTGATGAACTTCATAAGCAACAAACTGAAATTAACCAACATATTGATTTTCTTGAAAAGAAAATTAAAACTTATTTAGGTATTAATCCTAATTAGCACCATTATTATTTTCTTTATCCAAAAAAGGGATTGAAAACAAAATTTCAATCCCTTCAGAACGAAGACATACGTTATTTTTGGCGTTTGTTTTTTTGTATTTTCAAAAATATTTTGTTTCATCATCTGATATTCTATCCAAAAACCGGATTTAGAACAAAATAAAAATAGATAGCAAATATCCCTTTTTATTACTATAATTTAAAGGAAAATAATTCTTCTAATTAACAACTATTGTAGAAAGAATTTCTTTAAATCAAAAAACTATGGTTCAACTATTTTAATTAAATAATACTTTTATATATTTTAACTTTATGTTTAAAAGATTCTATTCCACCTTCAAGATAATCAACAATATATTTTTTTATTTTATCTTCACTTGGATATCCGGAGTTTTCAATCCACCCATGTTCACCATTAGATTTCATTAATATAACTAAATCTGACAATGCATTTGTCACAATTGTAGCATTATGTGTTGCAATAATAATTTGACGATTTGATTTTACATCTCGTAATATTTTGACCAAATTATTAAAAATGTATCTGGAATCTAAGTTATCCTCTGGTTGATCAATTAGCAATGGACGATTATCATCAGTTAATTCAGAATATGCAAGAATAAAATCAAGCATTGCAACCACTTTTTGACCTAAACTTAAGTTAGTAACATCTTTAAAAATTGCTTTCTTATTTTTATCTGTAACCTTCGAGTTAATATTGAATTCTAAAGAGAGCTTTTCACAATTATTGTATGTATCCTTCAAGTAGTCTTCTATGCTAAATAGATCTACTTTGTCCCAAATGTTGAAAACTTCATCAAAAACATCATGTACATTTGATTTTTCAACCGTTATTAAAGACAAGTCGGGATAAATTGAATTAGAGTTCCCCTGATTTGCAATTTGAATTAGTTGATTCTCATAAAGAATTTCCCTATCATTCATCATTTTTACAAAATTTGTAAATCCTATCTTATCAAAAACAAATGATAAGTAGTCAATAATATCTTCACAGGACAGCATGTACCCTTTGAAAGGCCTTTTTAAATTTTTTCCTGGTGGGAAAAACCATGTTTCAAAGTGGTCCGGTAAAAGATACTTAAGTTCCTGCTTATAAACAATTTGTAAATTCCCCGTTTGTTGGTTATTAAAATTATCAATAATTGAATTTATAAAATTATATTGTTTACTTAATTTCTCATCAGCAGATTCAATTGCTGGAATTATCTTTTCTATTTTATCAATTTTTTCGGAGAAGATATATTTTTTGTTCTTTCTATCCTTGAAAAGTGTACCACGTAGAAAATCATCTATTTTGCCACTACTCGCAGAATTAACTAATTCGTTAACAGAATATCTACTATCAAACATTTCATTAAGTAATGATTCTTTCTTTCTTTTTGGCACTTTAATAATTTTTTCATCATCTAGAATTTCATAAATTAATAAATGATTTTCTATTATCATTGATTTTATTCTATTTTCATGAAACCAATATTTATCAGTACTTTTTGTTCTAACTTGATATAAATCATAGATGTTTTCATTCTCCTTTTGTTTAGGAAGATTCAACTCAATTATGTATTGTTTTTCAAACATTTCATACCATAAATAGACTTTTGAATGTTTAGATAAAAATTCTAACTTCTGTTTTGAGTCAGCTTTTTGTGAAAGAACAAATTGAATTAATTCTAAAATAGTACTTTTCCCGGTCCCTCTTCCTCCTATAATGCTATTTAATGAGTCGGAAAACAAAATTTTAAATTTCTTATTACTTGACAAAAAAGCCTCTTTATTCGTAGGTAAATATATACCTCGTATAACTTTTTTTATTTTTTTATTTGGTTTGTCTAATTTTACTGTAACATCATACTCTGATAAAGATTCTTTCAATTGTTTATAACTTCTCTTACTGAATTTTATCCACATGGGATTAATAGAATGATTTTCAATATAATGTGAATCATTATCCAGAATAAAAAATGGATTCACGCCTTTATTTATTTTGGAAATGTAGTTTCTTACATTTGAAATACTGTCCTTATTTGAAACTCCAATATACTTCAAATATTCTTTTGAAAATAATTTTTTCTTATAAGCATTAGTAAAGAGTTTTCCATCTTTAAATATATCCGAACTATTTATATGAGCAATATAAGTGATGAATTCTTCCTTATTAAAAGTATCAATAACATCTAAACTAGCTTTATATGAACCCTCTTTAATACCCATAAGGTTTTCTTCTAGCCATTTTTTGATAATTTCACTTTTCTCATTTGGAAAAGCTACAAGAACATGTATTCTATCAGCACATGAAATTTCCACCCCATTTATTACCTCAATATATTCCTTACCTTTATTGATATTCAATTCAGATACAATTTTTATAGCTTTTTCCATTTTCTTAATTCCTGAAATTGTATTATGATCAGAAACCACTATTGTTGAAATATTTTCTCGATATAAACTCTGAGCAACTACCAAAAATGATATTTGCTCTTTTTCATTTTCAAAACCATTTTTTTGATAGTTATTATAAATAATACTATCACCATCTTTTGTTTTAAAATATTCCTCTGGAAAAAGCTTATTATTTTTTACTTCTAAAAGATAATCTTCTACAGATAGTTTATTCCATTCTTTCTCTGATAAATCGTTCCAAACTTTAAATAATCTGTAATCATGGGATACTGGGGTATGGATGTGAAACAATGTTTTACTATATTTCCCACATTTATTTTTAGTTTTCAGTAATTCATCATATGCCTTTTTTATTTCATTATTTTCTTTTCCCATTTTCAATCTCCATAAACAAAAAAATAATACACTATTATTATTTTACATTAACAATATCACTGTTCAACAGGTAAGAAATTCCCTACAATAATCCCTACAATTCTAGGATCTTCATCATACGAAAGAAAAATATCTCGATATTTTGGATTGATAGAAACTAATCGTAAACCCTGTTCTTCCTGGTAAACTCTTTTAATGTATGTCTGATTATTACAGACTACTGCATATACTGCACCATCATAATCAAACCCTGTTTCACGAATGAGAGCCACAGAACCATTTTGATATTTGGGTTCCATTGAGTCACCAGAAATCCATGAGGCGAAATCGTGGGCTAGTTCTTCATCAAAATAGACAGTATCATAGTTTTGATCGTTATACACCGATGAACCGATACCAGCAGACATTTGTTCGTAAACATGGTATTCGTATAGTTTTTCTGACATTGAAACAATGTTCTTACATTTTTCTTTTTGAACTAGGCCTCTGACATAACTAAGTGCATTATTCTTACCTTCATCCGATAAAGTATTATATAGTCGGACGATTTCGACCTCTGTAAAATAACCTTTTGGAACATTTAGAATCTGCTCCAACTGCTTTACTTTTTCTTTAGATGGTTTTTTTACTCCACGTTCCCATGCGGAATAAGCTTGGTAGCTAACACCTAATTGATCAGATATATACTTTTGTGTTAATTTCAATTCTTTCCTACGAGCTTTTAGTTTTTCTGGTTGATACATTACTTACCTCACATTAATAGTAATTTCAATTCAGCTTTTTGTTTTGCCTCTTTGTCTGTTAACTTATTTTTATCCCAAACATAAGCTATTGATTTTCCTCTATCATAAATGAGCCATACTCTTAAATTATTACAGTAAGTCTTTATTGTTTTCCAATTCTCTTGATCTAGAAGTTCTGGATATTCTTGACTAGTCACGAAGCCTTTTTTGATTACTGATTGCTCAATCTTATTGATTAGAGAAGTCTGATAGTTGTTGAATTCCTTTATAATCTGATCTTTGACACCGTGAAACAAAAGGAGTAGTGTGGCATTTTGTCCATCAATATAAGCATCGATAGCCTGCTTAATGGTACTTTCTTTTCCAGGATAATATTCTCTAAGAAGATCTAAAAGGCGATAAAACAATGCCTGTTTTGAAACATCCAGACTATTTTGAATATGTTGAAAGGTGTCGCAACTATAATAAATCTTTGACAACAAAACAATGTCAGGCATTAATACTACAGCAGAGAAAATATTCGCTTCTCGCTCTAGTAGGTTTTCCTGATTATCAATAGATTCTGCAAAATAATTGCCGTCATGCTCTAGTATAAAATGTCCCAATTCATGACACAGAGTAAAATTTTGCTTCACAATTGGATTATCCTTCTCATAGGAAAAACTAATACCTAATTCATCAATAACCGTCAATCCTTCAATTTTATGATTTGAGAAGTGGTGGCTAATCACTTGAATCTGATATTTTTGAATACAATGTTGAAAGAAGTAATTGAAATTATAATTTAGTAATGAAATATCGTTATCCTTCATGTACTGATATAACACATATTTTGTAGACTTACTTATTCTTGTATACAATTCATCCAAAGAATGATACCTCCTTTAAGTATGAATTACAAAACTAAACCAAACAGGTTTAGTTCGTTATATGAAAAGAGTGGACATCTGTCCACTAGCAATCTATTAGACAATTTGCAAATTATAAGAATCGCCAATAAAATTTTCTAAGTCTCTCATAGAAGTTTGAATTTTTACTATCCTTCCATTCCACCTATCTTCAAAGCTGACTATCACTTCATCGCAATTGGTGTCAAATTTAAAGTTTCCATGAGAAATAGCATTCCTAATTTTTGTACAGACAAATTCTTTATTTAAATCGTGAGTTATCATTTTCTGATTACCAAATCTTAAATAATAATCATTAGCAAAATCAATCATATCCTGATCATCATAAACAAATTTTGAAACATCAAATTCGCTATAATCAAGTTCGGGTAAATCATCATCCTCTAACCTTAAGGCAAAATTAAATATTTTTAAAATTGTAAACATGTAGCGGAAAAATATTATCGACTCTGAGTCTTCTTGCAATTCATCCAAACTTCTCATAATATCGTTTCTGCCTTCTTCTAGCTTTCCTTCCGAGTATAGAGTAAAACAATTTATAATTTTATCGTTCAATTGTCGTATATGCACAAAGAAGTTTGATATTTCCGTCTCTGGATCACAGAGTGCTTTGTAAAGATATGGTAAATGTTCCTTATCTCCATTCTCTTTTTCGATTATATTATTAAGAACACTAATTTTTTTTCATCTAATATCTGCTCTTCAACTCTAAAATCACTGGAGCTTAAGAAATCATCCATTCTTTGCAAGCCAAATTCACTATCTAAATCCGATTGATAATCTAAAAACTGAATCATCGGATGAATTTGCCCAGGGATATACTGAACTGAATCATTCTCGAAAGTTACCACAGTAAAAACATAATGCGGTTTAAATTCATGTTCCTTGAAAGAAAAAGAACTTATGAATGAATGTTTATATGGTATGCCCAAGACAGATTGATTTGAGTAATATCGACTAATAAATTCATGTATCACAGGCTCTAACGCAATGCCCGTGTTTTTTAGACGTCCTCTATCTTTATTAAAAATACCATATAAACTTATTACACCTGGGCCACACATAGAAAAATTGCCATACTGCATATGTGCGAAAGCATTTCGTAATCTTGCAATCTCATCATAAATATTTCTAGGCTGTGGTTCAGATTTAATAATAAGATGATCAAATCCATCCAAATATAAGTTGTAATTTTCATTTATGAAATTTCTGTATGATTCATAGTTGATTTCCTTCAAATCCATTTGAAAATTATCAAGGTATCTAAATTGCGTTGTTGCCTTCAAATACTCTTTCTCTAATTTATTTTTATTATATATCATTAAAGATGCGTCGAGAAAGACCCTAAATTTTGAAAATTCAACAAGAGTTAGCTCCCCAAAATCTCTAGTGAATATTTTTTCTTTGATTTTATCAATATCAAGTTTACCCTTGTATAGTTGCGATAGTTCTTCAATAATCTTTGCATTGCTAATCAAATAGTGCGACATTATTAACTTTATACCTTTTCTAATTTATTTTATGAACTCACATTTTATTCCCAAACGCCTTCTTCCGTTCTTCCATAAACTCAATCAATTCCTTCTTGAAGATAGCTTTTTCTTCTTCTGTCAATCCTTTTGAGTTCATACGGAAAAGCAATTCGATGTTGTCTAAACCATCTGATTTTTCTTCTGAGTTCCCAACTAGATAATCAATTGATACATCAAGAATTTGTGCAATTTTAACGAGATTTTCTTGTGTTGGTTTTTTCTTGCCTCTCTCCCAGTCTGCATAGGAAGATTGTCCTATCCCTAATCGTTTTGCGAGTTCAACCTGAGTTAAGTGAGCTTGTTTTCGTAATTCTTTTAAACGTTCTGCAAACGCCATAGCTATTCCTCTTCAAATTTTTTAAAAAAAATTTCAAAAACCCCTTGACTTTTATCGCCAATAGCGATAAAATGTAAATATAGCTGGTAGCGATATTAAAAATCAAAATAATAATCCCTACCAATTGAGATCATTGACAATTAAATAAAAAGTGCGTCTGACAACCAGAGGACTGACTATCAAACTACACAATTAACTTAGCACCTTTATTGTAATATATTTGATAGGTAAAGTCAAGTCCGTTTTATGGTTGAAGTGAAGATAGAAAACAAGACTCCATTCTTGTGGGCTTCCACGCATTTCGGACTTTCGCACTTTTCCGAATAGTAAAGTGAACTGGCTTCGCCAAAGGGCGTAAGAGAATCTCTTGGGTATGATCATGACTACCTAAAGAGATTGGCTGGGAAAGCGATGGTAATTCACGCAAAGCACCTTGCTAAACGTTGCCACCGTGGAAAGAGGGATCTTTCCAACCAAATAACTTTTCTTTACTGCTGTCTATCTATCAAGATAGACCTACTCTTAAGCTACTAAGTCTTTTCCATTTTTTACTTAGTAGCTTTTTTACTTTTACAATAAAGGAGAATGATATGACAAACTTTTTTCGCATTACAATGTAAACGACTCTATGAAAACTATCTATTTACCTATGGTATGTTTGATAACTCAGAAAGTTTATTATCTAAGTTATATACTCAAGCCTTGGTAGATATCGATCATTTGGTCTCTAAAGCAAAAGAAACAGGATTTGCTTATGGAGATATTGAGCTCTATAGTCGCATGTATAAACGCAAATTATTTACCCACTATTACGCAAGAGTGAAGCGACTAGCTTAACTCTTTTTATTTTACACTCAGAAAGGAAAATCTTATGATCTCAGAAACATTGAAAATGAAACCAGAATTTATTGGCCCTGCTTACTACGAACGATTGGGAAATGCTCCTAAATTTATTTTTGGAAAAGAAGGTAAATACCAACGTCACATTCTAAACAGCGCAGAGCACGGAGCCTTTCACGTTATCACACCAGCCTCTACAACGGTCTTTCCAGAAGATGCTCTAGTAGAAGCAGTTAACCCAATCTTTTTCCCAGACACTGCTTTAAATGGCAATACTGTTGCAC
>ERZ1699254.637-NODE-637-length-12390-cov-2.456740_pt1 | contig 12390 bp, 8 predicted proteins | sample MGYA00581522_ERZ1699254 | MGnify/ENA primary metagenome ERZ1699254 (study PRJEB42319, sample SAMD00040329) | human oral metagenome | material: saliva | host: Homo sapiens | study: EMG produced TPA metagenomics assembly of PRJDB4115 data set (Metgenomic analysis of... | reverse complement strand
GTTGGAATGTCATCAGGATGGTACACGATTCGGTGATATATTCACGCCTCCTTTTATTCTCAGTACAACAGAACTGCTCGGAAGAATACGCAATTACCGATTCAAGATCTATCCAAAAAATTCTCTCATTCCAGCAGAAGTTTGGAAGTATGACACGGAGAGTATTTTGGAGGGATTACATAATTCGATAGGTCATCAGCGGTATGAGGATAACGCACGCATAATCGTTACAGAAACTATGGATCAGCTTCTTTTTAAGAATGCTGGTAATTTCTATTACGGAAAAGCCGAAGACTATGTTGAAGGTGAAATCACGCCTGTATCTTACCGTAATCCTGCGTTGATTAATGCTATGGTTGAAACCAAGATGATTGACAGTAAGGGGTATGGAATCCATAAGATGTTTCTTAGTCAACGCAAGCGTTATCTTCCAATGCCAGACTATAAGCAGTCTACAGATCTTTTTGTAGTTCTCAGTTTACCTGGTACTATCATTGACGAGAACTATAGTTTGTTACTGATGGAAAATCATAATCTGTCCTTGACAGATGCCATGCTATTGGATATGGTTCAAAAGCGTGCAAGAATTCCTGTAGATTCCTTGCATAGACTTCGCAAACAGAAGTTGATAGAGGGACGTATGCCCAATATATATGTGTGCAAGCATATTGCACAGGCCACTAATAAAAAGGTTGAGTATTCTATGCATCGTGGTCTCGATAGTAATAGCTGTGAGAAAGTCCTTCTTGAACATCTGAGTATTCATGGAAGCATGACCAAAGGAGAGATAGTTGAGTTTCTCTCTAAGATGTTATCAGATCTGCTTTCTAAAAAACAGATTGGCAACAAGGTTGACAACATTCTTCGACGTTTGAAAAAGGACGGCAAAATAACAAATAACAGCCGAGGAAAAATATCTTCTTGGATGCTCGTGAAATAACGAGCAAAAACGAGCAATATAACGAGAATGAAGAGACGCCGCACTTCGTAACACTTTGATATTCTGTAAAATCATGTTCTCGTTATTCGTTTTGGTCTAAATGTTAAATGACCAAATAACGAGCATAAAAACACATTCACCATATCCTTATACGCAAGGATGGGTGTAGCATCGACCCACAAGTTCATCGGTAATGTCCGAAAAAGTGTGTAAGATTCTCCTTCGTCCTTCCCCTCAGGCTTGGGGTACCCCAAGCCTGAGGGGAATTTGTGATGTCGATTTTGTCGTTTTACTTGATTTTCCATTCCCGAAAATATGGCAGTCGTCTTGCATACGTCCCTTCTGTTTTCTCCTTGGCAACAGAGCCCAAGAGATAAACCACGGAGGTGGGAGAAGGCATCGCTCCCCGCATGAGTAAAGTGCGCTTGTAGCAGCGATTGAGGCGTTCCACCCAGTTGGTCGAGTAAATCATCCTGCGCACATTTTCGAGAAACCTCAGATAAGTGAAATAGGCCGCATTGCGTTCTCTGTCCAATCGCGCAAGGCTCGGATACTTCTTGCCCCAACGTCGGGCAAAGGTACGCAAATTCTCATAGGCCGCAAGAGGTGTAATGTCGGTATGCTCCACGGGAAAGAGCGCCTTGAGTTCCTCTCCGACCTCGGCTTTGTCTTTGGTGGAAACGGTGTTCAAGACCTTCCGTTTGAAATGCACGACGCAGAGTTGGTGCAGCGCCGTGGGAAAAGCCGAACACACCGCATTTTCGATACCGCTCAAAGCATCGGAGACAATCAAATCGATTTGTTCCACGCCGCGCTCCTTGAGCGCTTCGAGCTCCATTTCCCATGCAATTGCCCCTTCTGTGGGGTGATTTACCACCGTGAGCACCTCGCGACTGCCGTCGGGCAACAGTCCCAACATCGTGTAGTAAGCCTCCTTCGAGACGCTCCCGTCGCGACGCGTGCTGCAGAACGTGGCATCGATGTAGACGGCCAAATGGTGAGAAGAAAGTCGGCGCGCAAGCCACTCTTGGATCTCCTCGTAACAAGCCCCGGAGAGCCGGCTCACCTGCTGTTTGCTGTAGTGGTGACCGTAGATGCGGCGCCCCACCTCGGCGATGTCTTCACAGGAAAGTCCACGAGCATACAGCTCATGAAAAAGCTGTGCACGCTCACTTTCCTGAGCAGCCAAGATACCGAGTATGATCGGTTGAAAAGCCCCCGAGCGAGTGCGAGGAATACGAAGCTGGAAACTGCAACCCTGCCCAAGCCAACGACGAGGACGGAAACCATTGCCTTGTTCACCTTTATGCTCTTCGAGAAAGAGGGCGCGCTCCTGCTTGGAAAAACTATCCAAAAGCACGCGCATCAACTCATTAAAACCAGCCTCACTCGAGGCCATTTCCGAAATAATTTCCGATTTTTGTTCCGCTGTAAGCTTCATTGTTCTTGATTTGATTTTTGATTTCATCACAAATATAAGAACTTTGGAGCTTACACACTTTTATAGGACAGTATCAAGGATGAATCTGTAATTTACGCTGAAAGGGCAAAATCCCCGACCTCATAACGGCCGGGGATTTTTGCGTATTTGCCTATGCTGGCAACATGGTTCGCGATCTTGCACCTTTATTTTTTCCCTTTTTCCGAGAGTTCTTTTTCGATTTCCGTTCCGTCGGCAAGGCGCAGCACAATGCGCTGCTTGAGACCGTCGGGATTTAGCGGAGCCACCAAGCCAAAAACATCTCTCCCCGGAAGCCACAGGTAATCCGCTTCGACCGTCTCCCCGAGCGGTTTGGCAAAGATGCTTCGATCGCCACATTTGAATTGGCAGTCGAAAATCTGTTTGTCGTATAGAAATAGAGATTGCCGCATTGCGCAGTGACCTCTTCGTCGCGCCCATCTGCCTGCGTGCGCACAACCCGGATTGCCTTCACCCCCTGTGTGAGCCAAGTGCGATGGAAATGGCATTCATTCACCACCGGCTCAGTCGGATTGCCCACAAGTTTGGAAAGTTCCTTATAACGCGCCACTTCTGCAGGCGTGCTTTTCGAGGTGGGCGCAAACGAACTTTTGGTACTGTCGGGAACCACAAGAATAAGCCAGCGCCTACCCTCTTCCCCGTCTGCGAAAACTTTTAGATCACGAGGATACATAAAAGCCTCAATCGGGTTGACGATCTCACCCCATGTAGCCCGGGGAGCCGGCTCGTCCGTTTCGCAAGAGAAAAATGTTGTTGCAAGAAAGAGTACTGCAAACAGGTAAAAAGTTGACCTCATGAGTGCACGTATAAAATTACTATAATTCCGCATTGAAACTATGCAAAGATAGTCATTCCCCGACAAGAACAAAAGAAAAGTCGCTTTTTTCATACATATATCTCAAATTCCACCTCAATACGGTGAAGCACAATACAAAAGTCCCCAATTTATCAAGAAAAGTCCCCGACTTTTGGCTAATTCCTTCCTACTTTTTCCACGCATCTCCCCATTTTCTCGACACTGCCCTACAGACATGCCCTCGCCGTGCTCCATCGCGAACGAGACAACGCCATGGTTCACCACATTTGGGTATTCCGTCGGCACGAAATCCCGAAAAAGGAGAAAAAATGCCCCTCATGCTTGCCAAAAAGGGCACAGCATATACCCTAAAATGGGTATTGCCCTGTCTCGCGAAAGCCTTTAACTTTGCAAGTTGAAACCTACATGGCATGAAACCTACAAAATATATTCTCCCCCTCCTCCTTGCGGGTGTCGTTCCCTGCGCCGGCGCTCCGTTTATGCCCGCTGTCGGTGCGGATTCTTCCCCGGCATCGGCCGGCACAGCAGCTGATAGCACCGTCGCTTCCCCTGCTCGTCAGCTGAACGAGGCCACCGTGACCGCACACGCCGAAGCCACTCGCCTCAAATACGCCCCACAGGCCTTGACCCTCCTTTCTTCACGCCAAATCGATGGTTCGGCCTCCTCGCTCAACGAGGTGCTCGGACGCGTGGCCGGCGTGACCATCCGCTCCATGGGCGGGGTCGGCAGCAGCTCGCGCATTTCGGTGCGCGGACTCGAGGGCAAGCGCATGGGCCTCTACATCGACGGCACCTCCGCCGGACAAATAAGCAATTTTGTGAGCCTCGACGACATACCCACCGACATGATCGAGCGCGTGGAAGTCTACAAAGGTATCGTGCCCTACCGCTTCGGGGGCACGGCCATGGGCGGCGCGGTGAACGTCGTGCTCAAAGACTATCCGCCGCGCTATCTCGACGCGTCCTACGAAGTGGGTAGCTACAACACCCACCGCGCCAACTCCGTCTTCAAACGTAGTTTTGCCGACCTTGGGCTCGAACTGGGCTTAGGTGGCTTGTTTGTCGCATCGGACAACGACTATGAAATGACGCTCCACAACCAAAACGACCTGCGTGTGCGCCGCGGCAACGATGCCTTCCGCAAAGCGGTGCTCGGCGGCTCGATCAAGGAAACCAAGTGGTGGTTCGACGAACTCAAATCGGAATTCATCCTCACCTCCACGCGCCAAGGCATTCAAGGCATCGACTGGGACTATCGCAGCGCCCACAACCACGCTTCGTCCTTCCTCGTCTCGCTCGAGGCCAAGCGCAAGAACTTCTTCGTCGAGGGGCTGGATTTCGATTTCTCCACGGCCTACAACATCGGACGCTACGGCCTTTGCGACACCGCTCGCGTGCGCCACGCCTGGGACGGCCGCACCTATCCCACCCTCTCACCCTTGGGCGGCGAAACGGGTCCCTTCGCTTCGGACGGTCACCATCGTTCGCACGATTGGATCGGCAAGTTGAATTTGGAATACACCCTCCGACCGGATCACGCCCTCAACCTGAACCTCTACGGCACCGGCACTTGGCAGCAGCCCCACAACGAACTGATGGATCGCTCGCTGGGCTATCCGGGCAACTTCGACAGTCGCCTCACCGCCCTCACCACCGGCTTGTCCTACGAGGCGTTCTTCTTCGACCGCCGGCTGCAAACAGCCGTGACGGCGAAACACTTTCTCATCGGCTCGCGCGCCAAAATGCTGCACAACTTCTATTTGCGCGACATCAAGACCATTCACATCAATCGCAGCGAATGGGGCGCGAACTTCGCCGCTTGCTATCGCATCACCCCCCTCTGGACAGTCAAAGGCTCGGTGGCTTCGGAAGTGCGCATCCCCACAAGCGAAGAACTCCTCGGCAACAGCTTCAACATTCTCCCTTCGCCCGACCTGCTCCCCGAACGCAACAAGAGTGTGAACGCCGGTGTGCTCTATCGGCGGTCCTTTTCCGACGATCGGGTGTGGGAAGCCGAGGTCAATGTCTATATGAGCGAACTCACCGACATGGTGCGTTTCACTCCCGACCTGTTGCCCACGATGGCGCGCTACACCAATTTCGGACAAGTGCGCACCATGGGCATCGAAGCAGAAGTCAAAGCCGACGTGACGCGCTGGTGCTACCTCTACGCCAACGGCACTTGGCAGGATTTGCGCGACCGCCGGCGCACCTTCCCCAACTCGAAAGCCCCCAACCCCACTTACGACTTGCGCATCCCGAACATTCCCTACCTCATGGCCAATTTCGGCGGCGAACTGCACTGGGCCGATCTCTTCGGCCGCAGACAAAACACGCGCCTGCTGCTCGATGCCTCGTATGTGCACCGCTATTCGTACGACTTCGAGATGGGCGCTTATCTCGAAAAGCTGATTCCCACCTCACTCACCTTCGATGCGGCCATCGAACAGAGTTTTGCCAACCGACGCTGGACGCTCACGCTGAAAGTGAAGAACCTCGCCGACCGCGAAACGGTGTCGGAGTTCAATCGTCCCCTGCCCGGTCGCACCTGCTCGGTGAAACTGCGCTACTTGCTGCGCTGAATCCTCATTGTTTCCAATTTTCCCCTTAATACTTCATCTCTATGTTCAAGAAAATGCTGTTTTGCGCAGCGGCCGGCCTCCTGTTGCTGGCTCAAAGCGCCTGCGACAACGACAAACCCCAACCCACTCCCTCCGCTCAAAAGGGTTCGACGCTCATCACCACCACGGTGGTCAACCCCGACGGGGCAAGCGGCGTTTGCTACATGCAACTCATCGACGGGCTGACGGGACACTACGACAACGCGAAGGCGGTGCCCGCCGGTTTCGGTGCTCCTCCTGTAGTGCAGGGGCGCGACGTCTTTGTACTGCCCGACTATATGGGCAACAACAAGGCGGAGATGCGCCACTATGTCTATGAAACCAACGGCACGCTGCAACTGCGCGGCACACTCGCGCTGCCCGCCGGCGCGGGAGCGGCCAATGTGTGCAAAGTGAGCGACACAAAGGCCTATGTTTCGTTCCAAAACACGGGACAGGTTTGGGCTTTCAACCCCACGACGATGACCAAAACTGCCGAAATCGATATGAACTCCTTGGCACAGAAGGACATGCGCGTAGCTCCTGCCGCCATGGTGGAACGCGACGGCCTCCTTTTCGTGGGTCTCAACCAGTTTGATGCGCAATGGATGCCGACTGCGAAGCAAGCCGACATGGCCGTTGTGGACACGAAGACCGACAAAGTGGTGAAAAAGATCAGCGACACGAAGCACGAACTGAGCTTTGCCACGCGCCCCATCGACCCGCATTCTGTTTTCGTGGATGCCCAAGGCGACATTTACGTCAACTGCATGGGCAGCTTCGGCTACAAACCGGGCTTTGCCGGCGGTCTGCTGCGCATTCGCAAGGGACAGACGGATTTCGACCCCGACTTTGCGATCAACTACCAAACGACGAAGGTACAAGGCTGCGACGGAGCAATCGACTATGTGGGTACTGTCCGCCTCGCCTCCGACGGAAAAGTCTATGCCATGGCCGCCAACTTTGCCCTCGATCCCAACAATAAGAATCCCTATCTGGCCAAGGTGATGTTCCCCGTGGTGATCGATCTGCAACAACGCAGCGTGCAGAAGATCGACGGCATCCCCTATTCGAACGGCCACGCCGTGGCCATCGGCGAACGCGACGGCAAACTCTATTTCGGCAGCGGCAACGACGAGGCTTACGGCTTCTATGCCTACAACCTGAAAACAAAAAAGAGCGAGGGCCTGGCCTTCACGGTGGTAGGTATGCCCGCCCAATTCGAAACGCTCAAATAAGCACGCACTTTCGGAAGTTTTCTTCCTCTTCACCCCGGCTCTAAAGCTGTGGAGCACAACAAACGGCACCGCCTCACTTGAAAAAGTGGGCGGTGCCGTGTGTTGTGTGGAAAGGTAGGTCGGTGCACACCGGAAGGTGCGCGGTGGGAGACAATTAGTACTTCTCGGCGTAGTTGGACACGCTGAGATCGGAGATGCGGCCCACAAAGTTGCCGGTGCGCGCGAGGGGAAAGACGAGCGTGCGCTGGTAGTACATCTTGGAGGCGGCGTAGGGATCGGCGCTCGCTCCGGCGAGACCGGCGTCGGTCGACGCACTGCCGAGCGTCAAGGGGTAGAGGGCTTGACGGAAACGGCCGTCGACAAAGAGCAGCGTTTCGCGGTTGGTGCCCACAAAGGTGAGGCGCACTTTGCGACCGGCGGGCACCACATAGTCGAACTCGTTGAGATAGCCTTCGCGCTCAAAGGCGAGTTTGCCGTTCTTGGGCGAAGCGAGATACACGGTGGCATCGGACGAGGAGAAGAGGACATCGCCGCGGCGCACAGAGTCGGCTTCGAGATCGAAGGAGACGGTGTAGTCGTAGCCCACGGCGTCGCCCACCCAGTCGACGGGCGAATTGGGCTGCAACACGGGACGCGGGCAGCGCAAGGTGGCACGCCCTTCGGCAATGCCGGGCAGACGGCCGAGGAGGTTGACGCCGGGGGCTTCGCTGAGGGCGGCTCCGCGACGGGCAAACTCGGCATACGGCACGCTCACGGCTGCCCCCGTCCAGGTCTTGGCGGAGATGGTGCGGAGGGCGGGCATGACGCGGTGGTGGATGTCGCGCACGGTGATGCCGTTGCCGGCGTGGTCGTTCCAAACGGCGAACATGCCGCCGAGAATGGCGGGATCGCCCTCTTCGAACTTCTGATTGCCGATCTGCGCCGGCGTCCATTTCTCATAGAGCATCGGGCAGTTGAGGTAATCGTAGTAGTAACCGGCGGCGGGGACGATGTAAACATAGCCGTCGGGGATGGAAATGAGCTGATAGCCCTGGGCTTTCATCTTCGCAGGGTCGGCATATCCGTTATACCAGGCTTCGAGAATCACATTCTTGCTCTTGACGGGCGTCTGACCGTCGGCATGCGTGAGCGCGCCCCAAGCCACGGCCTGTTTGCCGTAGCGTTCGACGTGGCGAATGAGGTGGTCGGTGAGCGAACGGAAGAGTTCGACCACGGCTTTGTCCCTGTTGCTGTATTCGTCAGTGCCGATGTGCACACGCGGGCCGACGAAAACGGGATCGGGGCCGGCACAATACTCCGTGAAGAGGCTGTCGAGGAAAGGAACGACGGCGGGATTGCGGAGATTGAGGTGGTCGGCACCGAATTCTTCCGAGCCGAGCGAGGGACGATAGTGCGTAAATGCCAAAGAGTGGGCGGGGACGTCGATCTCGGGGAGAATTTCCACGCCCTGTGCGGCGGCTTCGCGTTGGAAAGCACGGAATTCTTTCTTCGTATAGCTGCCATCGCGCGCGGTAAGGCCGGGGAAGAAGTCACTTTCGAGACGGAAAGCGGCGGGCGTCTTCGCCCAATCGTTGCCGAAGTACTGTTTGAAGCCGTTGTCGTTGAGATGAACCTGCAAAGTGTTCATCTTATAATAGGCCATCACTTTGACCAATTGGCGCAAATAGTCCATGGGAATGTATTTGCGACCGACATCGATCATGAAACCGCGCACGGGATAGGCGGGACGGTCGGTGGCTACACCACAGGGCAGGGCATGCGAGCGCGTTTGTTCGCTGATTTGCAAAATGGTACGGGTGCCCCAAAATGCGCCTTGGACCGTGGTGGCGGCGATGGTTGCGGTTTCGCCTACGGTCAGGCGGTAACCTTCGGTGCCAAGGGTGTCGCGGCGATCGGCGCGCGCCAAAACGATGTCGCCGGCGCGGCCTTTGCCCTGCACGACGCTGAGTCGACGCGAAAAAAGTTCGGCATAGTCGGAAGCAAAGCGCTCGGCAACGGGGAGGAAAGCGCGATCACTCACCACAATGCGGCCGGTGGGATGAAATTCACCACGGGCACCTTGCCAAGCAGTGAGTTCGGGCACGACAAAGGGACGGGGATTGTCAACTGCCGCGGCGGCATGTGCCCAGGTCGCGGCGAGACATGCCACGAAAAGCAGCAGCGAACGCCGAAGGAAGGGGAAAAGTTGCATGATGTATTGGGGATTAAGGGTTATCGGGAGAGGGAGGATCTGCTGTGGGCGACACATTGTCCGAGGAAGAGGGGGAATTGGGAGTCTCGCCGGCGGAGGAAGAGGCTGCGGCGGGAGGGGCACCGGCAGACCCCGCGGGAGACGAAACTCCGGACGCGGTACCGGCATTCAGTTCGTCGGCACCGACCGGGCGAGTTGCCCCTGCTGCTTCCGGAAATTCGGCACGCGCGCTGAACAGCAGCGCATCGGGAGCGGCGAAGGGATAGACTTGCATGAAAATTTGGCGGGTGAGTTGCGGTTCTTCTCGCAAGGCAATCTCGAGCCAACCGAGATAAGCGGCGCCCTGTCGCAAACGGCGGGCGGCATAGGCCAGGTAGGGCGAGGCCGCAGCGGCATCTTCGGGACGAGACTGCAACAACACTTTCCAGAGTTCGCCGCCCCAAGTGTCTTCAAAACAGTTGTTTTCACAAAGGGCATGGGCGATGCGACGGCGCGCTTCGGGTGGGAATCCGTAGGCTTGCGCCAAGTGATTCACCGTTCGCACCGCGAATTCTGTTTGCTGGTGCGCCAGGGCGAGTTCGGCCGTGCGGAGATAGATTTCCATCTGCTCCACGCCGAGCGAAGCGGTGGAGGCCAGCACGGCATAGGCGGTGTGCATGTCGCCCTCGGCGGCATAGGTGAGTGCGATGTCACCGGTGATGCGAATTTTGTCGGGATGCTCATTGGGACAATGCTGTGCCGCAGTTTCGAGTACGGTGCGGGCTTCGGAAAAAGCTCGCTTGTTGACGAGAATCTCACCGGCCGAGAGAGCCATACTGTAGTCGTTGGGGAAGAGTTGGCGGTAGGTGTCATACACTTGCAGCACTTCATCCCAATGCTCCAGGCCGAGTTCACCGATGGCCTTGAAGCGGAGGGCTTTTTCATTGCGGGGATCGATGGCAATGGCGTAGTCGGCGGCTTCAACACACTTCTCATATTGCTTTTGCTCATTGGCAACATCGGCCACAAAGAGCCACGCCTCGAGATTATAAGGGTCGGCATCCAAGACCTTTTCGGCCAATTCTCGAGCATGATCACGGGCGCCCCACTGCACAAAGATCTCTCCTTGGAGCAACTGCGCGCGGGAATATTCCGGAGCGTCCTCGGGAATGCGGAGAAGATACTTTCGGGCGTAGGTAGGATGGCCGTAGTCGAGAAAGAGCTCGCCGATTTCGAGCAAAAGGTCGTTGATGCCCATTGGGGGCTCGCCTTCCTCGGCTTCCATCCGCGCGTCCATTTCCGTTTCGTCGGCCAAGACTTTCTCATAGATGGCGTCGGCAGCATCGAATTCAAGGCGGCTGAGTGCGCGCTCGGCGTAATAAAATTGGACATCGAGGTGCTGCTGGTCGGATATCCGGCGTACGACTTCATCGGCATCTGCCCATCGGCCTTCGTTTTTGTACCGATAAGCACGACGAATCTGCACCTCAGGATCGTCGGGGTGGAGACGAAGCGCAAGACGCATGCAGGTCTCGGCTTCATAGTATTGGTTGTTTTGCTCGTAATAATCGAGTATGTCTAAAAGTTCAGGGGCGTCCATCCATAAAGGAACGGACGCCCCTGCAAGTTTCTGTTCATACTCGCTCACCAGCGCTTTGAGATCACGGGGTTCTCGCTTCATGGGTGGGCTCGTTGGTGCGCCGCGCTTTAATTTCGCTATGATGTGGTGCGCTGATCCGCGACAATCGTCAGGAGAAAGCGCCGACGCGGGTATTTTTTATTTGTGTTTGTCTTCTTTGAGCGAAACGGTGCTGTTGAAGATCAGGTGTTCGGGAGTGGAATCGGGGTCAATGTTGTAATAGCCGGTACGCGTGAACTGCAAATAGTGGAGCGGTTGGAGCGTCTGGACATATTTTTCGACAAAGGCACCGTGGTTGACGTGAATGCTGTCGGGATTGAGGAAGGGGCGCATGGCGTCAATGCCGCGTACGCCGTGCTCATCCTCATATTGCTTGATGGCGTCGCGAGGATTCTCGCAGGTCCAAAGGCAAGCGTAGTTGCGAACTTCGGCAGGAAGGCAATGATCACAGCTCACCCAATGGATGGTGCCCTTGACTTTGCGGTTGGCACCTTCGGTTCCCGCCTTAGATGTGGGATCGTAGGTGCAGTAGATTTCTTCAATCTCGCCGGTGGCTTCGTTCTTCTTGAAGCCGGTGCAGTTGACAATGTAGGCACTTTTGAGACGGGTCTCCTTGTCGGGCGTCATACGGAAGAACTTCTTATCGGCAACTTCCTTGAAGTCGGCACGTTCAATCCAGAGTTCACGGCTGAACTCGATGGTGTGGGTGCCTTCCTCGGGGCGCTCGGGGTTATTGACCACCTCAAGTTCTTCGACTTGTCCCTCGGGATAGTTGGTAATGATGAGTTTGACGGGGTCGAGTACGGCCGATACACGAGTAGCTCGCTCGTTGAGATCGGCGCGCACGGCACTTTCGAGCAACTTGATGTCGTTGAGCGCGTCAAACGTGGTGTATCCGATCTTATCTATGAACTTGCGAATGCTCTCGGGGCTGTAACCTCGACGACGTATGCCGCAAATGGTGGGCATACGCGGATCGTCCCATCCGCTGACCACGCCTTCTTTGGTGAGCAACAGGAGGTTGCGCTTGGACATGAGGGTGTAATTGAGATTCAGCTTGTTGAACTCAATCTGTCTCGGCCGGTTGTCGGCGAGATCTTCTCCGCGCGTTTCTTTGTACCAATCCACGAAAAGGTCGTATAGCGGACGGTGGGGCACAAATTCAAGGGTACAGATGGAGTGGGTAACCCCTTCGAGGTAGTCACTCTGTCCATGCGTGAAATCATACATGGGGTAGGCGTTCCACTTGTTGCCGGTGCGGATGTGCGGCATGTTGAGAATGCGATACATGATGGGGTCCCGGAAGTGCATATTGTCGCTGGCCATGTCGATCTTGGCGCGAAGCACCATTTTGCCGGGCTCAACTCGTCCACTGTTCATTTCTTCGAACAGACGCAAGGACTCTTCCACGGGGCGGTCGCGATAGGGACTGGGCGTACCGGGACGTGTGGGCGTGCCCTTCTGCGCTGCAATCTGCTCACTGCTTTGTTCGTCGACATAAGCGCG
>ERZ1699254.636-NODE-636-length-12413-cov-3.268761_pt1 | contig 12413 bp, 12 predicted proteins | sample MGYA00581522_ERZ1699254 | MGnify/ENA primary metagenome ERZ1699254 (study PRJEB42319, sample SAMD00040329) | human oral metagenome | material: saliva | host: Homo sapiens | study: EMG produced TPA metagenomics assembly of PRJDB4115 data set (Metgenomic analysis of... | reverse complement strand
CGGGCGTTTGCGACTCCGATCGGGGGCGGGCCCAGGGGGCGGGGCGCTCGCCCCCCTTCTTCCCTCCGTTCCCCCCCTCGGGCGTGGCCCTGCCGCCCTCGGGGTCCGGGGTGTGGTTCGTGTCCGGCGCTCACGGCGAGGCGGAGCTGGAGGCCATCGCCGCTGCAGCTCCGGCCGCCGCGCAGGCTGCCGCTGCGGCTCAGCCCGAGTAATCGACTGCCTCGCGGCGCCTGTGCCGTGACCGGTTGAGGGGTGGGGATCTGCTGGGTCCCCACCCCTCGTTCGTGGAGTGTGTGATAGCCGGGGGTGCGGTTCCTTGAACGCGGAGCGACGGTGCTCGTGACGCGTATCGAAGACGAGGTGGGGGCTGAGGTGGGTGCGGGCAAAGAAAAAGCGCGACACCTTCGTGGTGTCACGCTGGCGGGGGAGGGGCGCGTGTCGTTCACGCGCCCCGCATAGGCTCAGGCGCGCGTGCGAGCGATCGAGAGGATCGCGGGGGAGACGATCAGGGCGGTCAGAGCGATGACGACCGCGAAGACGACCGAGGCGACGGAAGCGACCTGCAGGGCGGCGAAAACGCCGAGGGCCGCGAGGGCGACGATGAGGGCCACGAGCACGGAAGCCGAGGCGGTGGCCTGGGACATGGTGGGGGCGGTTTCAGCCTTGACGATCTGGTTCATGGGGTTCTCCTTATGAGTGTCTTCGCGCGGAAGCACGAAGCGCGCCCCGCACGCCAGCGTGTTTGTGAACCTGTTGGTCCGTGCCGCCCGGGTGGGCGACGGCATCAAAAAAGGGGGCTGACTCGTGGTCGCCCCCCTTGGTGCAGTCACAATTCTACGCGGATTCCACCGCTCGGTCTATACCGCACAAGACCTTGTAAGGCATGGCACAGGCATCGTAAAAAGCTATTAAAGCGTTGTTTTGTCAAGGAAAAAGACATGCGTGAAGATCAGTGGAGAACATGTCACTTCGTGCAAGTGTGCCCGAGTGGGAACTCCACCCGGGCACACAGCGTCACTCGGCTCGTGCCACATTCATGGCTTGGAGGCCCTTTGGTCCTTCAATCGCCTCATATTCGACCTTCTCGCCCTCTAGAAGAGTGCGGCGCCCAGATTGGCCGATGATGTTTGAATAGTGCACGAAGACGTCGCCGGATTCGTCATCAGGAGTAATGAATCCGAAGCCTTTGGCGTCGTTGAACCATTTGATGGTCCCGGTAGCCATGGGCCCTCCTTCGTGTTCGCCCCAACGCTGGGGCACCGTTCGGCTCCGCCTGTGGAGCCGACATGGTCCCGACGGCCCGGCCCGGCATCGTTGTCCCCCGGACTGGGCGTGCGGAATCACACTTATACGGTACCGCACTCGCGGCGAAAATGTGGCTGACCTGCGTAATCGTGACGAAGAAGTTTTTGGCGTGATGGCGCTACTTGTCCCCACTTAGACGAACCGGAACGATCGCCTGCACATCCTCTCCCTCGAAGGCCACGCTCCCGATTGCCACGTCCACCCCGAAGACGCTCGCGAGGGTGTCCGCGTTCATGACGGAGGACGCCGGGCCGACCACGGCCTCGTGCGTGGAGGAGAAGAGCGCGACCTGGTCCGCGACGCGCAGGGCGTGCGCCGGATAGTGCGTGTTCATGATGACGGCGAGGCCTCGATCCCTCACAAGGCGCTCGAGGAGCCCCAGGACGATCAGCTGGTTGCGGAAATCGAGGCCGGTCTCCGGCTCGTCGAGCACGAGGACGCGCGGGTCGGCGACGAGGGCGCGGGCGATGAGGATCATCTGGAACTGGCCGCCCGACATGGTCGCGCAGGGCATCTCGGCCAGGTGGGAGGCGCCCACCTCGTCGAGGACGTCGCGGGCCATGCGCTCCTCGCGCGCACCTGGTTGGGCGAGGGTGCGCATGTGCGGGGCGCGCCCGACCATGACCATCTCGAGGCCGGTGAGCGCCACGTTGGATGCGTTGCGGGCCTGCGGCACGTAGGACAGGACGCGGCCCAGCGCCCGGGTCGACATCGACGAAATGGGGGTGCCGTCGATGAGCGTGCGCCCGCTGTCCCACTTCTGCAGGCCGATCATGGTGCGCAGCAGCGTCGTCTTGCCGGCGCCGTTGGGACCCAGGATCGCCAGGAGCGAGCGCTCGGGTACCTCGAAGGACACGTTCGTCAGGATTGGGGAGGGGGCTCCCGGGTATGTGAAGGTCGCGTTTTCGACGCTGATCATCGCGCTCCTCCCGTCCGGCGCAGCAGCACGATAAAGAAGGGGGCGCCGATGATGGCCGTCAGGATCGAAATGGGAATTTCCGAGGCCGACAGGGAGCGTGCAAGCGTGTCGATGACGATCATGAGCGCCGACCCGAGCAGCAGCGACACGGGGATAACCGCGCGGTTGTTCTGTCCGCACAGCATGCGCGCGCAGTGCGGCACGAGCAGGCCGACCCAGCCGACCTGGCCGCACATCGAAATGACCGAGGCCGTGATGACCGTCGAGGCGACGATGAGGATCGCGCGCATGAGGGAGACGTTGACACCGGCTGAGCGGGCCTCGTCCTCCGAGAGGGAGAGGATGTTGAGCTGCCAGCGCAGCGCCACGATGACGACGACGCCCGTGATGATGAAGGGCGCTCCCAGCGCGATCTGGTGGTAGGTGACCGCGGCGAGGGAACCCATCAGCCAGTAGGTGATTTCGGGGAGCTGGCTCGTCGGGTCGGCCGTCAGCTTGAGGAGTGAGAGAACCGCGTTCGCCAGGGCGGAGACGATGACGCCGCCGAGCACGAGCGTGATGACATTGAAAGAACCCGTGCGCGTGCGCGAAATCGCCGTCGTGAAAGCCATCGTCGCCAGGCCCGCGACGAGCGCCGCGGCCTGCACGCCGATCAGGTTCCAGTCCAGCAACAGGGCGATGACCGCGCCGACGCACGTGCCCGCCGCGACGCCCAGGGTGTCCGGCGTGGCCAGGGGATTGGAGAAGAGTGACTGGAACGAGGCGCCGGCAACCGACAGGCCCCCGCCGATCAAGATCGCCACGATGATGCGCGGCGCCCGCAGGTCAAACACGACCGAGTTGACGCGTGGGGGCACCGCCGGACCTCCCCAGAACCTCGCGCGCAGCGCCGCGACCACGTCCTCCAGGGATACGGAGAAACGGCCGATGAGCATGGCTGCTACCGCGCACACGACGATGAGGGCGACCAGCGTGGGGATCACCCACGCGCGCAGCCGCCCGTTCCTGGTCAGTACAGACTTCATGATGTCCTCTCCCCGACGTGCGCCGGGTGTCATGCACACAAGGGACCCCGGCCTCGTCGATAGGGAAGACGAGGCCGGGGACAGGTATCAGGACGCGGAGTCCGGGTTGATGATGGTGCGGGCCTGCTCGTCCGTGAGCGTGAAGTTGTACATCTTCTGGTAGTAATCCTTCGTCATCGACACGAGGTCAACGTCGGAGAACTGCTCCGGGTACAGGGAGGCGCCGATCCAGTTCGCCACGATCGGGGAATCCGGGTTGGGGGTGAACCAGTTCCACATGCCCAGGCCGGTGGAGTAGACGCGGCCGGACTTCACGGAGCTGAGGGTGGACAGGTCCACGCCCTCGACCGAGTTCGTCAGGACGGTGTTCGCCGTCATGTTCGACATGCCCTTGCCGGTGACGAGGAGGACCTGGGGGTCCCACGTGAGGACCTGCTCGAAGGTGACGGGCGTGTGCGAGGTGTCGGTATCGCGCGTGACGTTCGTGTAGTTCAGCGAGTCGGCCCATTCGTTGGTGAACCAGCCGTCCTTGCCGCCCGCGACCGCGAGCTGGCCGTCGGCCGCGCCCATGAGGACCATCGTCGAGACCTTCTGGTCCTCGGGGACCTTCGCGGTGCGCGCGCGGGCGTCAGCGACGAGGTCCTTGCCGAGCGCGATCTTGTCGGCCATGTGGCCGTCCTCGTTGAAGACGTCCTCGAGGAGCTCCATCCACTCCGCGTAGGTCTCCGAGGGATTGCCCAGCGTCGTGAAGCCGACGGCCGGGATGCCGGCCTTGCGGAACATTTCGCCGTGTTCCTTGTTGAAGGCGTTGTAGAAGACGACGTCGACGTTCAGATTCAGGAGGGCCTCGGCGTTGAGCTCGCCCTTGTCGTAGTAGCTGGTGTCCACCTGCATCATTTCGGGCGCCATCTCGGCGGCGATTGTCTGGCTCATGGCCTTGACGCGGGCGGCGCTCATGCCCACCAGGTATGGGGCCTTGCCGTCGAAGTAGGCCAGGTAGGTGGATTCGATCGGGATCTGGTCGATGGCGACGCGGGTGATCTTTTCGGGCAGGACGACCTCGTTGCCCGCGTGGTCGGTGATCGTGCGCGTCGACGAAGCCGTGGTTTCCTGGGTGGTCTGTTCCGACTGGGCGGCGGTGGAGCCGGAGCCGCCCGCGCAGGCGGTGAGGGCCAGGGTGGCGGTGGCCAGGATCGCGGTCAGGGTGGCGAGGCGGGTTTTCATTGGGTCCTCTCGTGTTTTTGGGATTACGAGGGAGATGCTACACAAAATTAGGTGTTCCTCACAAGGGTGAGTGCGGCATTATGACACGGTGTTTTTTCCTTGGGGTCGTGTAGAGGTTTTCGCGGTGTCGATGTGTGTGTTTCTTGGACGCAGATGAGCATGCTCGTTTTTATCCTGGCGTCGATAGGTTGAAGTGTGCGGAAGGAGCATCATGGCTGTGGAGCTCGATCTGGAGCGCGCCCTCGTCATTGGGGTTGCGTCCAGTGCCCTGTTTGACCTGGAAGAGTCCGACGCGGTGTTCCGCGAGCAGGGCGAGGAGCGGTATCGGGAGTATCAGCGAGACCATCTCGATGATGTCCTCGAACCGGGGGTTGCGTTCCCCTTTATTCGTCGCCTTCTCGACCTGAATGACCTGTCGGATCGAGAGCGCCTGGTGGAGGTCGTCATCCTCTCGCGCAACGACCCGGAGACCGGGATGCGGGTGATGCGTTCTGTCGCGAGTCACGGCTTGGACATCACGCGCGCGATCTTCATGCAGGGCCGTGCCCCGTATCGCTTCATGAGGCCGCTGCGCATGTCGCTGTTCCTCTCCGCGAACGAGGCCGACGTGCGCGAGGCGATCAGCCTTGGATTCGCGGCGGGCCACGTCGTTGGGCGTGCCGTGCCGGATGACGGGGACACGGATCTGCGCATCGCTTTCGACTTCGACGGCGTCCTGGCCGACGATTCAGCCGAGCGCGTGTTCCAGAGTGGAGGCCTCGAGGAATACCAGGAGAATGAGAGCGCCCTGGCAGAGGTGCCTCTCGATCGTGGGCCGATGGCCGATTTTCTGGAGAAGATCAACCGGATTCAGGGGATCGAGGACTCAAAAAGTGTGGATGATCCGCAGGGGTACCGACGTCGGGTCCGCGTTGCCGTCGTGACGGCGCGTAGCGCCCCCGCCCATGAGCGCGCGATTAACTCCATCCGGCAGTGGGGCCTGAGCGTCAACGATGCGTTCTTCCTGGGAGGCCTCCCGAAGGGGCCCATGCTGGAGGTGTTGCAGCCGCACATCTTCTTCGACGATCAGCGCCGCCACGTGGAAGGTGCTGCCCTCTCAACCCCGAGCGTCCACATCCCCTTCGGAGCACTCAATCGGGAGTAGGTGATGAGGCGTGTGTCGGTTGCTCATAGCTCATCATGCTTTGCTGGTATCCCGGCCCGGCGGTCGCAGATGTGGGCGGGGCCTGGGAGACTAGACGCATGAGCTCATCCGCGCGCGATGCCCGCCGCCTCACCCCTGTTGAGGTGGCGACCGCTGGCGCGCTTTCGGGCCTGGCCGTCACCTTCGGCCTCATCGCCGCGGTCACCCCCGTCTTCCAGCTCTTCTTCCAGGTCGCCACGGCCGTCCCCCTCGCCATGGTCTCCCTCAAGCTGCGCCCCCGAGCCGCGGTTGCAGCCTTCGCCTCGACGATCCTCCTCGCCATCGCTGTCGGCGGCGTCGCCACCGCCGGCCGCTCCTTCCAGGCCGCCCTCGTCGGCCTCATCATCGGCTTCCTCCACAAGAAGCGCGCCTCCTGGCTCCCCGTCTCCGGGGTCGCCGCCGGCCTCGGCGTCATCTGGGGTATCGGCACGGGCGTCGCGTTCTGGGTGCTGTCCGACCTGCGCACCCTCGGCCTTGAGAGCATCCAAAAGACCCTCAATGGCTTCCTCAAGCTGGTCGGCCACATCCCCCACTCCGGCGGCTTCGTCGACGCGGGGCATCAGCTCGGCCAATGGTTCGTCGACTGGTGGTGGATCTGGATCCCCATCACCCGCTTCATCGGCGTGGCCTTCCTGGTCCTCGCGGCCCGGTGGCTCCTCGGCGCCATCCTTAGCCGCATCTCCCTCGACGCGGGCTGGGACCCGCTCCTGGCCGCGACCGCCCGCTCTGCGGACCCGCGTGAAGGGGCCGAGGCCTCGTCCCCTTTGCCCCTCACCCTCACCGACGTCGACTTCACCTACCCGGGCGCCGACCACCCCGCCCTGAGCGGTGTCACCCTCAGCTTCGAGCGGCCTGAATTCACGGTCATCGTCGGGCATAACGGCTCGGGCAAGTCCACCCTGGCCCTCCTCCTCGCAGGTGCCGAACCCGGTTCTGGCACGCGCGAGGGCGGCGGTGTCCTCGGTGCTGTCGGTGGGACCGCGCTCGTGGGGCAACGCTCTGAACTCCTTGTTCTCGGACAGAGTGTCGCCGAAGATGTCACCTGGGGTATGAACGCCGAGCATATTGCCGGCCTCGACCTCGATGAGCTGCTTGAGCGCGTCGGCCTCGCGGGCCTCGCCGATGCCGACCCGCGCTCTCTCTCCGGTGGGCAGCTTCAGCGCCTCGCGCTCGCGGGCGCCCTCGCGCGCTCCCCGCGCCTGCTCATCTCCGACGAATCCACCGCCATGATCGACCGGGCTGGCCGCGTCGAGATGCTCGACCTCCTCGCATCCCTGCCCGCGCGCGGCATCGCCGTCGTCCACATCACCCACGACCCCGCCGAAAGCGCGCGCGCCGACCGCGTCGTCACGATTCGTAGCGGGCGTATCGTCTCTGATCGACGCGCGGGGGAGGGCGCTCCCCTCATCGACGAGGCCGGGGATCCTTCCGCTTCCCCCGCCACCGGTGTGTCGACTGTGTCGTCTGTGGCGGGCGCGCCCGCCCTCATTAAGGCCGCCCACCTGTGGGCTGACCGTGTCGCCCACACCTACGACCTCGGCACCCCCTGGGAGAAGCCGGTCCTGCGCGATGTCAGCCTCATCCTCGACCCCGGGCAGGCCATGCTCATCACCGGGGACAATGGTTCGGGTAAGACGACGCTCTCGCGCGTCCTCACCGGCCTGCTCGTCCCCACCTGGGGGCGGGTCACCCTCGGCGGGCATCCCATGGAGCGCTGCGTCGGCGACGTCGCCCTCTCCATGCAATTCGCGCGCCTCCAGCTCCAGCGCCCCTCCGTGCGCTCCGACATTCTCGCCGCCGCCGGTCATGGGCCGCGCATCGGCACCGGATCTGTGCATCGCAAGGGTGCCATCAGCCGTGAGGAAGGCGACCGCATCGTCGCGGAGGCCATGGAACTCGTCGGCCTCGACCCCGCCCTCGCCTCGCGCGGCATCGACGACCTCTCCGGCGGGCAGATGCGCCGCGTCGCCCTCGCTGGGCTGCTCGCCTCCCACCCGAGCGTCCTCATCCTCGACGAGCCCATGGCTGGCCTCGACGCAGCCTCGCGCGACCTGCTCATCTCCGTCCTGGACGAGCGGCGCCGCGCCGGCCTGTCCATCCTCGTCATCTCCCACGACCTCGAGGGCATGGACTCCCTGTGCGACACCCATGGACATCTTGCCGAGGGGGTGCTCTCATGATCGAACCCCACTCCGCCTGCGGGGCGACCGGCCCCGGCGGCGGCGCCAGCGAGGGCCGATTCTCGAGGATCCCACCCGGCCTCGGCGAAGGGCCCCCGCGCCCGAAGCCCCGGCGAAGCGCGGGCTTCCCCCTGCCTCGTCCCCTGCCCTGGTCGACGCCACTGTCGCGCGCCTGGCCCGGCACCCTTATCGCCTGCTGGACGGTGCTCACCACCTGCGTGATCCTGTCGCCGCGCTGGTCGACGCTCGCGATCGTGGGAGGCCTCCTTCTCCTTGCCTCGCTGGTCGTCCGTCTCCCCCTCAGCGTCGCCCCGCGTCCGCCCATGTGGTTTGTCTCCGGCTTCATCGGCGGCTGTATTGGCGCGTGGCTGGGGGATGGGCTCGAGCTCTTCCTGCGCGTCTCCACCCTGGCGCTCGTCGTCCTGTGGGGGTCCGGGCTCATCGCGTGGGTGACGCCGACCGCCGCGCTCGCGGGCGCACTGCGATTTTTCCTGCGGCCGCTGCGGCTCCTGGGGGCGCCGGTTGATCAGTGGTCGCTCGTCATGGCCTCCGCCCTGCGAGGCCTGCCGATGCTGCGAGACCAAGCGCAGGCGGTGCTCGACACCGCCAAGCTGCGTCTCGGGCAGGACATGGCCACGCTGTCGCTGCGCGGGTATGCGCGGCTGAGCGTCGACGTCATTACTGCGATCCTGTCGGCCACCTCGCGCGGTGCGGCCGAAACCGGGCGCGCCATGTCTATGCGCGGAGCCATCGAGTCCCAGGATGGTGCGACTCGTGGGGCGCGCGTGCGGCTCGGATGGGTCGATGCTGCTGTGATCGCTGTGAGCCTGTTGGGTGTTGCTGGCATCGTTGCGTGCAGGTTGATGCCGTAGTGTGCCGGTCGTATCTTTCGTTGAAATAGTGCTGTTTAATCCAGGTTGTACGGGGTCTTGTGCCCTGGGTCATACGGTGCTGATTTGACGCGGGGGGTGTGATGCCCCTATTCTTTCTGGGTACGCGCGAGTGGCGGAATAGGCAGACGCGCACGGTTCAGGTCCGTGTTCCAGTGATGGAGTGGGGGTTCAACTCCCCCCTCGCGCACGATGAAACCGCAGATCCTTCGGGGTCTGCGGTTTTTGTTTTCCCTGGTTGTTGCTTGCGGCCCCATGGGTGTTCCGGGCGCCGCGTGTGCTTTGTGAGGCCGGGCTGCTTGCTGGGCCTGGCCGCTGTGTGTGCCGGTGGGCGGCGGCCCGCCCGCGAGATCGCCACACGCGAGCTTCGCTCGGAGTGGTCGATCTCGAGGCCCGCCCTGGCCCTGCCACCGCCCACCGGCGCCGCAGCCGCCTCCACCCCAGCAGGCCTCGCGCCGCCCTCCAGTCGGGCGGCCTCTTACCCACCGGCCCTGCCACCACCCACCGGCACCGCAGCCACTTCCACTCCAGCAGGCCTCGCGCCGCCCTCCAAGCGGACCGGCAAAGGGGCTTTTGCGCCATATGAAGCCTTCCACCGGCGTGTCGCCGGCGTGTCGGAGTCCTAATGACGCCATTCCCCCCGTTGCATGCGAGCTGGGCGGGACCGACAGCGCTCTCCCTCAGGTCAGCCATACGACGGACGCCGTGTTCTCCTCACAGAGCGACGCCATGACGAGTATGTGCGGATAGGTTATCTCAACGCGAATAGGTTATTTCGATCCGGATAGGTTAATAACCTATCCGGATGCGCCTAACCTATCCGTAACGTCACAACCTATCCACATGTCACACGTTCATCACTGATCCACGCCGCCCCCACCAGCGCCGTCGCTCGCGGGCGCACGGAGCGCCAACGCTCACACCCTCCTCAACACAACCAACTGGCAGCGAGTCGGGCGACGTGCACTCCGATGTTGCGGTGTCGTCATCGCCCTTCCTATCCGTTCAACAAACAGGTGTACCCGGTGGGACGGCCTCCCCACCGGGCACACGGACGTGAACTATTCGTTCTCAGGAGTAGTCCTTCTGGAACTTCAGTTCCAGTTCCTCCAGCGAGTGGAACTTCGTCTCGGGGACGACCTTCCAGTAGAAGAGGAACGAGAGGAAGTTAATGGCTGCGAAGATCGCGTACGTACCAGCGCCACCGACGGTCGCCATGAGCGGTGGGAAAACAACGGCTACGAGCGCGTTGGCAAGCCACAGAGTACCCACCGCAATACCGAGGGCAGTGCCACGGACAGCGGCCGGGTAGATCTCGGAGACGAGAACCCAGGACACCGTTCCGGACTGCTTGATGAACACGAAGATACAGACGATGCCAAGAACGAGCCAGGGCGCGAAGGTCGGGGCACCGGAGATATTTCCCTCGCCATCCAGGTAGGGGCTGATAAAGACTGCAAACACGGCAGACAGCGCAGCCAGAGAAATCGTGATGCCGAGCTCTTGATACATGCCCACGTGACGGCGAGCGAATCGGGCGACGAGCCACAGGCCCACGGCGGAACCGATCGCGGAGATACCACCGGAGACGACGTTCAGGGTGATGGCGTCTTCCATGGGAACGCCGGCGGCGTTGAGGATCTTCGGCGTGTAGTACATGGCCGTGTTGATGCCCGTCAGCTGGTCGGCAATGCCCAGGACGATACCGATGTAGAGGAGCTTGCGTGCCCACTTGACCTTGAGGATCTGGGACAGCGACCACTTTTCCTGAGCAGACTCTGCACGCTGAACATCAAGCATCTCGTTGATCTCGCCAGCGACGTCATCCTTCTTTTCATCGCGCACACGCTTGAGGGAGCCGATAGCCTCGACAATGCGCAGATTGGCGGCGTACCAGCGCGAGGACTCGGGCACAGAGCGGATACCGATCCACAGGGCGATAGCGGGCAGCGAGCACAGGATGAGCATGTAGCGCCAGGTCAGACCATTGCCCGTGCCGGCGACATCCGCAATATTGACGGCGGCCTGGACGGTCTCCCACGCGACGGACGTGCCAGCGTGGCCGAGCACGTGCCCGGATGCATCCACGGCATCACCAGTCAAGGTGACAGTGGGACCACCCTGCATGTGAGCGATGACAGCGTTCATAGAGAAGGCCAGGAACTGGCCAAAGACGATCATCATCTGATCCGTCGCGACAAGGAAACCGCGCAGCCGCTTGGGAGCAGTTTCGCTGAGGAAGACAGGAACCGTCGCGGAAGCGCCACCAACCGCGAACCCAAGGATGATACGCGCCAGGTAGAGGACCCAGATGTTCGGGGCAATCGCGCAGCCGATGGCACCGAACAGGAAGATGATGGCGAGCAACGTGATGTTATGGCGGCGACCAAAGCGGTCGGAGAGGCGTCCGCCGAAGAACGCACCGGCGGCAGCACCGATGCACAGCAGGCCGCCGACCCAGCCTTCTTCGAAGGTGGTCATGTTCAGACCGCCAGCGCCTCCGGGCATGTACATGTATGGCAGGGCGCCAGCGACAACGCCGGTGTCATAGCCGAAGAGGAGAGAGCCCAGCGTCGCGATGGCGGCAATTGCGCCCAGGGAGCGCTTCGCACCGGAAGCGGGGGTCTTCTCGACGAGCTCGCGCACCCTGTCGGGCGTGTAGTCGTCAATCGTTGGAGTGTGTGGCATATGGTTCTCCTCTGCACTTCCTCGTCGGAGCGATCCGGATGAACGAGACAGCACCTTTAGCATAATGCCGCGCCCGTGTACGCACCGCTTCCCGGCAGATATCAGACGGACGACGGTCGCACCCCTTGAGGATATCAAGGTCAAGGCGCCCGCAAACACCTCGTCGCCGGCGCACTCAAGCCCACACCTATGGCTGTATAGCACGGAGGGCAGGAACGGCGTCCCTACTCCTCCACTCAGGAAGCTGCCCCTTCAGGAGTTCAACGCCGTCGCGCCCGGTGTACTGGTTGGACAGGAAGCGAATGATCGCCAGTGCGACCGTCAGGCGCGCGGTTCCCTTGTAGTCTTCGTTGCTCGTGGGTAATCCTTTCGCGGCTTTCTTACATGTCCATGGGGAGGCGCCCTCTTCCAGGTGTACCCAGGTCGCGCGGATCCAGTGGTGGGCCGGGTTGTCGGGGGGCAAGCCACACGAGGTCCTCGTTCAGACCGGCCATGACGTTCAGGTAGTACATGTCGTAGCCGGGGGCTGCGACGCAGGGACCGAGGTAGCCGTGGCGCACGGGGGCAACATCGCCGTCGTAGACCTCGCAGCACACGTCGACGCGGACCTGGCTCTTGCGCTAGTAGGCGTCGTCTTCACAATATGCGCTGTTTTGGAGTGGAAAGATGTCGATGCCTGAACGCCCATTGTCATAATTTCGACATAGTGGCAGTCAAAGAACATGAGCGTGTCCTTCCCCTCCATCAGAGTAGCCCATTAAGCTGAGGATCCAAGGGCGCACTCGACAAACAATCGTCACGCTTTGTCCACACAATATGCAACAGAACATCGCCCCCCTCCAACATCAACACTGATACCATGTAACCATATTTAATTAACACGTCATTGCGCCGCACACGAAGGTTTGACATGTCGAAAGCATCGCCCACCTCGGAGAACACCCCCTACGTTCCAGACATCACGCTGGACCGTTCCTCCTCCGTGCCGCTGTACTTCCA
>ERZ1699254.635-NODE-635-length-12414-cov-8.290225_pt1 | contig 12414 bp, 9 predicted proteins | sample MGYA00581522_ERZ1699254 | MGnify/ENA primary metagenome ERZ1699254 (study PRJEB42319, sample SAMD00040329) | human oral metagenome | material: saliva | host: Homo sapiens | study: EMG produced TPA metagenomics assembly of PRJDB4115 data set (Metgenomic analysis of... | reverse complement strand
TCGGGAGGCGGCAGAGTTCGCGCTCATCAGCGACCACCGCCCATCACGGAAGCGACGGCGGCACGCTGGCGCGAAACCCTGCTAGCGCAGAAGGTTCTGCGGGGTCTTCACCTCAGGGGCTTTACTTAGTGGTCAGCGCAGGCTTAATCTCCTTCACGATTGCCTCAAGCATCTTCAGGTTGAAGTCCACACCCAGCTGGTTCGGAATCGTCAGCAGTACAGTGTCTGCCGCCTGGACCGCCTCATCACGGGCGAGTTCTTCGGCAATATCGGCCGGATCACCAATGTAGCTGCGACCAAAGCGGGAGAAGCTGTTGTCAATAATGCCGGTGTAATCCTGCGAGTCCTCCGAAGCGCGGCGACCGAAGTAGCGCGCCGAGGTTTCATCAATAATGGGCAGCACCGAGCGGGACACCGAAACACGCGGAACACCCGAATTGCCCGCCTTCACCCACTCGGAGCGGAAAAGGCGAATCTGCTGCGCCTGCTGCTGATCGAACGGAATGCCCTTATCTTCCAGCATCAGGGTTGAAGACATGAGGTTCAGCCCCTTCTGCGCGGTCCAAACGGCGGTGCTATCGGTACCTGCACCCCACCAGATGCGCTCACGCAGACCCGGCGACTGCGGCTGTACGGGGGCGTACTTGCCCGCCACGCAAGCGCTGGGCGCCATGCCCTCACCCTCAATTGCCTTGAGGAAAATGTCGAGGTGGCGGCGCGCCATGTCGCTCTCGTTTTCACCCTCTGCCGGGTAGTAGCCGAAGCTCTCAAAGCCGCGGATAACGGATTCGGGCGAGCCGCGGGAAACACCCAGCTGCAGTCGACCCGCCGCAATGAGGTCAGCCATGGCGGCAAGTTCAGCCATGTAGAGCGGGTTTTCGTAGCGCATATCAATCACGCCGGTGCCCAGCTCGATGCGTTCGGTTTTGGCGGCGATTGCGGAGAGTAGCGGGTAGGGGGTCGCCTGCTGCTGATCGAAGTGGTGCACGCGGAAGAACGCGCCGTCCAGTCCAATGTCTTCGGCACCTACGGCAAGGTCGATTGCCTGGTGCAGGGATTCCGCGGCGGAGGGTACGCGGGAGCCGGGGACCTCAGCCCAGTGGCCGAAGGAGAGGAAGCCGAGCTTCTTCTCGTCGCCGCGCATGGGCTCGAGGTGGCTGATGCGGATGGATTCGTCGAGCTGCGGGGTGCTGTTGGGGTTGGTGTTCATGGTTTTTTCCTTAGCGAGTTGCGCCCGGGCTCGTGTAGTGCCGGGCTGGTGGTTTAAATCTAAACCCAAATACTTTACATGTCAAGTATTTTGTTTCGGAGTATTACACACAGAGCACCACTCCCCTTTCGCCGCACACCTCACCCGCCCGCACGCCTCACCCGCCTGCACACCCCACCCACCCGGCGCACACATACCGCCACAAAATGCTGACGCAAAATATAGCCGAAAAGGGCACAGAAAAGCCCGGCGGCACGAACGCATCGCACCACCGGGCCCTTCTATTCAACAGCTAAAACTGCAACTAAAACGACAGAAACAAACTGCCCTAGGAACGCTTTACCAGCGGAACCCACAGCTCCATACGGTAATCAGCCGCCTGCATATCGCCGCGACCGTACACCTCAAGGCCACCCACCGGGCGGTACTGCGGATTCTTCGCGAAGAACGCCTCCTCAAAGCTCGCAAAGCCAGCCGGAATGGACTCCGAAATCGGGCCGGTCACCTCAACCACCGCATAGGTGCTCGCAGGCAACTCCAGCACGCCCAGACCAAGCTTCGCCGCACTCGCCGGCTCCGACACCAGGAAGCCCGCCGTGTAGCGGACCTGACCCTTCGGGTTCGGCTGAGTGCACACGCCCAGGTACTGGGTCACGTTCAGAACATCCAGCATCGCCGGGGACGCCTTCTGGTTCAGCTCATCCCACAGCGAGGAGAAGTCGCCGTCCAGGGGGAACACCTGCGAAACGCCGGCAACGACCATCGCCGGGTGCTCCTCAATGCGAGGTTCAGAGATCTGAACCGCGCCGCCCTTAGCGGCTGCCATTAGGCGTTCGCCTCAGCTGCTTCGCGGTCCACCGAGCACTCGGGCACGCAGTGGCGCTTCGCGTCATCAGCTGCGCACTCGGGGCAGAGCAGAACCAGCTCGCGGCAGGAATCGTTGGAGCAGTTCTCGAACTTATTCGAGGGGGCGCCACACTGTTCGCACTTGCCGATGGTGACGGTGTCCGGGGTGAACTCCATGTGCATGCGCTTGTCGAAGACGTAGAGCGAGCCTTCCCACAGTTCCTTGTCGCCGTACTTCTCGCCGTAGCGCACGATGCCACCGTCGATCTGGTAGATCTCCTTGAAGCCGCGGTTCTTCATGAGTGCGGAGAGAATCTCGCAGCGAATACCGCCGGTGCAGTAGGTGACGACCGGCTTGTCCTTAATGTGGTCGTACTTGCCGGACTCGATCTCGCGGATGAAGTCGTGGGTGGTGCGCACGTCGGGAACGATAGCGTTCTTGAACTTGCCAATCTTCGCCTCGAATGCGTTACGGCCGTCGAAGAAGACCACTTCGTCGCCGCGCTCTTCAACAAGCTTGTTGACCTCTTCAGGCTTCAGGTGCACGCCGCCGCCAACGACGCCATTCTCGTCCACCTGCAGTTCGTCGGGAGCACCGAAAGCCACAATCTCGTCGCGTGCCTTCACGGACAGGCGGGGGAAGTCCTCCGCGCCGCCCTCGGACCACTTGAACTCCATGTTCTTGAAGCCGGGGTACTTGCGGGTTTCCTTGGTGTACGCCTTGACCGCGTTGATTTCGCCGCCGAGGGTGCCGTTAATACCGTGCTTGGAAATGAGGATACGCCCGCGCAGGCCGAGCTTCTCGCAGAGGGCACGCTGCCAGAGCATGACCGCCTGCGGGTCGGCGATGGGGGCGAACTGGTAATACAGAATAATCTTATTTTGAGCCACGAAACTATTTTATCGTCATATACGTCTAAAGCATGCAAATTTTTTGATATGTGCGCGCTGACTAAGGGGTTGGCGGCGCAGAGGCAGTTCTGGGACGGGGTTGGGACAGGCACGGTGCGCAAATTCAGGACGATACATGACCGGCGGCAGGTCGGGGTGTAGCCCGCCGCTCTACAATGGAACCCATGCCGCACAGCACCTCCTCGCAGAACGCCAACCAACACCCCGAACAGCAACCCACGCACCAGCCTGTACACCAGCCCGAACAGCCGCAGGGGCAGTCTGCGGCGCACCCAAAAACGCTACGTTACCGCGAGCTGCCCGCGAGCGCACAGCAGGTGCTGGCACCCCTATTGCCGGAGGCGGCACGCACCGGAACCCTGCCCGAGCAGGTGACCCATATTCGCACCATTGCCGCCAGGGAGGCGAGCTACGCGCCGTGGCCGCAGTGGTTGCATCCGCGCGTGGTGGAGGCCTTTGAATCGCTCGGTATTGCCGAGCCCTACGCCCACCAGGTGCAGGCGGCAGACGCCGCCCATGCGGGTCTTGATGCGGCGCTGGCGGCGAGTGCGGCGCGCTACGACTGGCAGGCGGGGCGCATCGAAGCTGAGCAGGTTGAAGCACCGGCTCCCGCGCACGCCAAAGGTGCGAAGAGCACCGGCAGCGGCGGGCACGTGATTGTGGCGACTGGTACCGCCTCGGGCAAGACCCTGAGCTACCTGATGCCCACCCTGGACGCTATTTATCGTGCATCGTGCGGCGAGCCGGTGAGCTCAACTTCCGCGTATTCGGGGGTAGAAAACCTCAATAATAGAGCGAACGTTCTCTACATTTCACCGGCGAAGGCGCTCTCCGCCGACCAGCTCACCGCCCTCACCTCCTACAACCTACCAGGACTCCACGCGGCAAGCTACGACGGCGACACCCCCACCGGCGAACGCCGCTGGATCCGCGAACACGCTAACTTCATCCTCACCACCCCGGACATGCTCAACTACTCAATCCTGAGCAACCACCGGCAGTGGGCGTCCTTCCTGCGCGGGCTGCGCTACGTGGTGCTCGACGAGGCACACAGCTACCGCGGCGTTTTCGGTGCACACATCGCCAACCTGCTGCGCCGCCTGCGCCGCGTCTGCGCACTCTACCGCACCGTGCCCGTGTTCTACGGCGCCTCCGCAACCAGTTCCAACCCGGTCGAGTCTTTCTCCAAACTCATCGGCGTGCCGCAGCAGGCGGTCACCGCCATTACCGAGTCCACCTCCGCACGCGGTGAAACCACCGTCGCGCTCTGGGAGCCCGAATTCATGCCGCCCAAGGCGCACGATCAGCTCGCCAAGGGTGCCCGCAGCACCCAGCAGCAGGCGGTCCAGTCGAAGGCTGAGCAGGAGGCGCCGCGCCGCGTCTCCCCCGTGGAGCAGGGCGCGCAAATGCTCACCGACCTGGTGCTTTCCCGCACCCGCTCCCTGGTTTTCGCCGGTTCGCGCCGCAGCGTAGAAATCCTCTCGCAGAAGACCCAACGCTACCTCGACGAGGTGGAGGCGGGCCTCGCCCACCGCGTCGCCGCATACCGCGCCGGGTACACCCCCGAAGAGCGCCGCGAACTCGAACGCAAACTCCGCAACGGCGAACTGCTCGGCCTGGCGAGCACCTCCGCACTGGAGCTGGGCATTGACATCTCCGGACTGGACGCCGTACTCGTGGCGGGCTGGCCGGGCACCCGCGCCTCCTTCATGCAGCGCGTGGGCCGCGCAGGTCGAAGCGGTCAGGACGCGCTCGCCGTGCTCATCGCCGACGACAACCCGCTCGATACCTACCTGGTGCACCACCCGGAGGCGATTTTCGGGCAGGAGGTTGAGGCGACCGTTTTCGACCCGACAAACCCGTACGTACTCTCACCGCAGCTGTGCGCCGCCGCACAGGAGGCACCCCTCCGCGCCGAAGAACTGAGCCTCTTCGGGCCGCACACCGCCGCGCTGCTGGATCGGCTGGTGCAGCAGGGGTACCTGCGTCGCCGCCCGGACGGCTGGTACTGGACGCACGCCGAATCAGCCGCCGACCTGGTCGATATCCGCGGCACCGGCGGCGGACCCTACCAGCTCATCGACGCCGAAGACGGCACCCTGGTTGGCACCATGGACGCCGTGCACGCCATGAGCCAGGGGCACCCGGGCGCAATCTATATTCACCAGAACGCGCAGTACGTGGTCGAGTCCCTCAGCGAGGGCGAGCGCGTGATCCTGCTCAGCCGCGTCTACCCGGACTACTACACGCGCGCTATTGAGAGCACCGAGGTGCGTATTCTGGCGGAGCGTGCGCGGGTTAGTTACGGTGCGCCAGCTGGAGCTGCTATTCCTGGCGAGCCTGCTCCCGGAGAGTCTGCACCCGAAACCGACGCGCAGCAACTCGCCCCGCTCACCATGCACCGCGGGCAGGTTCAGGTCACCGACCAGGTCACCGGCTACCGGCGCTTCTCCGTCTACGGCGGCGAATACCTGGGCGAAGAAGAGCAACCCATGCCGCCGGAAGTGCTCATGACCGAGGCGGTCTGGTTCACCTTCGAGCCCAGCTACCTGTTCGGCGCGGGCGTGACCGAAGAGGACGGCCCCGGCACCCTGCACGCCGCCGAGCACGCCGCCATCGGACTGCTACCGCTCATCGCCACCAGCGACCGTTGGGACTTGGGCGGGCTCTCCACGCTGCTTCACGTGGACACCGGCAGGCCCACCATTTTCGTCTACGACGCCGCCCCCGGCGGCGCGGGCATTAGCAAGCGCGGCTTCAACTCGGTTACGCAGTGGCTGAGCGCCACCCTCGAAGCCATCGAAAGCTGCGGATGCGACAACGGCTGCCCCTCCTGCGTGCACTCGCCCAAGTGCGGCAACCGCAACGAGCCGCTCAGCAAGAACGGCGCACGGGCGCTACTGCAGGCAATGCTGCGGAGCATGGCGGAGGCGTAGAACGCGCTGGGGATGCAGGACGGGCTGGGGCGCGCTGGGATGACAACTCCCAATGAGGGCAAATAACCTAGTCGGCGGTTTTTCTGGCTCGGCTGGGCTTTTCGGCTCGGGTGGGTTTTCCAGCTCAGGAGGTTCGGGCACCGAGTCCTGTCCAGCTTCCAGTTCCTCCTCCAGCTCGGCGACCTCATCGGGGCTCAGCTCCTCCGCGTTGCCCGCCACGGTGCGCTCTTCTTCAGCGTACTCTTCTTCAGGGTGCTCAGCCCCGGCGCGGGCACGCACCCTCGCCGGGCCCAGCATCCCCATGGGCCCTGCGACGGGGACGGCGACCGTCACCTCCACCGTTTCAGGTCGATCCGGAAACGTGCAGGATTCCAGCTGCGCGCCGTGGCGTTCGGCAAGATCTGCCGCGACCGCGCACGGGTCACCCTCGGTGAGCCCGCGGTATGCATCCGCCGCCGCGAGGGCGCTCAAATCGGCGGCTGCGGACGCCCTGCGGTTCGCGGACACCACCCCGATAAGCCCGGCAATCACCACGGTCAGCACCAGTAGCGCGGCAATAATGGTGAGGGCGAGGACGGTGCCACTGCCCTCTTCGGGGCGCTGATTCTCGGAGGCTGCTTTCGGGTCGGGGCACATAGCGGCACTACTCGTTCTCATGACCCGCACCGTTTTCAGTATCGTTTTCAGCGCCGAATTCAACGCGGGCGTGGGCGTCCGCCCGTAGCACCCAGCCGGTTGCCGAGCCGATCACACCGGGGGCGGGGCGGCTCACCCGCACGTGCACCTGCCGGGTGTGCTCCTCCCCTGCATCAACTGCACCATCAGGAGAAACGGAAATCTGCACACTCTGCGCCGGATCGATGCGGCTGACTGCGGAGCGAATCTGCGCCTCGGAATCCCCGCGGGCGGCTGCTCGTGCTGCCGTCCGGGCGGACTCCTCCACCTTGAGCTGCGCAACCCCCGTGGAGGCGGCACCCAGGCAGAGGGCGAGCACCACCGTGACAGCGGGTAGGGCGACCGCAAATTCGGCGGTAATCACGCCCTCTTCTGCTGGGCTCTTGTGCGGGGTCGAGGGTGCCGGTTCCGCCCCGACTTTTCCTGCAGGGCAAGTGTTCCACAAAGAACCCAAATTCACATGAGCGTTCATTCTTTATTCCTCCTTTCTAGCCTGACTTTCCGGGATTCCTTGCCTCTAGAGTTAAACCCTGTGGCGGGTTTCCCAAGACCTCTAGAGCAGCCCCGTGTTACCCGCAATCGACAGGGCGTTACGCACAATATCCAGGAGCATGGAACGCACCTCATCTGACTTGAGAATCAGCACCAGCAGGCCCGCGAAACCGACCGCCGCGAGCATCACGATGCCGTACTCCGCGGTGGAGGCGCCTTCCTCCGGGTCCCCCGCCGGGGCGTACTCTTCGAGTACCTTATCGTCGCTCTCAGCTGGTACATATTCGGTGCAGCCGGGCGCGTGCTCACCCAGGCTGCGGCAGGTGGCGCCGCATTCGTCCAGGGTGCAGCCCTCGGCGAGCGCACGGGCAATGGTCAGCGCCTGTTCGGGGCTCAGGCTGTTCGTGTTCATATCAATCTCCATTTCGTTAGGGTCAATCCTGGGGCCGGCGTGGTTCAGCTCAGCATCACTCAAAAGCTCGGCATCGTTGAAGAGCTCGGGGCATTCTTCGCGTAGCTGCTTCATGGTGGTTGCAATGGCAACGGACAGCGGCACGGGGCCCAGAATGGTCTGCGTTTCAGCGCCCTGCACGGCACCGAGCGCGGCGGGCTGAATTTCGCTCGGAATGCCACCCGGAGCACCGGCCGGGGCGTTTACCGGAGCGCCGACGGGGTGCAGGTCGTGGCGGATTGCTTCGCAGAGGGTGTTCGTCATTGGTTTTCCTTTCGTTGTGCCCTAAACATGCGGGGCGGGGTGGGTGCTCATCCGCGTTCGCTGCAGATGGGCGAGGGTCTAAACTTTTCGGCATTTCAGCTGGTCAACAGCGCTTATGCGCATGGTTCTTTAGCCGGTCAGCGTGGGTAGTAGCGAAATGATGATGGGCACAATACCCAAGCAGATAAAGGCGGGCAGCGAGCACAGCCCGAGGGGTACCACGAGCGCTACGGAGAGCTTTCCGGCGGCGCGTTCTGCCGCGCGGCGCTCGCTGAGGCGGTGCGCATCGGCAAGGGAGAGCAGCAGCGCAGTGCTGGGTGCGCCACCCGTGTAGGCGGGAGCGAGCGCGTCCCGCAGCTCACCGAAGGTTCCCGCCGCGGAGCCCGACCAGGCGCTCCCCCAGCTACTGCCCATCTGTAGGCGCTGGCAGACCGTATGCAGGGGTCGGCTGTTGAGCGCCTCAGCGAGGGTACCCAAGGCGGCGAGCGGTGCAAGCCCGGCTCTCAACTGCGCGGCGAGTAGTTCCAGTACGAGGGCGGTATCAACAGTCGGTGCATTCAAGGCCTGCTCGCCTCCTGTATGCCCAGCTCGTGTGCTCTCCACCTCCGCCCGATGCACGAGCGCGGCGGTCCAGCGGCGCCCGGCGAAGGCGAGCCCCAGCCCGAACAAACCGGTAAGCGCCCCGAGGATGGAGCCGGTCAGCACGCCCACGGGGTCACTTCCCATGAGCACACCCAACCCCAGGCCGAGTAGCGGCAGCCAGGAGAGAATCCTGCCAGTGGCACGCGGCGCGGCAAGGGCGCTCTGTCGCCCCAGGAGCGCGTCGATGCGTTCTTCGGCGTGTTCTGCGGCGCGTTCCAGGCTCGTGGCGAGCGGCGCACCGGCGCTCTCGCTCATACGCAGGCTCAGCTGCAGGTCGTACAGGCGGTCGCGGCTGTGCGGGCGCATCCGGCTGCTGTTTTCGAGTAGCTGGGCGCAGGCGAGGTGTGCGGGTGCGCCCCAGGAGGCAAGTGCGGCAAGCGCCTGCGTGAAACGACGGATATCTTCGGCGCACCGCTTGTGCCCGTAGTCTTCGGAGAGGGGCGAGAAGCCTCGTGCCCGTCGAGCTTGGGCGCTTTTCCCAGCGCTTTTCCGGGCTGTTATTTTCTTCGCGTGCATTTTCCCCGCATCCGGCACCGGTTCGTTTTGCCCGAACTGTGCAAACTGCCCGGTGCCAGGGTCGGCGTGCACCGCCTCCTGCAGGGGAATGCCGGCGCGCAGGTTCAGGGCGAGGGTGCGTAGCATGAGCGGCCACATGCGCATTTCCTCGGCGCTGACTGCTCCGGCGAGGTGCTCAGCCCAGCGTTCGCGAAGGCTTCCTCGACTCGTTTCTTCCCTTTTCATGGTTCCTCCTTTCACGTTTTCCGTTTCCCCTTTACGGGGGCTAGTACCCAACTTCGGAGCCCACAGAAATACGCCTGACCTGCAAATACTCTTCGCTCCCCTCAACTGCGGGGTGCAGGCTGTAGACGCCCTCGATGCGGCGGCGACCATCCCGGTGTTCTAGGTGAATAATGCGTTCAAAAGCCGTCGCCGTATGTAGAGCGACCGTTCTACTATCCAGTCCGGCGAGCGCACCCAGAGCACACAAACGCAGGGGCACCGCCTGCGCACTATTAGCGTGCAGGGTCGTTCCGGCACCGCGGTGACCGGTGTTCATGGCGGTCAGCAGGTGCACCACCTCCGCGCCGCGGCACTCACCGACCACGAGCCGATCCGGGCCCATACGTAGCGCCTGCACGATCAGCTCACCCAGCCCAATTTCGCCGGCGCCTTCGGAGTTGGCGGCACGGGTTTTGAGGGCAATAACCTGCTCATGCTGCGGCGCCAACTCCGGGGTGTCTTCGAGCAGAATGAGGCGCTCCTGCGGCCTGCACAGCCCCAGCAGGGCGTTGAGCAGGGTTGTTTTGCCAGTGCCGGTGCCCCCGCTAATGAGGAATCCGCGGCGTTCGGCAATCATGCGGCACAGATAGGCGGCGGTCGCCTCATCACACAACCCAGCGGCCTGCAGCTGCGCCAGGGTGGGGCGCTCGCGGGCGGGTAGACGCACGGAGAGCCGGGTGCGTTCGCTCAGCGGCGGGATAATCGCGTGGATGCGTCTGCCGTGCTCATCGCTGATGTCAGCCGCCGGATGCGCGGCATCCAGCTGCCCGCCGTGCCTGCGGATGAGCCGCTCGGCGAGGTCACGCACGCGCCGCTCATTGCCGAGGCTCAGCGCCACGGGGCGAGTGGTTCCGTTGATGCCCACCCAGATATCACAGGGTGAGTTCACGTAGATATCGGTGATGGTTCCGGCGCGTTGCCCCTCGTCAAGGAGCAGGTCGAGGGCGCCGAGACCGTAGAGTTCCGCGGCGAGGTAGCGCAGCGCGGTCTGCCGGTTGACGGGCACGTATTCCACGCTGGGGTAACTCCAGGAGGCGGGCGCGGGTTGCACCGTTTTGGTGCGGAATTTTCGGGGCTTCATCACATTAGTTCCGCCTGCGCCCGTTCCTTCTGCGTTCGTGTTCCCCAGGTGTCCACCGTCGATGGCGCAGATTGCCTCGTCCACGGCGTTTTCGAGAATCTCGCGGAGGGGCTGGGATTCTTGGAGTAACCCACCACCCGCGGCACTCGCAGCGTTTGCACTGCCCGCGGCAGCTACACCCTCTGCGGGCGGTCGCTCCTCTGCCTTCTCAAACCCGGCGCTGAACCCGCCACTAAAACCGCCCAGGGCGATAGCGCTCATCTGCGGCGAGCGCAGAATCAGCTCGCGGGCGTGCAGGGCGACGGCGCGGGCGCGATAGTCTTCGGGAATGAGCAGGGCGGGTAGCGAGTGCGCGCCGGTGTTCTGGACGCCCGTATTCTGTGCGCCCGGCTGATTCACGCCCTGTGCGGCACGCAGCGGGCAACCGTTAAGGGCGGCGGGATTGTTGGCAGGGTGCCCGGCAGGATTGTTGGAGGGATTCATGGCGGGGTTCATGACTCTAGGAGAGCATTGCCCCCGCCCTAAATTTTTAAGAGAATGAGCGTTCTGTGGATAACTCCTCGCGTACCCCGAAATATCCACGATGCACGCACTTCAAACGAATAAAACGCACGCATCCGGCGCTTTTATGACAAACCACGGCGCGTTCAGCTCTCCCCTGTCCCTTCCATAAACCGCCCGCCCGCGACCGCAAACCACGCGCCTTCGCACCCGGTCACCGATAATGGAAGAATGTACGTTCTGCTCAGTCCTGCCACCGGCGCGGGTATTACCGCCCAGACCGGCACCCCCGCGCACCCGGTCACGTCGGCTATTGCTGCGGGTGCGTCCCCGCGCGGTGCTCAGCCGGTGACCTCGTGGGGTGCTTTTCATTTTTCGGCGCCGACCGCTGAGCAGTTGCAGGACCCGACCTTTATTCCGCGGATTACACGCGCGGATCGGGTGAGTGCGGCGAATCTTCCGGCGTATGTGCGAGAGGTAGAGCGGCAGGCGGCAGATTCGGCGCAGACGCGTTTCCCCCGCTGGATTTGGGCTGATACCCGCCACGTTGACCCGCTGCTTCTGCGTCGCGGGGTACGGGTGCATCTGTGCCATGATTTGCGTCTGGTGCAGCGAATTTTGGCGACTGCCGCTACGCATCCGAGCGGTTTTGTGGAGTACAGCCCGGTGCTGGATCTTTCTGATGTGCGTGAGGCGGTGGAGCCTCAGGGGTATCTGCCGGTGGCGCGGCAGATTCAGGGTCAGGAGGAGCTGTTCGGCGCTGATTTTTTGAGCGCGCCTGCTGCTCCTGATTCCTCCACGCCTCCTACCAGCACCGCCCAGTCCCCCACCGCTTCTTCCCCGGATTTCCTGGAGGCGGCGCCTCATGAGCCTTTTGCCCCGCAGTTGGCGGCGGGCCCGGTGACTCTGCTGCCGGAGCATCCGGTGGTGCGTGTGCTGATGCGTGAATGGCTGGCACAGGCGCGCGCTATTAGCGAGTCGAGGCACCCGGAGCGGTTGCGTCTTTTGGCGGCGGCTGAGTCTGCCGGTGCGTTGGTGGCCGCTGAGATTGGTTATTATGGCATCCCGTTTAATGTGCAGGCGCATCATGAGCATCTGTGCGAGTTGTTGGGTCCGCGTCCGGTGCCTGGGGAGCGTCCGCAGAAGATGCAGGAGTTGGCGGAGCAGATTCAGCGCATGCTGTTTATGCCGTCGTTGAACCCGGATTCGCCGCAGGATCTTTTGCGTGCTTTGCAGTCTGCGGGGGTTTCGGTGAAGTCTACGCGTTCGTGGGAGTTGAAGAGTTGGGCGGATGCGATTCCGGCTCAGAGGGAGAAGCGTTGGGCGCTGATTGACCCGATTCTGCGCTATAAGAAGCTGTACCGTATTTGGACTGCTAACGGCTGGACGTGGGCTGATACGTGGGTTTCTGAGGGTGCGTTCCGCCCGCATCTTGAGGTAGGTGGCGCCGCAACGGGGCGCTGGGGCGCTTCCGGCGGTGGTGCGTTGCAGCTGCCTGCGGAGATTCGTCAGGCGGTGCAGGCGCCGGAGGGTCAGGTGCTGACGGTGACGGATGGCTCGCAGATTGAGCCGCGTATTCTGGCGGCGTTGAGCCGTGATGAGGCGCTCGCTTCGGCGGGTCGTG
>ERZ1699254.626-NODE-626-length-12530-cov-3.255261_pt1 | contig 12530 bp, 9 predicted proteins | sample MGYA00581522_ERZ1699254 | MGnify/ENA primary metagenome ERZ1699254 (study PRJEB42319, sample SAMD00040329) | human oral metagenome | material: saliva | host: Homo sapiens | study: EMG produced TPA metagenomics assembly of PRJDB4115 data set (Metgenomic analysis of... | reverse complement strand
TCCCGCCGGTGCCCTCTACACCAGGGGTTCCTGGTCTGCGGTGAATAGCCCTGCTAGGCCCCCCCCCGCCCATGCCATAGTAATTTCGCATGCAATTCCCCTGAGCGTATTTCAAATATTGAAATCTAATCGTTGATATTCTGCGGTTTTTGAGCGTGCATCGATTCGTGTCGTGGGGGGAATTGCATGCGAAATGTGGGTGGAGGTGGTGTCGCCGCCGTCCATGGGTGCCGCAGCCGGGCCCGTCGCCCACAGGTGCCGCAGTCAGGTCCTGCGTCTGGAGGTACGCCCGTGGCTCGGGTCCCTTCCCGCCGTCGGTGGGGGTTTTGCAGCATTAGGAACTCGCTGGCGGCGTGTCGCCGGCGTGTCGGATCTCTAATGACGCCATTTCCCCCGTTTGGTGGCGGTGTGGCCGCGGTTTGAGGTGGTGTGGTGCCCAAAGTGCAGACCACCTCGGCGAAAAACGCTGAAAACGGGCGGTTGCGGGTGAGGTGGTCTGCGTTTTGGGCACAACGGTGCCTGTCGTGGTGTGTTGTTCGCACGTCAGCCCCTGAACATGCGCGTTAACCCTTTGACGCGCACGTCAACACCTCAACATGCGCGTGGGCGGCGCTGCTTCGTGAGTACTGCCCATTTTGCCGTGGTAAAGATAGTGCTGGCAGCCCGCCCAGACGACCACCTAGCGCGTTAACGTGCGGCCGGACGGGTGCGCGAGTACAGTGACGCCCCGCCCGAAACTGGGCGGGGCGCTACCGTAAACAGCAATCAGGCGCTCTGCGGCAGTGTCGGTGCGAGGAATACAAGGGCCACCATGATCGAGTTATTGAGTGCGTGGTACATCCACGAGTAGGCGATGTTCTTGCCGGATTTGACGTACACGAGCGTCAAGATGATGCCGACGGGCAGGTACATGGTCATGTCCTGCCACTCGTGGCAGTGCATGTAGGCGAAGAGGAATGCAGAGATTGACCCGAGAAGCCAGGTCGGTGCGTACGGGCTCAGCTTGCCGATGAGGATGTGACGGTAGAAGATCTCCTCAACCAAGGGCATGCCAATTGCAACGAAAAAAGCGAATGTGAGACCGAGAGCGCTGTCGGATAGTGCGGTGACGACCCCCTGCTGGTTCTGTGCGACCGGCGGGTTCGGACCATAGATTGCGAGGCGTATAGCACCTTGGGTCATGGTGATGAGCAGCCATAGGCCCAACAGGAGTGCAATCTTGCGCACGGGACGCCTGCGCAGGAACGAGAATGCGGATAGGAACTCGCGCCCGAAAAATGCCAGCACCATCGCCAGGAAGATTGAGTCGAGTATGACGTTGACGAGGGTGGCGTTCCATGACGCGGGGAAGATTGATGTTGGGATGATGTCGAGCAGGAAAAATGAAGCGTAGGGGATCCCGAAGATTGCGATGCGCACCCAGTCGTCGCGCGTGAGGTGCTTGGGAGACGAGGCTGGGGCGGCCTCGGTCGGAACAGCCGCGCCGGGTAGGGGGGTGGGCAAGGGCTCGGTGACTGTGGGCCCCTGCGGGCTCGTCATCGTTGCTGGAGTGGTGCCAGCTTCCTCTGTGGGGGACGCGCTGGGATCGGGAGGCATGGATACCGAACCGCTTTCTATGTAACTATCGATGCCTGAGGATTATGACAGGATTTTAAATTCTTTTGCAAGTTGGCGCCCTTGTGGGATGTTTGTGTAGTTAATGTGCCATTTTTATGGCATCGCGTCAGCAAGCTGTCAAGCTGGGCCTTTCGTCCCCCAAGGGGGTCATGCCTTCGCGCTAAACGCGGTCACGGCATGGTCACAATTTAGGACGACCTAAACAGACTACTTTTCACCTGGGCGAGATGTGGCTACGCTCAATGCTTAGGAATTCCATCATCCCGGCCGCATCTAAACGCCGGATCCACAGGAGGCAAGCGGTGACAGTGCTTCGCGCTCACGCGCATAGTATTCGCGCTCACGTACACAACATCGGTCAGCGACTCAGTCGCGTCCTCATCATCGCAGTCATGGCGGCTCTGGCCGTGGCGATGTTCGCCTCGCCCTCGCGAGCCGCGGATCAGACGTGGAGCGATGTCTCGACGACGATCAATGGCCTGATCGACGAAGGCGTGTCCACCTTCAAGGCGGGAGACGCCAAGGGCGGTAAGGACAAAGTCAACGACGCCTACTACAAGCACTACGAGATCACCGGCATGGAGAAGCAGGTCATGGCCCGCATCTCCGGCTCTCGAGTGTCCGCCGTTGAGATGGAGTTCTCCCTCCTGAAGAAGGCCATGAGTGACGGCGATAACGCCGGCGTTGAGAGCCACGCGAAGACCCTCAAGCAGTACATGGTCGAAGACGGCGCGTCTCTGGACGGCGTGGCCCCCGGGTCGGCAGCCCAGGCCTCGTCGGATGATTACAGCCCCGGCGCGTGGGGCGAGGTCGCCAAGACGATCAACGGCATCCTCGAGGACGGCGCTAACGCCTACAAGGGCGGCGATGCCAAGGCCGGTAAGGACAAGGTCAACGAGGCCTACTACAAGCACTACGAGATCACCGGCATGGAGAAGCAGGTCATGAGCCGCATCTCCGGCTCGCGCGTCTCGCAGGTGGAGATGGAGTTCTCTCTCCTCAAGAAGGCCATGACCGACGACGACTCGGCCGCGGTCGACCAGCACCTCTCGACGCTGACGAACTACATCCGCGAGGACGCCAACAGCCTTGACGGCTACACCGGCAAGGCCGCCGAGAAGACCGCCGACAGCTCGGGCACCTCCCCGTGGATCGCCCAGTTCCTGCCCTCCCTCCTCGTCATCCTGCGCGAGGGCATGGAGGCCATCCTGGTCGTCGCCGCCGTCCTGGCCTACCTGGCTAAGGCCGGCCACAAGAACAAGGCCCCCATCGTGTGGGGCGGCGTCGCCCTCGCCCTCGCCCTGTCCGTGGGCCTGGCCTTCCTCTTCAGCTACGTCACCTCCCTGGCGGGCGCGAACCAGGAACTCCTCGAGGGCTTCGCTGCGCTCTTCGCGGTCGTCATGCTCATCTGGGTCTCCAACTGGATGATCAACAAGTCCTCCAACAAGGCCTGGGACGAGTACATCAAGAAGCAGACGGATGCGTCGCTGAGCAGCGGCTCCCTGCTGGGCCTCGCCTTCATTTCCTTCCTCGCGGTCCTGCGCGAAGGTGCCGAGACGATCCTCTTCTATGTCCCGATCGTCGCCGCCGCGGGCGACAAGGTCCACTACGTGTGGATCGGCTTGGCGGTCGGCCTCGTGGCCCTCGTTGTCATCTACCTGCTCATCCAGTTCGCGGCGGTTCGCATCCCGCTGCGCCCCTTCTTCACCATTACCTCGCTGCTGATGGCCTTCATGGCCTTCACGTTCACGGGTTCTGGTATCGCGGAACTCCAGGAGGCGGACGTCGTGTCCCTGACGCCCATCTCCGGCTTCCCCACCATTGACCTCTTGGGGATCTACCCCCGAGTGGAGAACCTGGCCGCGCAAGCCATCGTTCTCGCCATCATCGTCGGTCTCTATTTCTTCGGAAAAGCTCGCCTCGCCCGCGAGGCCGCCGCCCAGTCGCGGGCTGAGGACTGACTCCTCTCGAGCGACACCGACGTTTCACCCAACCAACACGCACAGGAGATCATCATATGAAGCGTTCTCTGTTCCGCGTCGGCGCGGCCCTGGCCACGCTGGCACTCGCAGGTACTCTGGCGGCCTGCTCCGCCGGTTCCTCCTCGTCCACCTCCAAGACGGGCACCTCCACCTCCACCTCCACCTCGGCCTCCGAGGGTGCAGCGCCCGGCGAGGACGCTGGCTTCGAGGAGCAGCCCCTGGGTGACGATGTTCACGTCGGCCCGCTCGTCGTGGGCGGCGTCTACTTCCAGCCCGTCGATATGGAGCCCGAGATGGGTACCCCGGCCGCCGAGTCCTCGATGCACATTGAGGCCGACGTCTCCGCCGCCGCTGACAACAAGCTTGGCTACGGCGCGGGCGACTTCGTCCCCGGCCTGACCGTCGACTACGCGATCAAGGACAAGTCCGGCACGGCCGTCCAGGAGGGCACGCTCATGCCGATGAACGCGTCCGACGGCCCGCACTACGGCCTGAACCTGCCCAAGCTCGACGCCGGCACCTACGACGTGACCTTCACGATCAAGCCCCCCAGCGGTTGGCTGCTGCACACCGATAAGACCACGGGCGTTGAGGGCCGTTTCTGGACCGAGCCCCTCGTCGCCGAGTTCCCGGATTGGCAGTGGGACCCCACCGCCGTTTCGTGGTGATCGACGCGTAAGCAACGCGGGGACGAGGCCGTGGTTCCACCCGGGATCACTGGCCTCGCCCCGTGCCCCCGTGGGGGACTACACTCGGCACCGGAGCCGCATGACTTCGGTGTGCCTTTGGTGAGAGAGGAAAGCCAATGCTTGTGCAGATGAGTGAGGCGACGCTGACGTTGCTGCTGACGATGCTTGCCGTCGGAGCCGTCATCCGCTTCATGCCCGCAGCTGGACGGGGACGCCGCGGAAAGTTGGCGCGCTCGAGGGCCGTGTGGGGCGGCATCATCGTGGGCGTGGCGTCCTCCCTGGTCCTCACGATTATCAACGTTGAAGCCCCCAAGTCTGTTAACCGCCAGACCGTGGGCCTCTATACGCTGCCGATCGCGGTGGCCCTCGCCCTGATTTTCCTCGCTCTGGTTGCTGTACGCGCACGCCGGATGCGCGCCCACCTGACGAACACGATGGACGACGAGGCCCGGGCGGCCTCGTCCATGGAGACCGCCCTGCGCGGTGACGGCCTCGTGCGTCTGGTCGGCGCGCTTTTCATTGCTTTCGCCCTGTTCCGTGCCGTGCCCACCGCGATGAATCAGGCGCTCATGATGACGTCGGGCGGCGTGCAGCTGTATTCGACGCCGATGGTGCTCGCGATTGTCGGTTATGCGCTGGCGTGGGTGCTCGTGTGTTTCCTGACGTGGGTGTCGTACCGGCTGTGCGCGTGGAATAACCGCGTATGGCCGGCAGCCGTAATCCTGGCTGCGCTGCTGTCGAACTACGCGCTGCTGTTCGTGCGCATCCTCAAGGCGAAGCGCTGGATCAAGACGTCCAAGGAAGCGTGGGCAGTCATCTCCTGGTTCATCAACAATGAGGCCGTTTTCACCATCGTGGCCGCCGTGGCTCTGGGCGTCGTCGTTGTTTTGACGTGGGTGGCCTCGCGCTCCATTCCGACCGTTGGAGCTAACCCGGCCGAGGGCCGCCTGGGCCGTGCCCGCTCGCGCCTGTATAAGTCCATGGCGGGCACCGCCGCCATCGGCTACCTGTGCGGCGCGCTGCTCATCACCGTCGGCGTCGCCTACGGTAGCCAGGAAGTTGAGCTGTCCGCCCCCGAGTCGTACAGCGTCGTCGAGGACCAGGTGAGCGTCAACCTGGCCGACATTTCTGACGGCCACCTGCACCGCTTCGAGTACACGACCTCGGGCGGCGTGAAGGTGCGTTTCATCGTCATTCAAAAGTCCGGTTCCTCTTATGGTGTGGGTCTGGATGCGTGTGAGATCTGCGGCCCCACCGGCTACTACGAGAAGGACGGCAAGGTCATCTGCAAGCTGTGTGAAGTGGCGATGAACATCGCGACCATCGGCTTTAAGGGTGGCTGTAACCCCATCCCCATTGACTACAAGGTCTCGAACGGGACACTGACCGTGCCGATTTCGGCGCTTGAGGCCTCGGCCTCCATCTTCGCGAAGTAAAGGGACTCACGTGTTTTTCCGAATGCTGCGAGGGGCCCTCACGAGGCGCGGTAACCGCCACCTCATGATCGCCCTGACCGTCGCCCTGGGCGCGGGTGTGGCCACGTCCATGCTCTCCGTCATGTTCAACGTGGGCGACAAGGTCAACCAGGAACTCAAGTCGTATGGTGCCAATATTGTTGTGCGTCCTCAGGGCGCGGCCGTCCTCGACGACCTGTACAACACGGGCGAGACCTCAGAGGCGCGCTCGTACCTGCGCGAGGATGAGCTTGGCAACATCAAAACGATCTTTTGGACCTACAACATTCTCGACTTTGCGCCGCTGCTGAACGTGTCGGCGACCGACGCCAGCGGCGAGCATGTGCCCACGACGGGGACGTGGTTCAGCCATCACCTCGAGTTGGCCACCGGTGAGAGCGTCGAGACCGGTCTGGACAAGCTGCGCGGCTGGTGGGGCCTTCAGGGCGCGTGGCCGGCGGACGATGACGCGACCGGCGCGATCATTGGCACCTCCTACGCCTCGGCGCGCGGCCTGAACGTGGGCGATACCTTCACGCTCACCCGCGAGGGCGTCTCTCAGGATTTCACGGTGCGCGGGATCATCACCAGCGGTGACGACGCCGACCGCGGCGTCTTTATCCAGCTTCCCGCCGCCCAGACATTCATTGGGCGTGAGGGGGCCGTCGGGAGCGTCGAGGTCTCGGCGTTGACGACCCCCGACAATGACCTGGCTCGCAAGGCCGCGAAGAACCCGAACTCGCTGAGCGTGTCCGAGAAGGAAACGTGGTACTGCACGGCCTACGTCTCCTCGATCGCCTACCAGATCGAGGAAGTCATGACGGACTCCGTGGCCCGCCCTGTCCGACAGGTCGCCCAGTCCGAAGGCACGATCCTGGAGAAGACCCAGCTGCTCATGGTCCTCGTGACCATCCTGGCTCTCATCGCCTCGGCCTTGGCGATCGCGAACCTGGTGACCGCCGGCGTCATGGAGCGCTCCAGCGAAATCGGCCTCATGAAGGCCGTGGGCGCGAAAGATAAACAGATCATCGCCCTGTTCCTCACGGAGACGATCATCGTGGGCCTGGCCGGCGGGGTCCTCGGCTACGGCGGAGGCCTCGCTCTGGCCCAGGCGATCGGATACATGGTCTTCCACTCGTCCATCGCGTTCGCGCCCGTCGTCGTCGGCCTTGTCGCCGTCCTCGTCATCCTCGTCGTCCTGGGAGCCTCCATCCCGGCGATCCGCTACCTGCTGCGCCTCAACGCGGCCGAAGTCCTGCACGGAAGGTGATGCCCATGTCCAGACGAGCAATGTTCTGGCGGATGGTCACCTCCTCCATCCTGCGCCGCCGCTCCCGCGTCCTCATCGCGATCCTCGCCGTCGCCATCGGCGCGACCACACTGTCCGGCCTCGTCACGATCGCCGTCGACGTGCCGGCCCAGCTGGCCCGCGAGATCCGCTCCTACGGCGCCAACCTCGTCGTCACCCCCGCCGGGGACGTGCCCATCACGGACGAGGCCGTGGCCGCCGCAACCGCCCAGGTGCCCGCGAGCGCTCTGGTCGGATCCGCAGCCTTTGACTACGAGACCGTCACCATCAACGACCAGCCCTACGTGGCGGGCGGCGCCGACCTGGAGGCCGTGCACGCCATGAACCCGTACTGGTTCGTGGACGGTGAGTGGCCCGCCGCGACGGGCCAGGTGCTCGTGGGCGAGCAGGTCGCCTCGACGATCGACGTGAAGGCCGGGGACACGATTACGGTCAGCCAGCTGGACGCGAGTGCGTCCTCGAAGGCCGCCGCCCAGTCGGGGGCGCAGGCCTCGGCCCTCAAGGTCGATCCGCGTACCGTCACCCTGACCGTGTCCGGCATCCTCAAGACCGGCGGCAACGAAGACGGCTACGTGTACATGTCCAGACAGGACATGAGCGCGCTGACCGGGCAGACCGACGCCGTGTCGCTCGCCGAGTATTCGATCGCCCTGGAAGGCGATCAGCTCAGCGCCATCGCCGACGCGATGAACGCCGCGAACCCCGACATTCACGCCCAGACCGTGCGCCGCCTCGCCCAGTCCGATACGGGCGTGCTGGCGATGCTGCGCTCCCTGCTCATCGTCATCACCGTCATCGTGCTCGCGCTGACTATGATCGGCGTGTCCACCACGATGATCGCCGTCGTCACCGAGCGCCGCAACGAGATCGGCCTGCGCAAGGCCCTGGGCGCCACCGCCCGATCCATCACCCGCGAGTTCATGGGTGAGGGCGTCATGCTCGGGTTCATCGGAGGAGTCCTGGGTGCCGGGGCCGGCTACGGCCTCGCCGTCCTCATCTCCACCTCCGTGTTCCACCGCTCCATCTCGCTGCACCCCGTCATCCTCCTCGGCACGGTCGCCTGCTCGATCCTCATCGCCGTCCTCGCCTGCCTCCCGCCCGTGCGCCGCGCACTGGCCGTCGACCCCGCGCTCGTCCTGCGCGGAGAATGAGAGTCACCATGACCACCTCCACCGCCACCCCGGCCTCGTCGGCCTCCACGGACGCGCTGCTGAGCCTCGAGGGCGTCTCCAAGATCTACGGGGACCTGCACGCCCTCGACAACGTGTCCCTCGAGATCCCGCGCGGCCAGTGGGTCTCCATCGTCGGCCCCTCCGGCTCCGGTAAGACCACGCTCATGAACATCGTCGGCGCCATGGACACCGCCACCAAGGGCACCGTCATGCTCGACGGGCACGACATCTCCGACCTGACCGCCGACGAACTCACCGAGGTCCGCTGCCGCACGATCGGCCTCGTCTTCCAGCAGTTCCACCTCATCGGCCACCTGACCGCCCTCGAGAACGTCATGGTCGCGCAGTACTACCATTCGATGCCCGACGAAAAGGAAGCCCTCGAGGCTCTCGACCGCGTGGGTCTCGCCGACCGCGCCAGCCACCTGCCCCGCCAGCTCTCCGGCGGCGAGCAGCAGCGCGTGTGCGTGGCCCGCGCCCTCATCAACTACCCCAAGCTGGTCCTCGCCGACGAACCCACCGGCAACCTGGACGAAACCAACGAGGAAATCGTCCTCGACCTGTTCAACCAGCTCCACCAGGACGGCACGACCCTCATGGTCGTCACACACGACGCGCTCGTCGCCGAACAGGGCCAGCGCGAAATCCGGCTCGACCACGGTAAAGTCGTCAAGGAAACGTGGCACGACCACGATTTCGAAGAGCGCGCCTCCGGACTGGTTCTGCCTGGCCGCGATGGCGTTGCGCGCAGCGGAAAGGACAAGGTGCGATGACCACGCCCACCACGCTCGATACCCGGTCCCGTTGGGTCGCCCCGGCCTCGTTCGCGGTCCTCGGTGCGCTCGGCGCGACCATTCTGGCCGCCTGCACGCCCACCACCGGCCTCGACATGAGCAAGCCGCTCAGCGACGGCACCTGGACCGCCCAGTCCAACGCCGACGACCAGGGCTCCATCGGCACCATCACCATCACCGTCGAGGGCGGGCGCATCACCGCCACCTCCTACGAGACGACGCTCGCCGACGGCACCGACAAGGGCGCCGAGTACGGCAAGAGCTCCTCGGGCGAGGTCTTCAACGAGGACTACTACAAGAAGGCTCAGGCCGCCGTCGCCTCCTACCAGGAGTACTCCGACAACCTCACCAAGGTCGGCGACCCCGCCAAGGTCGACGTCATCACCGGCGCCACCGTCGCCCACCAGCAGTTCGTGCAGGCCGCCATCCGTGCCATCGCCGCGGCCCAGGGCGTCTCCCCGGACGGCGCCGATGACATCAACATTCCCGGCCTGAACGACGCCACCAAGGACGGCGACCTCGACAAGGACCTCGGAGGCTCCGACGGCTGAGCCCGCGCGCTGTGCTGGCTCTGTGGGCGGCCCGGGGGACGAGGCCGTGGCCGGGTCCCCGGGGGTAGCGCCCACGTGGCGCTCCTCCTTCCCCGCGATGGGCACCCGCGTCGACATCATCGGCTGGGGCGGGGACGGCATGGCGATCGTCAACGCTGTCGTGGGCGTCGTTGCGCGCCACGAGGACATGTGGAGCGTGTTCCGGCCCTCGTCCGAGGTGTCGCGACTCAATTCTGTTGTTGCTTCGGCTGGGTGTGGTGACGGTGCATCCCGTTGCGGGGCTGATTCCGCGGTGGCCGGCCCCGGCCTCGTCGTGAGCGAAGAAACTGACTGCCTGCTGCGCGACGCGCTGGCGCTCGCGGAGGCGACGGGGGGAGCGTTCAACCCGCTGATCGGGCCGCTCGTCGCCGCGTGGGACGTCAAGGCGATGCGGGCCGCGTACGTTGCGGGTGCGCCCCTGCCACCCGCGCCGTCTGAGCGTGTCGTGGAGGCGGCGTTGCGGGCGTCGTCGTGGGGCTTGCTGTCGCGCGTTGGTGAGCGGCGGTGGGCGATGGGGGTTCCCGGTGAGTCCGCGGGTGGCGTGGATGCGCCCAGCCCAAGCCTCGACCTGGGCGGTATCGCGAAGGGATACACCGCCGACGCGTGCCGCGACCTGGCCGTGGCCATGGGGGCGCGTGGCGTGTTGGTGTCGGTGGGGACCTCGTCGGTGTCGGTGTTCGGGACTCGCGCCGACGGCTCTTCGTGGCGCGCGGGCCTGCGAGACCCCCATGGCGGGCCCACGTCGGTCGCTGGCGTCGTGGAGCTTCCTGCGGACGGCATGGCGTCCCTGTCGACGTCCGGGGATAACCTGGGGCCGCTGGGCGGTGTGCGCGCGGATCCTGTGGCGGGGCGTGCGGCCGGGCCTGTAGTGGGGCGTGCGGCGGGGCCCGTGTCGGATCCTCGCGCGCGTGAAACACGGCGTGAAACATCCCCGGGTGGCGGTCGAGTTTTCGATCACCACATCATTGACCCGCGCACGGGATACCCCGCGAATGCGGGTGTGCGACAAGTTAGTGTCGTGGCTTCATCGGGCGTGTTGGCGGAGGCGCTGTCGACGGCGCTCCTCGTCGATCCGTCCATCGATATTTCGGACGTCGCGGCCCGCTGGACCCGCGAAACGAGTGCCCCTGCCTCGGCGAAGGTTGTTGGCCTGGTGCGGGTGGAGCAGGGGTGAGGTAGTACGTCCATCGAATCCGGATTGAGCTGGGCGCACGGCGGTTGAGTATATCGCGGGTTGAGCCTTCGGTGCTGCGTTCTTGTGTGTCTGTTGCGGTCAGATGCGACGTCCGTGCTGAAGGTCTGCACTGGTTAGGGAGCATTACACCATTTAGGGAGCATTACACTGCCTGGGAAGTGGTGTAATGCCCGGCTAAATGGTGTAACACCACTCAGGAACAAGCGTATTTGCGGAGAACGCTGGCGTTTGATCGATATCGACCAGCGATTGTGCCATGAGTGTTCACAGATGCATGCGAGAACGGCAGTTATCCACATGCCTTCGGAGCGACTGGGCTTTATCCACAGGTCTGCTCTCGGGTCATGACAACGCTTGTCGTCACGCCGATGATGGGCATATGAACGCTCAATCGTTGACTGTTATTAGGTCTTCGACAGATGGACGTCCTTCAGTGAGGGATCTGTCGTCAGGCAATGTACTTCGTATTCAGCGTGGACGTTACGTCACGATCCATCAAACCGGTTCGCCGATGACCTACTGGGAGATGTGGGCTCTCGTGGCCAGGGCTCGATTACTTGTCGTGAGTGACAGTAGCTCCTGCTCTCCGGTGTTCGTAGGCGCTAGTTCATTCGTTGCGCGGTCGATACCGCTCTGGGAGGCAAATCCCGATGTCGTGATCTGGTGCGCGTCGCGGCATGGGAGGCGCTCAATGCCGGCTGTCACCATGCAAACGGTGACTATTCCAGCGACGTTCGTGTGTTCAACAGTGAAGAAGCCCTGTGAACGCAGCATTGAGATCGTTGATTGGTTGCGATGTGAATCTGTCGTTGAAGCGGCAGTTCGCATGGCTTGTTATTCGGAACGTCTCAGCGGATTTGTGGCGATTTGCATGGCGTTGCACCACGAGTCTCGGTTTGTATTGCTATCCCAGGAAGAAAGTAGGCAACGAGCTGAACGCGTTCGGGGCAAGATGCTTGAATGCTTGGATCTGTATCGGCATCAAAAAGAATGTGTCCCCCATAGACGTGCACAGCGCCTGATAGGTGCCGCTGACCCGGGCTGCGACAACCCTGCCGAGGCGGCGTTGCTGTGGGTCCTCAAGTCGGTGAGTGCCTTCGAGGTCGTGACCCAGTTCGAGATCGTCGTCAACGGGAGGCGTTATTTTGCGGATATTGCGATCCCGGGACTCATGATCATCTTCGAGTTTGATGGCATTGGAAAACTGGGCAAGGATGATGCTGAGTTCGCGCGGGCAAAGCGTGACTGGATCCAGCGAGAAAATGACCTGCGCAGTGCTGGATGGAGGATCCACAGGGTCTCTTGGAAAGACTATGAAGACTTCAGTAGGTTACGTGCGTGGGCGATCCAACTCCTTCGTCCGCATCAAGTTGCCATCCCTGAGCATGCTGAGGCGCTGTGGGCGTTGCCGACTGAAGCGTGTGATGGCCCGAGCCGACGTTTTCATGTCCACGCTCGATGAGGCCTGCACTGGTTAGGGAGCATTACACCATTTAGGGAGCATTACACTGCCTGGGAAGTGGTGTAATACCCGACTAAATGGTGTAACACCATTTAGGAACAAGGAAGAACGCGGTTGCGAGTTCTGGCAGCGGTGCCCCTAGGCGCCGGAGGGACCTGCCACGGTGCCGGTGGGCGGTGGCGGGGCCTGGCCGGGCTTCGAGCCGACGCGTCGAGCCGCAGGCTCGCGGCGTGGACGGCGAGCGGGCGGGCCGCCGCCCTCTGGTG
>ERZ1699254.625-NODE-625-length-12540-cov-4.455732_pt1 | contig 12540 bp, 10 predicted proteins | sample MGYA00581522_ERZ1699254 | MGnify/ENA primary metagenome ERZ1699254 (study PRJEB42319, sample SAMD00040329) | human oral metagenome | material: saliva | host: Homo sapiens | study: EMG produced TPA metagenomics assembly of PRJDB4115 data set (Metgenomic analysis of... | reverse complement strand
CTGACGGACAAACTGTAACAGGTGGATCAATCCTTTACCGTCAACGTGGTACACACATCTATCCAGGTGTAAACGTTGGACGTGGTGGAGACGATACTTTGTTCGCTAAAGTTGAAGGCGTAGTACGTTTCGAACGTAAAGGTCGCGATAAGAAACAAGTTTCTGTTTACCCAATCGCAAAATAAAAAGGTCTAGTGAACCTTTTTATCCCGAGCCTTGAAATAAAAAGGCGAGGTTGCTAAATAAGCATTAAATAAGGCTTTCCGAGTTTTCGGGAAGCTTTTTTTATAAATAAAAAGCAGTGATAGACGAACTGATAAAATTTAACCTAAAACTAGTAGAAATTACTTGAGAGATTAGCAATATATTTCATTTATACTGATAGATAATAAGAAAGAAATATGGTATAATATAGGGCAAGACCTTATGAATAAATAGTGAAAGAGTATATAGTAACTAATGAAAAAAATTGTCATTAACGGTGGACGCCCATTAAAGGGTGAGATAACCATTAGCGGAGCAAAAAATAGTGTAGTAGCTCTGATTCCAGCTATTATTTTGTCAGATGATGTAGTTATTTTGGATTGTGTTCCAGATATCTCTGATGTCGCTAGTTTGGTTGATATTATGGAAATTATGGGTGCTAGTGTTAAGCGCTATGATGACGTTTTAGAAATTGATCCTCGTGGTGTTCAGAATAAACCAATGCCATATGGTAAGATCAATAGTCTTCGAGCATCCTATTATTTCTACGGTAGTCTTCTTGGTCGTTTCGGTGAAGCAACAGTTGGTTTACCTGGTGGATGTGACTTGGGTCCTCGTCCGATTGATTTGCACTTAAAAGCCTTTGAAGCTATGGGAGCAAAGACAACATACGAGGGAGATAATATGAATCTCTCAACTAATGGTTCAAAGTTACAAGGCGCAAGTATTTATATGGATACTGTCAGTGTCGGAGCAACTATTAATACGATGCTTGCAGCAGTAAAAGCTAAAGGACGTACAGTCATTGAAAATGCTGCTCGAGAGCCTGAAATTATTGATGTAGCTACTTTGTTAAATAATATGGGAGCTCATATTCGTGGTGCAGGTACGGATATGATTACTATTGATGGTGTTGAGTCCCTACATGGCACGCGCCATCAAGTTATTCCAGACCGTATCGAAGCTGGTACTTATATTTCTTTGGCGGCTGCGGTAGGTAAAGGGATTCGTATCAATAATGTACTTTACGAGCATCTTGAAGGCTTTATTGCTAAGCTTGAAGAGATGGGAGTTCACATGACTGTTTCTGAAGATAGTATCTTTGTTGAAGAGCAAAAAAATCTAAAAGCTGTTAATATCAAGACTGCTCCATATCCAGGATTTGCTACAGACCTTCAACAACCGATTACCCCTCTTTTGTTGAAAGCTGAAGGACGAGGAACACTGATTGATACCATTTATGAAAAACGTGTCAACCACGTCTTCGAATTAGCTAAAATGAATGCAGATATTAGTACCACGAATGATCACATTATCTATAAAGGTGGGAATCCTCTACATGGTGCAAGCGTAAGAGCTACAGACTTACGTGCAGGTGCAGCTTTGGTTATTGCTGGTCTAATGGCTGAAGGTAGAACAGAGATTACCAGTGTTGAGTTTATTTTACGAGGATACTCAAATATCATTGAGAAATTACGTAAGCTTGGAGCAGATATTGAGCTAATCGAAGATTAGCAATTCGAGGATAACAATGAATATCTGGACAAAATTAGCAATGTATTCTTTCTATGAGACGGAACGTTTGTATTTCCGTCCATTCTTTTTTACAGATGTAGATGACTTTCATCAGTTAGCATCAGACCCTGAAAATCTTCAATTTATTTTTCCTACGCAAGCTAGTATTGAAGAAAGTCAATATGCTCTTGCTAACTACTTTATGAAATCACCTTTGGGTATTTGGGCCATTTGTGATAAAAAAACAGAAAAAATGATTGGAGCAATTAAGTTTGAAAAACTGGACGAAATTAGAAAAGAAGCAGAGATTGGCTATTTTTTGAGGAAAGATTTTTGGTCTCAGGGATATATGACTGAAGCTGTTAGCAAATTGCGGGATTTATCCATGACAGAATTTGACTTAAAGCAACTATTTATTGTAACGCATCTGGAAAATAGCGCCAGTCAAAAAGTTGCGCAAAAATCAGGCTTTGTTCTATCTCGTCGTTTTAAAGGTAGTGACCGCTATACTCGTAAGATGCGGGATTATCTAGAATTTCGCTATACAAAAGGAGAGCTAAATGAGTAAACACCAAGAGATTTTAGCTTATTTAGAAGAATTACCAGTCGGAAAACGGGTTAGCGTTCGGAGTATTTCCAATCGCTTGGGAGTTAGTGATGGTACGGCTTATCGTGCTATCAAAGAGGCTGAAAATAGAGGTTTAGTTGAAACACGTCCTAGAAGTGGGACTGTTCGAGTAAAGTCAAAAAAAGTTGCTATTGAAAGATTGACCTTTGCAGAAATCGCAGAGGTCACTGGTTCGGAAGTTTTAGCTGGTCAAGCTGGTTTAGATAGAGAATTCAGTAAATTCTCCATTGGAGCCATGACAGAAAAGAATATTCTTTCTTATCTTCATGATGGCGGTCTACTTATTGTCGGTGACAGAACACGGATTCAATTATTGGCACTTGAAAATGAAAATGCAGTCCTGGTAACCGGTGGATTTGAAGTTCATAAAGATGTTTTGAATGCTGCTGATAAGAAAAATATTCCAGTATTACGTAGTAAACATGATACATTTACCATTGCAACCATGATTAACCGAGCTTTGTCAAATGTTCAAATCAAAACCGATATTTTAACAGTTGAAAAGATTTATCGTACTAGTCATGAATATGGTTTTTTACAGGAAACAGATACTGTAAAGGATTATTTAGACTTGGTTCGAAAAAATAGATATAGTCGTTTCCCTGTTATCAATCAGCATAAGGTTGTTGTGGGCGTTGTAACCATGCGAGATGCTGGAGATAAATCACCAGGTACAACCATTGATAAGGTTATGACAAGAACAGTCTATATGACAGGCTTAGCAACAAATATTGCTAACGTGAGCCAGAGAATGATTGCAGAAGATTTTGAAATGGTACCCGTTGTGAGGAGCAATCAAACCTTGCTAGGTGTCATTACTAGACGGGATGTCATGGAAAAAATGAGTCGTTCTCAGGTTTCAGCACTCCCAACATTTTCAGAGCAGATTGGCCAGAAATTATCTTATCATCATGATGAGGTTGTCATTACAGTTGAACCGTTTATGCTTGAGAAAAATGGTGTCCTTGCAAATGGTGTCCTTGCAGAAATCTTAACCCATATGACTCAGGACTTGGTCGTTAATAGTGGGCGTAACCTGATCATTGAACAGATGTTGATTTACTTTTTACAGGCTGTTCAGATCGATGATATCTTGCGAATTCAGGCTAGAATTATTCATCATACGAGAAGGTCAGCCATTATTGACTATGACATTTATATCAATCATCAAATCGTATCAAAAGCAAATGTTACTGTAAAAATTAATTAAAACTAGGAGAAAACATGATTACATTAAAATCAGCTAGAGAAATCGAAGCAATGGATAAGGCTGGCGATTTTCTTGCCAGTATTCACATCGGTTTGCGTGACATCATCAAACCAGGCGTAGATATGTGGGAAGTAGAAGAATATGTGCGTCGTCGTTGTAAAGAAGAAAATTTCCTTCCACTACAAATCGGTGTTGATGGGGCAATAATGGATTATCCTTATGCCACTTGCTGTTCACTCAATGACGAAGTAGCCCATGCTTTTCCACGCCACTATATTTTGAAGGAAGGCGATTTGCTGAAGGTTGATATGGTCCTTGGTGGGCCAATCGCTAAGTCTGACCTCAATGTTTCTAAACTCAATTTTAACAAGGTTGAGCAGATGAAAAAATATACTCAAAACTTTACGGGCGGCTTGGCTGATTCTTGTTGGGCATACGCTGTTGGCAAACCGTCAGAAGAAGTTAAAAACTTAATGGACGTGACCAAAGAAGCTATGTACATCGGTATTGAAAAAGCTGTTGTAGGGAACCGTATTGGTGATATTGGAGCTGCCATTCAGGAATATGCTGAAAGTCGTGGTTATGGTGTTGTACGTGATCTTGTAGGACACGGTGTTGGGCCAACCATGCATGAAGAACCAATGGTTCCTAATTATGGTGTAGCTGGTCGTGGTCTCCGTCTTCGTGAAGGTATGGTTTTGACAATCGAACCTATGATTAATACAGGTGATTGGGAAATCGATACAGATATGAAAACAGGATGGGCTCACAAAACTATCGATGGTGGACTATCATGTCAGTACGAGCATCAGTTTGTTATTACTAAAGATGGACCTGTAATCTTGACAAGTCAAGGTGAAGAAGGAACTTATTAAACAAAAAAGGGAGCTGAGCTCCTTTTTTAATTCGTTAAAGTTGAAATTAAATTTGCGTAGCAGATATCTTACAAACGTTTTCTTTTATAGTAAAATAAAAGATGACTATATGAAAGAAGGTTCTTAATTGGAAAGTATTATATTTTTTATCTCTGTGTTTTTAGCTGGTGTCTTGTCATTCTTTTCGCCCTGCATTTTTCCCTTGTTACCAGTCTATGCAGGTGTTTTATTAGATGATCAAGAACAGTCAAAAACATTTCGTTTTTTAGGTAAAGAGGTTGCCTGGTCAGGATTAATTCGGACACTCTGTTTTATCGCAGGTATCTCTCTGATTTTCTTTATTCTAGGGTTTGGAGCAGGATTTCTCGGAAACTTACTCTATGCTGATTGGTTCCGTTATGTTATGGGTGGTATTATTATCATACTAGGCTTACATCAGATGGAAATCCTTCATTTACGAAAACTAGAGTTCCAAAAAACAGTAACATTTAATCAAAAACAGTCTAGTAAATATCTATCAGCCTTTTTATTAGGTATCAGCTTTAGCTTTGGTTGGACTCCATGTATTGGTCCAGTTTTAAGTTCTGTTTTAGCACTGGCTGCCTCGGGAGGAAATGGAGCTCTTCAGGGGGCCTTATTAACCCTTATCTATACTCTCGGAATGGCGCTTCCATTTTTAGTATTGGCCTTAGCATCAGGTCTTATTATGCCCTATTTTAGTAAAATCAAATCTCACCTCCTCTTATTGAAGAGAATTGGTGGTTTACTGATTATCCTCATGGGAATTTTATTAATGTTGGGACAGTTAAATGTCTTATCAGGAATATTAGGATAAAAGGAGTTATCTATGAAAAAAATAATCTATTTTGGACTTAGTTTCTTATCTATCTTTCTTTTGATTGCTTGTGGTAAGCAAGGGAAGGAATCAAGTCAGCAAACTCAAACGAGTCAAACACAACAGCAAGCAACTGTTAAACAGGTGGCTGTAGGAGCCGAAGCACCGGATTTTACGCTACAATCTATGGATGGAAAAGAAGTCAAGCTATCTGATTTTAAAGGTAAAAAAGTTTATCTAAAATTCTGGGCCTCTTGGTGCGGACCTTGTAAAAAGAGTATGCCTGAACTAATGGAACTAGCTGCAAAAGAAGATCGTGATTTTGAAATTTTATCTGTTATTGCACCAGGTCTTCAAGGCGAAAAAACCATAGACCAATTTCCAAAATGGTTTGAGGAGCAGGGCTATAAGGATATACCAGTCTTATATGACACTAAGGGAACAACCTTCCAAGCCTATCAGATTCGAAGTATCCCAACTGAATACCTAATTGATTCAAATGGTAAAATTGCTAAGATTCAATTAGGTGCAATTAGTAATGCAGATGCGGAAGCAGCTTTTGCTCAGATGGATTAACGAAATAAAAAATGTCTAGACTTAACTGTCTAGACATTTTTTTAAAAATCTAATTTAATTAGTTTTTAGAAGCAGCTTGGAATTCAGGGTTTTTCCATGCTTCGTCAATAATTTCTTGCAATTCACGAGCAGAAGCTTGCATTTTTTGTGTTTCAGCGTCGTTCAATGGGATGTTAACTGGGCGAACGATACCATGTGCACCAACGATAGCTGGTTGACCGATAAAGACGTTTTCAACTCCGTATTGTCCTTCTTGGAAGACTGAAAGTGGAAGTACGGCATTTTCATCATCAAGGATAGCTTTTGTGATACGAGCAAGAGCAACTGCGATACCGTAGTATGTAGCACCTTTTTTGTTGATGATTGAGTAAGCAGCGTCACGAACTGAGATGAAGAGTTCAACAAGGTCAGCTTCATTTAAGTCGCGGTTAGCTTGCAACCATTGCTCCAATTTAACACCGGCAACGTTAGCGTGTGACCAAACGGCAAATTCTGAGTCACCGTGCTCACCCATGATGTAGGCGTGAACTGAACGAGCATCAACGCCAATAGTTTCAGCAAGCGCTTGACGGAAACGAGCTGAGTCAAGTGAAGTACCTGAACCGATAACACGTTCTTTAGGGAATCCTGAGAATTTCCAAGTTGAGTAAGTCAAAATGTCAACTGGGTTAGCAGCAACAAGGAAGATACCGTCAAAACCAGACGCAACAACTTGTTCAACGATTGATTTGTTGATAGCAAGGTTTTTACCAACAAGGTCAAGACGAGTTTCACCTGGTTTTTGTGGAGCACCAGCAGTGATAACTACAAGGTCCGCATCCGCACAGTCTTCATACTTAGCAGCATAAATTTTCTTAGGCGAAGTAAAAGCAAGCGCGTGGCTAAGGTCTTCAGCATCACCAACTGCTTTTTCAAACAATTGAGGAATTTCAATGATACCAAGTTCTTGAGCAATACCTTGGTTAACAAGAGCGAAAGCGTAAGAAGAACCTACGGCACCGTCACCAACGAGGATAACTTTTTTGTGTTGTTTAGTAACTGTCATTTGTCTAAACATCTCCTTTGTTTTATTCAGGGGGATTCCCCATTTGATTTCATTCTATCACTTTTGCTAAGCTTTGTCACGGATATACCTTCGGGATAAATATGTAAACGTTTTACACGTGTTGTTAGACTGTAAAATAGTCCAAACTATGGTATAATATATCTAGTTACTAATAGTGAAATGAGGCATTTTTTAATGCAAGATAAAAATCTAGTGAATGTCAATCTGACAAAGGAGATGAAGACTAGCTTTATCGACTACGCCATGAGTGTAATCGTATCGCGTGCTCTTCCTGATGTTCGTGATGGGTTGAAACCTGTTCATCGTCGTATTTTGTACGGAATGAATGAATTAGGAGTTACGCCTGATAAACCTCATAAGAAATCTGCCCGTATTACAGGGGACGTAATGGGTAAATACCACCCACACGGGGATTCATCTATCTATGAAGCTATGGTTCGTATGGCTCAATGGTGGAGCTACCGCTACATGCTTGTAGATGGGCACGGTAACTTTGGTTCTATGGACGGTGATGGCGCTGCCGCGCAACGTTATACTGAAGCACGTATGAGTAAGATTGCTCTTGAAATGCTTCGCGATATCAATAAAAATACCGTTGACTTTGTTGATAACTATGATGCTAATGAACGAGAACCTGTTGTTTTACCAGCTCGTTTTCCAAATCTTTTGGTTAATGGTGCCACAGGTATTGCCGTTGGTATGGCGACCAATATTCCGCCACATAACTTGGGTGAAACCATCGATGCTGTTAAGTTGGTGATGGATAATCCAGAAGTCACAACCAAAGAATTGATGGAAGTTCTTCCTGGTCCAGACTTCCCAACTGGTGCCCTTGTTATGGGGAAATCAGGTATTCATAAGGCATATGAAACAGGGAAAGGTTCTATTGTTCTTCGTTCTCGTACAGAAATCGAAGAAACGAAAACAGGTCGCGAACGAATCGTTGTTACAGAATTTCCATATATGGTTAACAAGACTAAAGTGCATGAACACATTGTACGTTTAGTTCAAGAAAAACGTATTGAAGGAATTACAGCTGTACGTGATGAGTCAAACCGAGAAGGTGTACGTTTCATCATTGAAGTGAAGCGTGATGCGTCAGCCAATGTCATCTTGAACAACTTGTTCAAGATGACTCAGATGCAAACTAGCTTTGGTTTTAATATGTTGGCTATCCAAAATGGTGTTCCAAAGATTCTCTCTCTTCGTCAAATCTTAGATGCCTATATTGAGCACCAAAAAGAAGTGGTGACTCGTCGTACTCAATTTGATAAAGAGAAAGCCGAAGCACGTGCACATATCTTGGAAGGTCTGCTGATTGCACTGGATCATATTGACGAAGTCATTCGTATCATCCGCGCTAGTGAAACCGATGAAGAAGCTCAAGCAGAGTTGATGAGCAAGTTTAAGCTTTCTGAACGTCAAAGTCAAGCTATCCTTGACATGCGCCTCCGTCGTCTGACAGGTTTAGAACGTGATAAGATTCAGTCAGAGTATGACGAATTGATTGCCTTGATTGCTGATTTGGCAGATATTCTTGCTAAGCCAGAACGTGTTGCTCAAATCATCAAAGAAGAATTGGATGAAGTCAAACGCAAGTTTGGAGATAAACGTCGTACGGAGTTGATGGTCGGTGAAGTCTTGACACTTGAAGATGAAGATTTGATTGAAGAGTCTGATGTTCTCATCACTCTATCAAACAAAGGGTATATTAAACGTTTGGACCAAGATGAGTTCACCGCTCAAAAACGTGGTGGACGAGGTGTTCAAGGTACTGGTGTTAAGGATGATGATTTTGTTCGTGAGTTAGTTTCCACAAGTACTCATGATCACTTACTCTTCTTTACAAATAAAGGACGTGTCTATCGACTTAAGGGATATGAAATCCCTGAGTATGGACGTACAGCCAAAGGTTTGCCTGTTGTTAACCTTTTGAAACTAGATGAAGGTGAGAGTATCCAAACCATCATCAACGTAGAATCAGAACGTAGTGATGATGCTTACCTCTTCTTTACAACACGTGCAGGTATCGTTAAGAGAACCAGCGTCAAAGAATTTGCAAATATTCGTCAAAATGGTCTCAAAGCCTTGAATTTGAAAGATGAGGACGAATTGATTAATGTCTTACTAACTGAAAAAGATACCGATATCATCATCGGAACCAAATTAGGTTATGCTGTTCGTTTCAATCAGTCTTCGGTTCGTAGCATGAGCCGTAGCGCCACAGGTGTTAAAGGGGTTAACCTTCGTGAAGGGGATGCTGTGGTTGGAGCGAGAGTGATTACTGACCAAGATGAAGTCCTTATCATTACTGAAAAAGGATACGGTAAGCGTACAGTTGCTACTGAATATCCAACAAAGGGCCGTGCTGGTAAAGGGATGAAAACCGCTAATATTACTGATAAAAACGGTCGACTTGCCGGCCTACTCACAGTAAAAGGTGACGAAGACTTGATGGTCATCACAGATACCGGTGTGATGATTCGAACAAATGTTGCCAATATTTCACAAACTGGACGCTCTACTATGGGAGTAAAAGTAATGCGTCTGGATGAAAATGCTAAGATTGTAACCTCTACAACAGTTGCAGCAGCAGAGAAGGAAGAAGTTGAGGCAAAAAACGAAACAGAAAGTGAAGAATAATGTCTCAAAAAAGAAGAAAAAGTAAAAAGAATAAGCGTAAGAATCTGCTGATTAATATTTTAGCTGGCTTTCTAATCCTTTTGTCTCTAGCCTTGATTTTTAATTCGAAGATACGTGATATTTTTATGATTTTAAATACTAATAAGTATCAGGTTAGTCAAGTAACGAAGGAAAATATTGAGAAGAATCAAGAAACAGAAGGAAATTTTGACTTCGACTCTGTCAAAGCACTTTCATCAGAGGCAGTTCTTTCAGCTCAATGGAATTCTCAGCAACTCCCGGTTATTGGAGGAATTGCTATTCCAGAACTTGAAATGAATCTTCCAATATTTAAGGGACTCGATAACGTCAACCTTTTTTATGGTGCTGGTACAATGAAAGCTAATCAAGTAATGGGAGAAGGAAACTATTCTCTAGCTAGTCACCGTATATTTACTGGTAATAATGCAGACAAGAAATTATTTTCACCTCTAGCTCGTGCTAAGAAAGGGATGAAAATTTATCTTACTGATAAAGAAAAAGTCTATACGTATGAGATAGATGAAGTTAAAATTGTTACTCCTGACCGAGTAGATTTAATTGAGGATCGTGAGGGGATTAATGAAATTACCCTAGTGACCTGTGAAGATGCTAATGCGGCTGAAAGAATTATTGTTAAAGGAAATTGGACTGAGACAAAATCTTATTCAGATACTCCATCAAATATTTTAGATGCTTTTAATAAACCATATAAACAATTTTATGAATAGTAGAAGAGGTTGGGACAAAAGAACCCGACCTCATTTTTATTAGCAATCAAACTTTGACGCGGTAGCTGATTGAACTTTTTGTTCGTCTTTTAGACTCCAAAAAGCTCCTAATCATCCTCGCGGGGCTGGGACTACGAAATCGAGACTTTGTCTATCGATTTCTGTCCCACCGCCCTTGATTATTTTTTGCGAGCAGAGGAAAATTCTGCTACTGCTGTAAAGAGGACATCTGTTGAAGAGTTGAGGGCTGTTTCGCAAGAGTCTTGGATAACACCGATGACAAATCCGACACCCACAACCTGCATAGCGATATCATTGGTAATCCCAAAGAGACTGCAAGCAACTGGGATAAGTAGGAGTGAACCTCCGGCGATTCCTGAAGCACCGCAGGCAGAGATGGCTGCAACGATACTGAGTACAAAGGCTGTTGCAAAATCAACTGAGATTCCAAGGGTATTGACAGCTGCTAGGGTTAAGATGTTGATGGTAACAGCAGCTCCAGCCATATTGATAGTTGATCCAAGTGGGATAGAGACAGAATAGGTATCTGGATTGAGACCTAGATCCTCACAAAGCTTCATATTAACAGGGATATTTGCAGCTGAGCTTCGAGTGAAAAAGGCTGTGACTCCGCTGATACGCAAACATTTCCAAACAAGTGGATAAGGATTTTTCTTGATAAAGAGAAAAGCAATCAGAGGATTGATCACTAGGGCAACGAAAACCATAGTGGCAATCAAAAGTCCGAGTAGGATTCCGTAATTTGCTAAACTCGCAATACCTTGCCCAGAGATGGTTTCGAAGACTAACCCGAGGATACCAAATGGCGCAAGGTTAATGATCCATTCGACGATTTTTGAAGTCACACTGGCCATTGTTTTGAGTAGTTCCTTGCTATTTTTGCTAGCTTCACGCATGGCAACTCCAAAGACGATAGCCCAAGATAAAATTCCAATATAGTTAGCTTCGATGATGGCATTGACAGGATTATCTACTATTTTCAGTAGGAGATTGCTGAGTACTTGTCCGATACCGTCTGGAGGAGTAACTTCTGTGCTAGCGCTACTCAAGACCATCTGAACAGGGAAGAGAAAACTAGCCAAAACTGCTACAAGAGCCGCAGCAAAAGTCCCCAGCAAATAGAGGAAAATGACTTTTTTCATATTGCTATTTTGTCCTTTCTGGTGTTGGGAAAGGGCGTTAGCGACTAAAGCAAAAACCAGGATAGGGGCAATGGCCTTCAGTCCTCCTACAAATAGATCTCCCAATAAACCAATGCCGGTTAGATTAGGAACGAGTAGACCTAGAATTGCTCCCAAGGCCATTCCGATTCCGATACGTTTGATCAAATTTGTTTTGTTCCAAGCACGAATGATTCTTTTCATAGAGGTCTCCTTTTTTGTGTATTGTTTATGATTATAGTATAAATATGCTTGAAAAGCAAGTGAGTTATAAGTTTCATTGGAATTAATGAATATTTATGAAAAGGATGGCTGGGAAGGATTTATGGTATAATGGATAGAAAAGGAGTTTTATATGCAAGAATTTTTTCAACGTTATTTGGATAAATTAGATCTAACAACTGTTTTAGAGAATCTCTTGACCAAGGTGATTTCCCTTTTGCTACTGATTCTTATCTTTTATATTGCCAAAAAGTTTCTCCATGCTGCTGTAAGAAAGATTGTTAAACCTTCACTTAAGTTTTCAAATCGAGATGCTGGTAGACAAAAGACCATTTCTCGTTTGCTTGAGAATATTTTTAACTATATCCTTTATTTCTTCTTGATTTACTGTATATTGTCTATCTTAGGGTTGCCTGTTTCTAGCTTGCTTGCAGGTGCGGGGATTGCTGGGGTGGCTATCGGTATGGGAGCACAAGGTTTTCTATCAGATGTCATCAATGGCTTCTTTATTCTCTTTGAGCGCCAGTTGGACGTTGGAGATGAGGTTGTCTTGACTAACGGCCCAATTACCGTATCGGGGAAAGTCGTTAGTGTAGGAATTCGGACAACTCAACTGCGAAGTGATGACCAAGCTCTTCATTTTGTTCCTAATCGGAATATCACCGTCGTTAGCAATTTTTCAAGAAAAGACGAGGACTGAAATTTTACCTGATTTATGGTACAATAGAGGGAGTTTGACAGAGGAGAAATGATGGTTTTAGATAAACAATTAGGAAATGGTTGTACCTGGATAAATCTTGATATCGAAAAAATTAAAAATCTTGAAGATTTATCTG
>ERZ1699254.624-NODE-624-length-12615-cov-2.713245_pt1 | contig 12615 bp, 7 predicted proteins | sample MGYA00581522_ERZ1699254 | MGnify/ENA primary metagenome ERZ1699254 (study PRJEB42319, sample SAMD00040329) | human oral metagenome | material: saliva | host: Homo sapiens | study: EMG produced TPA metagenomics assembly of PRJDB4115 data set (Metgenomic analysis of... | reverse complement strand
GGGGGGAGGGGGTGGGGGGTGGGGAACGGGCGTTTCTGAAGTGGGGGCGGGGGGGCGGGGGGGGGGAGAGGCGTGGAAGCAAGGGGGGAGGGGGGGGGGGGGGGGGCGATCATGGCGGGAAAAGAGGGGTAAAGCGGTGGGGGCACGGCGACTTGTGCGGTCGCACGGCCGAATCTGCTACAAATATAGGGAATTTTCGTGAGCACGCGGCGCACCGCCCACAAAAAACGTCCGCCTCAACTGCCGAAGCAGCGAGGCGGACGGAGAGCGGAGGGCGACGCACGGCTCCACCCGCCGCGGCGCAGCGATAATTCACGGGCGCGGTGGACGGGAGTCGGGGCACGCGGCGAAGGAGCGGGGCGCAGCGTCGGTGCGGCCCGATCAGCGCGTTTGTTTCTTGCCGCCTTCAGCAAGGACAAGGCGCGCGGTCTGTAGAAAAAAGCGCTCTCCCCGACGCGGTGCGTGGGGAGAGCGAAAAGAGAAGTGAGGCGATGCGTGTGCAAAGCCCGATCAGCGCATTTGTTTCTTGCCGCCCGTGATGATGAGGCCGTGGGGTGCGGCGGTCGACACGCGGCGACCCGTCAGATCATAGGCCGGTGCCGTGGCGGAGGGGGCAAGTGTGGGCGCATTGACCGCCGTGGGATCGACCACATTGAGGAGAATATCCGTGATCGAGCCGCGGTTCTTCAAAATCTCGTTGCCCGCAGCCGTGCTGCCCGCAGGATCGAGGTTGTCCCAGTCGATTTTCAGGCGAAGGCGGTAGGTGCCGTAGGTCGTGGGCAGGGCAAAGGCCGGAATCGTCATGCCCGGGTTGTTGTTGCCCTGCGCGGTGAGCCCGTTTTCGCCCTTCGCTTGGCCTTTGTAGTAGGTGAAGGCCACCACTTCGGGCGAGTTGGGGCTCGAAGCGTCGAACTTGCCGTCGTTGTTCAGGTCAATATACACGTAAGCGTGCATCCAGTTGCCTTTCCACTCGGGGGCAATCGTCACCGCCGAGCCGGCTCCCACCTTGACGGGGGCGGCGGTGAGGTCGGTGTAGGCCTTCGGGTGCTCGCCGAGCGTGAGCACTGTGGGTGTTTGTTGGGCGGGATCGGTGATCGTCACCTTGCGCACGGTGCGCTCGCCGCTTTGCGTTGCGTCGGCATCGAACGAAATCGCGTAAGGCGGAGTGCTCACCTTCACACGCACCGTGGCGGTGTGTCCGCCTTCGGCCGTTACGGTCACGGTGGTCTCACCGTCTTTCACACCGCGCACCACGCCGTTGTCTACCGTGGCGATCGAGGGGTCGGCCACCGTCCATTGCACGGCGGTGTGGGTGGCATTGACGGGCGCAACGTCCCAAACGAGGGCTTTCTCGCGACCCGGCGCCACATTCACCTCGGGTCCCGTGAGCGTGATGCCCGTCACGGCCACCGCGGGCACGGAACTTTCGCGACCGTTGAAGACATAGACGCTCGAAGCCGGGAACGACAGCGTGAGCGGCGTGTCGATGTCGATGGGCGTGTCCTCGTTCAGGCCCGTGAGCGCGTCTTGTCGGCCGAAAGCCTTCGAGAGGATGAGGCTACCGTGCACATATTCGGGAATTTCGAGGGCTTGGCGCAGCGTGGTGCGGAAGGTGGCAGCCGAAGCTGAGGGGTTGCGCAGGGCGAGGGTGGCCTTTTGGCCGTTCCACGACGCCCAACCGTACACTTCGGCGCGCGATCCCGTCCAGGGGTTACCGCCCACCCAGTGCGCATCGGGCAGTACGTCGGCATTGTTCTTTTGCCAGCGGATGGCCTCCGCCAGATCGCCCCACAGGCGGCCGCCGCGGATCGAATTGGTCAGGGCGTAGTCGTTGTAGAGCTCCACCATGCCCGAACCGCAGGCGAAGGCGCAGCGCAATTCGCGCACGATGCCGTCGTAGTCCATGTTTTTCGACACCTGTCCGTGCGAAGAGAGGATGAAACCGTGGGTCATCAGCGTGTTGATGGGACACAGCGGCGAGTTCTTCACGAAGTTTTTGTGCACCAGCGCGTCGCGATAGGTGATCCACTGCTCGCGGTCGCTGCCTTGGTTGCCCGCTTGGCCGTAGTCGCCCTCTTGGCGCCACACGGCGTCGGTGTATTGGAACCAGAAGGGCGAGGCCCACGTGCCGACGGTGGTGTTGAAGAAGATGTCGGGCTTGATGGTTTCGCGCACCATGCGTTCGGCGCGGATGATGCCCTCGGCGTTCTCCTCGCCCACGGTGCCCGCGTCGGGACCCACGGCCGAGAATTGCGCACTGATGCCGTCGAACTTGAAGAAGCGGAAATCATAGCCGCGGTTGTTGCACAGGTCGGTGATGGCGCGCGTGAAGGTTTCGTAATACTTGGGGTTGGAGAGCTGCATGCCGCCCTTGCCGTTCCAGAAGGCGCGACGATAGTTGCCGCTCTGCCCGTAGCCGCCCACCGGGCCCAGCCAGGCGCCGATGCCCGAGCCCATTTCGCGTGCCAAGGCGTCGGCTTTGCGGAAGCCGTCGGGGAAGTTGGGCGAGAACGTCCAGTCGCCGTAGTGATCCCAGCCGTCGTCCCACACAAAGGAGTTGACCGCCGTGTGATAGGGCTCGAAAAGATTCTTTTTCCACTGGCGCACCACCTCTTCGCACTGCCAATCGTGCATGTTGCTCGTATAGTTCGGGTCGTTGTTGCGGTCGATGTTGAGTTCGTACCAAGAGATGTAGGCCGGCATGGCGCGCCAGGGCACGGCGCGCTCACGTTCGCTGTAGGCGAGGAAGGAGCGGCGCGCTTGGCCGGGAGCCACGAGACCCACCACGGCGCCCACTTTCCAATCGTCGCCGGCGTGGAGCGTGGTGTTGCGGCTCCACGTGCCGCGCAGCTGCGTGGTGGCTTGCGAAGCCAGGTGGAGCGTGTCGCTCTGCGTGAGGGCGAGGCGGATGTTGCCCGACGAGGTGATGGCTTCGTCCTTGTCTTGCGCGTAGTACACGAGCGAGAAGTCGCCGCCGTAGGGCACATTGAAGCGATAGACGTTGCCTTCGGCCGCATTGCCCGTGTAGCCCTTGTGATAGTCGGAGGCCACCACGTTGCCCGTGGCGTCCACGAGTTCCAGACCGCAAAGGTTCAGGCGCGTGTTGCCCGTGCGGTAGTTGAACTGCACGGCCAGCGTGCCGGTCGACGTGAGGCGGAGCGACCGACGAATGGACTTCACGTGCGGCGCATAGTAACCCACCTCGTTGATGCGCGAGGGCACGCGCTCGGGCTGCGTCCATTCGGCCGCTGTCCAGGCGTCGGTGAGCACCTCGTCGGCCCCCATTTGCCCGGCACTCAGGGCGCGCACGCCGCGAGCGGGCGAGGGAGCGGCCGGTGTGGCGTGGCTGTCGAGACGCGGGGCGCTGCCGGGAGCGAGATCGCGCACGATGACGGGCCGACCCACGCGGCCGGAGAAGGCGATCTCACCGCGCGAATCGATGGTTTCGGGCGCGGTGTCCACGAAATAGCGCAGGCGGTAGACGCCCACCGCGGGCACGTTGAGCGTATAGACGTTGTGGCTGTGGGCATTGCCCATGGTGCCGTAGTGATAGTCGGAGGCCACCACGTTGCCGTTGAGGTCGACGGCGTCGACGCCCACGAGGTTGAGTTTGTGGGGGCCGCCTTTGTAGGTGAAGGTGAGGGTTTGCGCGCCGGCCTGCTTGAAGGTGACGTAACCCTGTGCCACGGCCACCTTGTCGGCCGCATAGCCCAGAGCGGTGACGCCGGCCGGCACCGTGCCGGCGGGAGCGATGGCGAAGTCGTCGGTCGTCCACGCGTCGTGGGTGAAGGGGCGTTCGTCGCTTTCGCCCGCGCCCACGGTGTTGAGCCCCATGGGCGTTTCGAGACCGGCGAAGATCTTGTCGCTCAGCAGCACGGCACCGCGGGTGTTGCCCACCTTGCGCGGCGCACTGCCCGCGGCGTGCACGTCCACCTCATAGAGCATGGGCACGACGGCAAAGAGTTTCGTGTCGCTCGAGGCCGTGAGTTTCATTTCCGTGCGCAGGTAGTGGCTGCCGTCGCGCAGCACGGCACGCCAAAGCACGGTGAGGTTGCCGTGCTTGAAGGTGGCTTCGAGGGCACGGCCGGGGAGTTTCTCCGCCCCCTTCGTGGCCGAGGGATTGGCCGCGTAGTTGATCTCGCGCACGCCCTCCAGTTGCATTTCCGAAGCGCGCACCACCGTCTGCCCGTTGCCGGTGCGGATTTCAAAGAGTTCGGTGCCGGCGTTCAAGTTGAGCTGCGGGCAACCGCCGAAGCGGAGGGTGCCGTCCGATTCGACGAAGGTGGCGGTGAGCAGGTCGTTGCTCAGCACGTAGTGGTTGGCGGTGTGTGACAGTCGCGCCGTGCCGGCTTGTTGTTCCTGCGGGAAAATGACTTGCTGGGCCAGGGTGGCGGCCGGGGTGCTCAGGCCGAGCGCCAGAAAGGCGGCACTGAGCAAACGGGTGGCGGAATGAAGCATCATAGGCTGGGATGGAATGGGTGGGAGCACTCCGGCGGGCAAACGAAAACGGGGACGAAGCGCCGAGATTTTGCCATGCGGAGTTGATAAAACAGGTTTTCGATGCAAATATAGCGTGTTTTTCCCGCATAGAAAGCAAGCAAAAATAAAAAAAAGTGAACGCATGCGCATTTCTGCGCACTTTCTCCGCGGCGATGTGAAATTTTTCCCTGTGCCCCGGCCGTGGGGGCGAGCCCGTCGGCGAGGCGGGGAGAGAAACGCAGGAGCGTTTTTTGGAAAGGTGGGTTTTTCTCGGAAAAGTGGAGGGGAAAAGCGAAAAACCGCGGGCTTTTCGCATGGACTTGCCCGAAGGGCGCACGGACTTGGCGCTGCGGCGCGACGAATGGCGGCCGACGAGCTGACGGGCGTCTACGAAGGGCGCTGCCCTCTGGGCGTTGACGGACGAAGGGGCGCGCTGAGCGATCGGCTATCCCTATATATAATGTGTCCTGCCGCGCGAAGGCGTTTCCCTCTGCGCAACATCCAACGAAAAGCCCCCACCGGCGACCAAGCGGTCAGCGGTGGGGGCTTTGTTGTGGGGGTGCGTCGGCACGGAGGGCGCGGGCTTCAGCGTTTGCCGCCGTGCTTACCGCCTTTTTTCTTGGGGGGGTGGGCGGCGGCCGGTGCTTTTTCGGCTTTCGGTGCGGGCGTTTCGGCCGGTGTGGCGGGGGCTTCGGGCGCGGGAGCGGACTTTTCGGCTTCGGGAGCGGGTGCGCCCGCAGCTTCTTCGCGAGCCTGCGCCTCCTTCTCCAGGCGGCCGATCAGGTTCTTGAGCTTGTCGATCTCTTTGTCCTTGACTTCGAGTTCGTCGCCCTGGTTCTTGATGGTGGTGAGCAGGGCATTGAGCTCGTCATTGTCGATTTCGAGCGGATAGAGCTCGTTGACGCGCGTGATGAAGTCGCCCAAGATGTTCATGTAGTTGGTGAAGGCGTCGTAGGGCGAGGAGTAGATGCCGCGGTAGCCGCCGTAGCTGTTGGCTTTGGTGGAGATGAAACGCAGGTTGTTCGAGGCCTGGAGGTAGTCCCAGTCCTGGCGCAGGCGCTTGTCGCCGCCGATGCGCACGCGATCGGCCACGGAATAGAGCTTGTCGAGCGCCTCTTGCTGCATCACGTTGCCCAACCAGGGCGAGAGGTCGCGCTCCTCGTCGACCCACGTGGTGGGGTATTCCACCGGAAGCGGGCCCACGCTCTCGAGTTGCTCGCAGAGTTCGGAGGGAGTGGCGAAGGTGATGCCCTGATCGCGCAGCTGTTCGGGCAGCGCTTTGAGGAACTCGAGGATGTTGCTCTCCAGGGGTTGGAACATGCCCAGGGCGCAGAGCTCCATGAAGAGGCACACCACGGGTTGGTCGGCGGGTTGTTCGGCGATCCAGCGGGCGTAGGTTTCGGCGTAGAGGGGATATTCGTTCCAGGAGCGGTCGTTGAAGCGATAGCTGATGTCTTCCGACAGCCCGGGGTCGCGCAGCAGGAGTTTCAAGCGCGGATCGAGGGCGCAGTGGTAGAGATAGTGCGGGCTCTTCCAGCCGAGGGTTTGTTTCGCGCCCTCGGCAAGCATGCCTTTGAAGCCCATTTCGGCCACCAGGGCGCCGATTTCGTCCGAATACATCAGGCAGGAGTTGCGCAGCACGCGGGGTTCGACGCCGAAGAGGCTCTTGATCTTGCGCGAGAGGCGGCGCACTTCGTCCTTAAAGCACTCGGGCGATTTGATCGAAGAGAAGCCGTGGGAGTAAGGCTCGGCGAGAAATTCGACGCAGCCCGTGCGATTGAGTTGATCGAGGAGCTCAAGCACTTCGGGGGAGTACTGTTCGAGGAGCTCAATGGCCGTGCCCGAGAGCGAGAAGGCGCATTTGAAGTAGCCGCCGTAGCGTTCGGCCATTTCGATCAGGGCGTGGAGCGCGGGAATGTAGCTGCGTTCGGCCGTTTCGGTGATGGAGCGCTCGTTTTCGTAGTCATCGTAGTAGTAATGGTCGGTGCCGATGTCGAAGAAGCGGTAGCGCTTGAGGTGGATATTCTGGTGTATTTCGAAATAGAGGCAGATGGATTTCATAAGGAAGCCGGGTGTTTGGGTGGGGGTTGGAGGCAGTTGGAGAGCGGGTGGGGGCACCGGCGGCGCAGCGGGGGCGGTGCGTCACGGCGGGGGCCGATCAGCGGCCGATCAGGCGGTCGTAGCAGGCGCGGATGCGCAGGCCCACTTTTTCCCACGTGATGGCGTCGACCTCTTTGAGGCCTTCCACGCGCAAGTATTCGTGCAGACTGTCGTTGACGCAGAGCGAATACATGGCATCGGCCATGGCTTCGATGTCCCAATAGTCGGTTTTGATGCACTTGTCGAGGATTTCGGCGCAGCCACTTTGGTAGGAGATGATGGAAGGCACGCCGCACTGCATGGCTTCGAGGGGCGAGATGCCGAAGGGTTCGGACACCGAGGGCATGACATAGACGTCGGAGTCGCGGAACACCTCGTAGACTTCGCGCCCTTTCATGAAGCCGGGGAAGTGGAAGCGGTCGGCGATGCCGCGCCGCGCCGCGAGTTCGATCATGGCCTCCATCATGTCGCCCGAACCGGCGAAGCAGAAGCGGATGTTGCGGGTGCGTTTGAGCACCAGGGCGGCGGCTTCGACGAAATACTCGGGGCCTTTCTGCATGGTGATGCGACCGAGGAAGGTGACGACCTTCTCCTTTCGCTCGGCGGCCGGGCGACGTTGCGCCACGATCTGGCGGATGTCGTCGGGAAGGGGGTAGACGGCGTTGTGCATCGCCACCACTTTTGCCGGGTCCTGCCCGTAGTGGTCGATGACGGTGCGGCGGGTGAGTTCCGAAACGCACATGATGCAGTCGGCATGGTCCATGCCGTCGCGCTCAATGGCGTAGACCGTGGGGTTGACATTGCCGCGCGAGCGGTCGAAATCCGTGGCGTGGACGTGCACCACGAGGGGCTTTCCGCTCACTTGCTTGGCGTGGATGCCCGCGGGATAGGTGAGCCAGTCGTGCGCATGGATGATGTCATACTCCTGCTGCCGAGCGATGACGCCCGCCACGATGGAGTAGTTGTTGATCTCTTCCTGCAAGTTGTCGGGATAGCGGCCCGAAAACTCGATGCAGCCCAGGTCGTCGGTGAGCCGATAGGAGAAATCGGCGTAGATGTGGTCGCGCAGGGCGAAATATTGTTCGGGCGTCATGCGGTCGCCGAGGCGTTGGCGCACATAGTCGTAGTCCACGTCGCGCCACACGATGGGAGTTTCGCTCAGCCCGATGATGTTCATGAAACTTTTGTCCTCGTCGCCCCAGGGCTTGGGGATGCAGAAGGTGATGTCCATGTCGGGTTGTGCGGCCAAGCCGGCGGTCATGCCGTAGGACGCGGTGCCGAGCCCGCCGAGGATGTGGGGCGGGAATTCCCAGCCAAACATGAGTACTTTCATGGGAGTGTAGGAGATAGGGGAGTGGGGAGGTGGGTTGGATCAGTCGCGTTCGGCGGCTTCTTCTTCGAGGCGGTGCTTCTCGAGCTGGCGGAAGGCGCGCAGGATGCTGCTCACGTTCATGGCAAACGAGATGGCGCCGCGACCCGAGAAGGGCGGGTTGCCGTCGAAGAGTTCGGGAATCGTGCCGATGCAGTGGTAGAAGAGTTCTTCTTCGAAGCCGATGAGCTGCCGCTCGATGTAGTTCACGCCGCTCATGCGGTAGACGCGCAGGTAGGCCTCGAGGTAGAAGCCCGTGAGCCACGGCCACGCGGTGCCTTGGTGGTAGGCGCGGTCGCGCTCTTCCTGACGGCCCACGTAGTAGGGCGTGTAGCCTTGGCTTTTGGGCGAGAGCGAGCGGATGCCCTTGGGCGTTTTGAGTTCGCGGGTGCAGATGTCGAGCACGGCCTTGCGCTCCCGCAGCGTGAGGGGCGAGAAGTCGAGGGCGATGGCCAGCAGTTGGTTGGGCCGAACGCTCCAGTCGGCGTTGCCCCCGTCGACGTAGTCGAAGAGATAGCCGCAGTGGTTGACAAAGGTGGCGCGGAAACTCTCCTCAAACTGCCGGCACTCGGCCTCGATGCGTTCGGCGGTGATGAGGCGTTCGGGGCGGCCGTCGTCGACCAGCAGCTGTTGGTAGAACTTTTTGGCGTTGTAATACAGGGCGTTGAACTCGACGATGTAGCCCGAGCGGGGCACGATGGGCCGACCCCACGCGGTGGAGTTCATCCACGTCACGGCGCGGTCGCGACCGTTGGCGTAGACCAGGCCGTTGGTGTGGCCAAAGAGGTTGGGGTGGCGGCCTTCGAAGATGAACGACATGATGCGGTCGATGAGGGCGCCGTAGCGTTCGCGACAACGCTCACGACCCACGTATTTGGCATACTGTTGCAGGCACCACATGGCCCAGAGCAGCGTGTCGGGCTGTTCGGTTTCGTAGATTTGCACGCTCACCGGGCGCCCGCCCATGAAGTCGTCGAGCGCGAGGGCGGCGGTGTCCATGTATTTTTCGAACTGTTCGGTCTCGCCGATGGCCAGCGTCAGGCCGGGCATGGCGATGAAGGTGTCGCGCGCCCGGGGTTTGAACCACGGGTAGCCCGCGATGATGTAGTCCAGCCCGCCGAGTTGCTGGCGGAACTGGTGGGCGGCGTTCACCAGCGTGTGGTAGAACGAGTCGCGCGGGTCGTGGGCCTCGATTTCGTCGGCGATCAGCGGTTTGAGCGTCGCGGGGTCGCGGGCATCGAGCGAGGCGGTGAACACAATGCTCTCGCCCCGTGCGATGGGCATCTCGAAATAGCCCGGCACGAAGAGGTCTTCCGGCTCGTCGTAGCCGCGTTCGCGCTCTTTGGGGTAGTCCAGCCCCCGATACCAGTCGGGCGTGTGGTGGTAGACCGCGGCCGGGCTGTCGAGCTGCATCACCAGGTCGGGATAGCCCTCATAGAGATTGAACGACACGCCCTGTTCGACGGCGTGGGCCTCGGTGCGCGCCGTGCCGTTCTCGTGCGTCCACTGGCGCACGGAGCGGAAGGCCAGGAAGGGGCGCAGCCGCAGCGTGGTGGGCGAGTGGGCCTCGAGCAGCGTGTAGCGAATGAACAGCCGGTCGCGCTCGTTGCGGAAGATGATCTCCTTTTTCAGCACCACACCGCCGATGCGATAGATCCACGTGGGCACTTTGTCCCACTCGAAGCTCTGGATGTATTTGTGGCCGCGGGGACTGAAGTTGTCGCCCACGTATTTGTGCAGGCCGAGGTTGAACTCCGCGCCGTGTTGCACCACGGTTTCGTCGAGCGAGGAGAGCAGCACGTGGTTTTCGTCGTCGAGAGCGGGCACGGGCACCACAAAGAGCCCGTGGTATTTGCGGATGTTGCACCCCGTGAGTGTGGACGAGCAGTAGGCGCCCGACTTGTTGGTGAGCAGGAATTCCTTCATGAGGGATTCTTGCAGGTTGGTCATTTGCGTTTTGTCGAAACGAAGGAAGGACATAAGCGTGCGGTTGGGGCGAAGATGGGTGAATGGGGGCGGCGCGCGGGCCGACATTCCGCAGCGCGGACGCGGCGAGGAGCCGAGGGGCGGCGGTGCGTTGTGAACTCTTCACGGCGGGCCGAGTCGAAAAACGACGACTGTGGGCGCTATTGACGAGTTTTGCAAAGCCGACTTTTTATTTACGCTCCAAAGATAGCGCTTTTGCACGATATGCAAAAGACATTACTTAAAAAAATGGGGAAGAAGATGAAAAAACTCCCCAAGTTTCTGTCGAAACTCAGGGAGTCGGAGAAAGTGGAGACGATGGGGCGCACCGCCCGACGGCGGCAAGGTGTGTTTTTCGGGCGGTTGGGAGTGCCCGAGCGCAGCGGCGCGGGCGCTGCCGGGTCGGGGCGGTGCACTGTGGGTGTGTTTTTCGGAGAGGGCGGCGGCAGGGCGGTGGGCAGGGCCCGCAGGGGGCACGATGCGGCGCCGGGTGCCGACGGGAGAGCCGCCGCGGGGGTGTGTTTTTCAGTGGGGGGCGGAGAGGAGCACGGCGGGGGCGGTGCGGGCGGCCGAGGGGAGCGGCGGGGAGGTCAACGCGGTTGGGACGGCTGTGCGGGCATTAGTCGAAGCCCCAGTAGGTTTCGAGAAAGCCCTCGAAGGGATCGGGTGCGGGGAAGGCGATGTCGGGCGCTGCGGCGGAGTGAGGGGTGAGTACGTCGGCGGCGGAGCGGGGGGGGTCGGACGGAGGGAGAGCGGAGATGGGGAGCATAGGGCGGAGCGGGGGGATAGAGGGAGGAGAAACGGGGGAGCGGGGCGGCGGCATCGGCACGCGGTGCTGCCGGCGGGGGAGGCGGAGGGCGCTGTGGCCGCGGGGGCGGGGCGGGTGCGGGCTCAGAGGAGCAGCAGCAGGAGCACCACGGGCAGGGTGTGGAGGTTGAAGGTCTTGCCGTTGCCCAGCTTGATGGGAATCACCGTGGCGCGATAGAAGCGGAGGGCGCGGGCCTTGAAATCGGGCGGGAGCAGCGGGGCCGGGGTGCCGTTGCCGGCCGACGTGTTGGGCTGCCGGTAGATGGGCGAGGGGGCATTGACGGTGGGCGGCGGCGTGGGGGTCGACGTGGGGTGCGGGTGCTCGTCGGACGAGAAGAGGCGCTGACCGAAGCGGCGCCAGAGGTAGAGGCCGAGGCCGACGACGAGGGCGAGTTTGAGGAGGTGGAACACGAGCACGAAGGTTTCGCCGAGCAGGTTGTTGAGTTGTTGGAAGAGGTAGAGCATGGTGTTTGGAGTGATGAGGGGGTGAAACGTGGGGGGGATGGGTGGATTTGCGGTTTTGCCGTTGGGGCTCGTCGCCTTGCCCGGCGGGTTGCGTGGTGCGGCTTCGGCGGTTGGGCGTTGCCTTGCGGGCGTCGGCGGTCGGGGTTGGCGGGTTGGACTTCGGTGGCCGCCCTGTGGGTTTGTTTTGATGGTGCAAAGGTCAGATTTTGTTCGAAAGAAAATAGATTTTTCGGAATCTTGCACGACGAAAAGGCGGCGGACTGCGGTGGGGTGTTGCAAGCTTATGGACGCGAGCCGAGGGCCTCTGCAAGTTTGCAACCCGATGCCCTGCTACCCCGCCCCGACGGGGGTGCAAGTCTTGGGCACGCCGGTGCTCCGCTCCCCGCTGTGGCCCCGCTCACACGCACCGAGCCCGACCACGTGCTGAGACGGGTCGGGCTCGGAGGGGGAGCTGCTGCGAGGGGGGCTTCAGTAGCGATAGAAGAAGTGGGTGTGCTCGAGGGTGCCGCGGAGGGTGCGCCCGTCGGCCAGCGTGGCCACGATGCGGAGGCTCTGTTGGGGCGCGAGGGCGGGGAATTGGCAGTGGATTTTGAGTTCCGGTTCGACCCACATGAGCTGTTCGGTCGTCATTTCGTCGAAGCGGCGAGTGGTTTGTCGGTAGTATTTTCGGTAGCCCGAGCGGAGATAGGGCTCGAAGTCGGTGTAGGTGAGGGTGCAGCGGTGGGAGATGTCGGTGGGCGTGCCGTCGGCTTCGAGCAGTTCGGCGCGCAACGAGGTGACGTTCATCAACAAGGTGTAGAAGCGGTCGGGGCGGCGATGCACAGTGCCTGTTTCGCCGCGCAGGCGGGCTTGGCGAATGTAGGCCAGCGAGTCGGCGGGCGAGGTGTCGCGCTGCGGGGCGAAGAGCTGGCGGGGCGCGCTGGGGCGGTCGGCCGCCGCTGCGGCAGAGGCCGTGGTGGGCGGCAGTGCGGTGAAGAAGAAGAGATCGGCTTCGCCGCGGGCATAGTCCGTCCAATTGCCGAAAACGAGGTTGGGCTCGAGGTAGGCATCGACGCTGTAGGGGCGAGACGACCAGCGGACGTAGTCGGTGAATTGCAGGCCCGAAGTGTCGGCGGGCGGATTGCGGGGTGACTGGTGGTGCGTGTTGGGCTGTTGGTCGTCGCAAGCCGTGAGGAGGGCGAGCACGCACAGGAGAAGGAGGGGGGTGCGCATGGGGGCAATAAAAATGCTTAGCGTTGGGGACTGAGGTAGGGGATGCACTGCACGCGGAAGCGGAAATGCAGTTTGTGTTCTCCCGCCGTCGCGACGTTCTCCCCGCGGGCTCGTTCGTCGTTCCGGCAGGTGGTCGCGAGGGGAGCGGGGGACGCTGCGGTGGCGTCAGTGTTGGTAGCGAGCGGGCGGGAGAACGGAAGCAAACGTCCCGCGGAGGG
>ERZ1699254.621-NODE-621-length-12644-cov-3.232004_pt1 | contig 12644 bp, 9 predicted proteins | sample MGYA00581522_ERZ1699254 | MGnify/ENA primary metagenome ERZ1699254 (study PRJEB42319, sample SAMD00040329) | human oral metagenome | material: saliva | host: Homo sapiens | study: EMG produced TPA metagenomics assembly of PRJDB4115 data set (Metgenomic analysis of... | reverse complement strand
TATGTATTCACCATGACCAATAGAGAAAGGACCTTGGAATGTATTCTTTGAAAGTTCAGATGGCATTCGATTAAATTGATAGAAGTTATAATAGTCAATCATAGATGCATCAGTCCCCAACCCAGACTTATCAAAATGACTACCTTTACCAGTAATTGTAATAACTGTAACCATATTATGGTCAAGACCAACGCTAAGACCTAAATCCATATATTTTAAGGTCTCACGTCCACTAACATCACTAGAACTTGGAGCACCAATCAGATCAATTACCTGTTGTCGAGTCATTCCTAAATGTACACCACGAACAGATTCATAATGCTCCTTTTGCAATCGATTAGTTAATTGACTTTTTTTATTCATAATCAAGGTTCTATGCTCACCATTCCCCAACCACTCTAGATGAATAGCTTTTCTACCTTGAGCCTCTTGAATAATAAAAACACCGGCTCCAGGATAACCACCAACAAAATCAGCACCATCAACAATACGGCAACCATTAATATATCCGTTAGAAATACTCAATACCTTATTGCCACTAGCATCATACCAATCACCGGCTACCTTTTGAGACGCACGAATAACACTGTCTAATGGCATTTGAGCTGCATCAACTGTTAAGGCAGAAAATAAACACATAAAACTAAAATACATACACACAAATAATCTCAATTTTGATTTCATGTTAAATCTCCCTAATCCCCATATCTGTAGATATCAAACAAGAATTAATCGAATCTTATGATCCCAACAGTACAAAACATAACACATTATGTATCAACACTATACTACATACAGTTAAACAAATAATTATAAATATAAAACCCTTCCATAAAATGAATATAAAATGAATTAATAAACACATATAATTTCCAAAGGTAGCCGTAATTTAATGGCCTAAAAATATAAAAAGAGACTGTCTCAAAGCAGTCTCCTCTTTTTGTTTCTCTATTTTATACTCTGTCTCTTATAATATTTGATCTATACCTCAAAGTATGATCTAATATTTATAAGAAAAGTATTTATTGTATACGGGGGTAGTAATATGGGGATTATTAACTCAAATCTAACCAAATTAGGTTCTTTTTTAGGAAACGAGAAGCTTTACATTCCAGAATATCAACGGGGCTACTCTTGGGAAGAGACTCAACTAGATGACTTTTGGCAAGACTTGAAACAAATTTATGAAGAAAATACACATGATGAACACTTTCTTGGACAAGTTGTTATTCACAAAAACAAGGAAGATGGTAAGCGCTATATTATTGATGGCCAGCAACGTATCTCAACCACAATTATCTTCCTAGATATTCTACGTACAAAATTTAAAGAAATTGCCGAATCAACAAACAATAATGATGCAAATGACGACTCAGAGGATATTAATGCTAAATATATTGGCCGCATATCGGAAAGCAAACGCGAGCAGTATTTATCTATGGGTGGTGTTGATAAAGAGTTCTTCTTTGAATATGTACAAAAACGTGGCGCCATTGATTATAGTGACAAAAAATTTGATAAAAAGAAACTTAAACCATCTAACTATAATATCTTCTATGCAAGTAAATTCTTTAATGGAAAGGTAAATGAATTTCTTAAAGATAATGAGTCTAATCAATACAAAGCACTAAATAAACTATACCAAGCCTTAATCAATCAGTTTATTCTTATGACTGTTGAAACTGACGATATCAATGAAGCGTATATAATCTTTGAATCGCTCAATGCGCGTGGTAAAGCACTAGAAACAGCAGACTTATTAAAGAATCATATTTTACGTGTAGCACAAAGTGACTTATCTAGCGCCACTGAAACCTGGAATACTATTATTGATAATCTTGATAATATAGATCCAACAAAATTTATTCGCTACTATTGGAACAGTACAAAGCGCTTTGCCCGAGAAAAAGATTTATTTAAAGAATTACGTACAGATATAAAAACACAATCTGATGTTAATACATTATTAGCAAATCTACGGTTTCTATCTAAAGTATGTGCAGCAATACTACACCCTGACGACAACAAGGACTTTGATTTGACTGAGCTAAACGAACGTCTTATTGAGATGCAAAAACTAGATGCATCCTCATATATTCCTATAATCTTTGCCTTAAGATTACAAAACTACTCTGAAGAAGATATAAATGAGGTTTTGAAAGCGATAGAAACACTAGTAGTTCGTAACTTTGTTGTTTCAGGACTTGTTGCAAATAAATATGAACTTGTATTTGCACAAATCGCTAAAAGTATTAGCGATAAAACTTGGCCACCTAATAGTGATAGCGTATCCAGTAAAAAGCCAACAAAAGATGATATTCTAAAAAAACTATATTCTCTTATGGTATCAGATGAGGAATTCATCAATAACTTCAGAATCTTCAACTCCAAGAAAAATGCAGTTATACGCTATTTGCTTCGTAAAATTAATAACTTTGATATCAACGAAACCAAAATTGTAGATGACTCAAACCGAGTTCATGTTGAACATATTCTCCCTAAGAAGATCAATGATGAGTGGATCAACTTCAATGATGAAGACCACGAAACATACCTATGGCGTTTAGGTAACCTAACTCTATTAGGCCAAGAATATAACAATAGAGCTAAGAACAAAGGCTTTGATAAAAAGAAAGAAATCTATAAGAAATCCGAAATTAAAATGACACGTGACCTTGTCTCCATTGATGATTGGACTACTTTTACAATCGTAAAACGACAAGAAGACTTTGCTGAAATAGCACTAAAAATTTGGCCTAGAAATTAATATTACAATATATAATATTTATCAAATAATCATATAAGCAATACAAAAAGGGTTGTAACAGAATGTAGTCTAACCACATTCTGATTACAACCCCTTTTTAAGAGTGAAAGCCTTTTAAGTGTATTTATGATCACCTAATTTTATTTCTCCCGTATTTTGTTTTCCCTATAAATTCTCCTCCTTTTCTCTCCCCTTTTAACCATACTTTCACCACCTAACTAATCGTTATCTCGTTAGGTCTCTCCAGGCGATAAATAGTTCGGCCACGACTTGTGGGTTTTGGCTGAGTTTGATGCGGGCTAGCATTTTGCGCACGTAGTTGCAGTGTTCTAGCATGGCTTCGTTCAGTTTGTGTTTGACGTGACGCGGGGATTGGTACACCAGAATCGGTGCGAAGTTCCCCACGTGAATATAGCTCGTATCGGGTTCCGGACCTTCCGTAACGATATATTCATAGGGTATAGCCACGTTAAAGAGGCCGTACACCACGTCTTTGCCGACAGGGCGCCGACATTTGATATGGGCAAAGGTCAGATGCGGACCATAGGTCTTAGGCGATGTATAGCTACTGCGCCGACCGTCGCTGGTCATAATGTAATTGGGCCTCAACCCTTCCTGTACCGCCAGCTCCCGCGTAATGGTGCGCATCGGCAGACAGACCAGTTCTTCACGGCCATCTACGAAATAGCACTTCGTACTGTCACCACCACCAGGCTCATAAGTAGGAATAAAACAAACAATGTGGTTCTTTGGATTCGTATAGATCAAATCCAAATCCTCTCCCTTAGATAGCCGAGCGGCCATCATATCTGTTAATTCATCATGTGTTATCATAGGAATTCTCTCCACTTTAATTAGGAACATTCCTTTCAACAATACAATGAACACGTGTTCTGTGAAAGCAGATTCGCATGCTTTAATCTGCTGTTGATTTAATTGTATATCAGTCTGTATAATTTGTAAATATATACACAAAACTATAGAAATTTATGTAAAATTAAAGACTTTAAGATCTTGTAAAACTAATGGTTACTTATATGTGTCATTATTTTCTCATTTAAATTGAGAATTGCATATTTTATGTATATCTGTTAATCTAGATTAATGTAATTATACAAAAATCAGAATATAAATAAGAAATTAAATTATATTAACACATATTATTTAATACGAACTAGACTCTAATAGACTAATATTCATATGTTTACACTACATATTCTAATCGATTCAGAGTTCTAAGAATCTCATATGTATATAACTCTAATACGTGTATAGTTCTAATGAATGTATAGCCCTATTGTATTCGTATCTAATGTACTCGTAGTTTCTTAAAGTCCGTCGTTAGGTATCTGCGCAGCTTCCGAAGGGCTCGTTCATGGCGTCGTTGGATAGCTTGGCGGCTACAGTTCAGCTCTTCACTGACCGATACCAAGCTTTGGCATTCTCCGTAAACGCGACGCAATAGGTCGCGCTGATCTGAAGACAGTCTGCCTAACGCCCATACGAGACGGGCTCGTAAGCGTTGTTCCTCATCAGCCGTCATGATCATGTCCGCTATATTTTCTCCAGACGAGAAGATATCCATACCAAACGTGACCTCTCCATCTTCGGTGATGTGATCTGGTATATGAATCTCACGATGATTACGTAATCGTTCTCGTTTCCAATACCGCATATAACCATATCTAATGCCAGCTTTCACAAAGCCAGGGAGTGGTACAGCCCCTTTCAGATCAAAGCTATAAATCGATTCCAAAAGTATGGCCCATAGATAGCTCTCTAGATCTTCCCTAAACTCGCGGTTCCCGGTCCGATTCGTATAGTGCAAGATAAGTGGTCGATACCTGCGACAGAGCTCTATTTGTGCCGCATCATGACGCAGCTCATCAACAGACCACGGCTGATATCCAACGGTCTGAATCCGCATGTTCGGATTTTGACAAATCGACACAAGGCTTTTATCCGATAAAGATGTTAATACCTGATGCCCACAAATAAGGGTCTGTAATTTCAACTCCTCTGGCACCTTGTACTTTAGTTCCTTGGGAAGCACTTCGTTAGAAGTTTTTTCCGCAGGTGATAGCTCCTCAGATTGTGCTTTTTTAGATTGTCCTTTTTCAGATACTGATTTTCTAATAACTAATTTCTCCGATTGTAAGCTTGCAGTTTTAATACAGGTTCGTTGTACTAACGGTTCTTCGTTTGTGTATAACATAAATCCCCTTTCCTGCCATGGCATAGCGCTTATCTACACAATAGCGTGGATCGGAGATTTTGACAAATTGGCAATTCTTTTGAATTCCGTCATATTCTGTTACATCCTAACATTAATTTCTACCCATAAAAGGTCATAACTATACACCTAGATAGGTAATTGCTGAAAATAAATAAACAACATAAAAAGACACCACAGAGGAAGTGTGGTGTCTGATTAAATTGTCTGATTAAATTGCAATACAGGAAGCTTCCACAAAGTCTTTCAGTTGTGGTTTTACGTAGGTTTGGTACACGTCTGCACCGTTGCCACGCACGATGTCGCCCCAGTATTTATACACATAGCGGTACCAGAAATGGAACATGCTATTGGTAAAGTGGTAGTCTGCGTATTTCGCAGGTCCACGGCTATTCGCTTGGATACGACCTACGAGACCCATCGCCATGAGGTCATTTAAACGAGATGTAAAGGTGCCGCTTTTAATTTGGCTAGCTTGTAAAAGCTCCACGTAGTATGGTCTTTCAAGGGTAGCAAGGCCAGACAGGATAGCGTTAGCACCTGTTATATTTTTCATATCTCGATGTAAGATATGTTGTGTTTCTTCAAATAGGGCACCCGATACGGAGAAGAACAAATTAATGATATTCGTATCGATGCTTTCACCATTATCAAAGTACTGCACATACGCAGGTAGACCGCCTGTTACGGCGAATACGGTACGCAAGTCATCCTTAGCATAGTGAAGGCCCAAGGATTTCATATCCACCAAGGAGAACGGTTTCACCTCAAAATATTCCGACACATAGGGACCGATTAGACTGCGATCGCCAATGATGCGACCATCGAGCTGTTCTAAACCATTGGCCATCAAAATGATGTTCAACTGGCTCGTTTCTTTATAGGTATCTAACAAATCACGCAAGTGTATGGGGAACTGAGGTACAGCCTCCACCAAGGAAGGGTAATCATCAATCACCACAGTCTGAGGCGTTTTCACACTGCTTTCAAATAGACCCTCAAAAGCCTCTTGCAAGCTAGTGATCGGTTCGAATTTGTCCTGCTCATCAGTAGGAACAAAACGTGCCTCAAGAGCTCGATTCATATCGGCTACATGGATTGCTTCATTAGCCATGCGACCTGCCAAGTATAACGCCTTATGACGTCGTACAAGCTGGGAAGCCACATAGGATTTGCCACTGCGATGCGGACCGTACACAACACACAAACTCATTTGATTCATCGCAATACGGGACTGGATACTCTCAATAATTTCAGCACGTCCCACAAAATTCATATACTCTCACCTCCAACATTCTATGGAGATTATTATATCATAAATTTAAAACAAATATAAACTTATTTTCATATTATTAACATGACTTTTTATTATGTTAAATTTTTTACGCATAAAATATACTTATTTAATGGTTTACTTTTTACTCATTCGATTGTAAAACCCCTTATATTTCCTGTATTCTTATAGGTCTATCCTCGTCACGCCAACATACAATATTCCATATATAATCTTTTTCCATACTCAACATATATAAAAAGACGTGCCTACCATAAGGTATAGCACGTCATATGACTCGTATGTAATAAGGATATCTATAGAGTCGTTTCTTTATTATTGTTATAGTTGTTTCTTTATTGTTGTAGTTATTTCTTTATTGTTGTAGTTGAGTTTGCATCTTCATGAGCAAAATATGCTTAACCGCATCATTGAGTCGGTCATTAGAAATGGTTCCGTTCGCCACTGCTTGCGTAAGTGCGCGATGGACTTCATCGATGTGACCCGTATCCGCATCAAGGAGGACGAGGTCACTGCCTGCTACGATGGAGTTAACTGCAAAGTCCCCTATCTTTTGGTTTGCTTGCAATGCCCCTACGTCGACACGGTCTGTCATGACCACCCCATTATAGCCAAGCTCATGTCGTAGCCAATCCGTAATAATCGCCTTAGAAGCGCTGGCCAAGTGAGCATTGTCGATAGCTGGAATTTGCACATGGCTCATAACGAGCATATATGTATTCGCTGTCGTCTGTGTAATGAGGCGTTTAAATACGGACACATCGTTGTTGTTCAAATAGGCTTTCGCATCGTTAGCGGTCTCAAAGGATGCATCACCAAGGCTCACTGTTGGGAAGTAGTTATAGGCAAACCACATGCGGTTGATTTGGTAACGCTCCGCCATGGCCAGATCCATATGCCCTGCCCACGTAGGGTCAGATGTATAGGACACATTCGGCACCCCTAGGTTTGCATTTGGTCCCACAATGAGGTTAAAGCCCATATCGCGCATTTCGATGGCCGATCGAGTCGCTAAATTGATGATCCGTTCCATCGGTAGTTGCCCCCAACGATTTGGCTCTGGCAAGCGCAAGAAACTTTCATTCGTACTCAACACCTTATCCCGATTGATGCCGATGTATGGCGTCACCATACTCGCCGTTGTGGCCGTTTGCATGATATCGCTGGTGAAAGCTTTCACTTGATTTTTATTATGTAGATTTTCATTAGTTAGCATAACGCCGCTCACACGGTATTTCCTGATGACGTCCTTTTGGGACTGTCCTACCGTACTGCCATGAAGGCTAATCATCATCAGCTGGCCTATCTTGTCCTCTTGAGACATAGCCCCAAGCCAAGTGTTCACCTTCTCAGGGACAGGTTTGTCTGATTGCATGACAGCCCGATACGATACAGTTCGTACCTCTTCCTGCTCTGCCTGACTCTCATGTTGGCATCCCGCAGTACCGATGGCGGCGACTATCAAGGCCATGCCACATAAGGCACGCCGTAAAAACAAGTTCATCTCTCCACAAAACTCCTTGCTGAACTCTCTTACACATTACTTATCTATATATTATACACTATATAATTCATCTTTTCCTCATATAAAAGCTGATTTTCTATACTAATTTATCATAATAAAGTTATAAAGTAATTGTAAGTATTGATATACGAGGTACTCAATCGTTATGAATCCATAATAAGGATAAACATAAAAATCCTACGAATCGCATGTAAGGTGACACTCAGTAGTCAATATCTACACAAGTATCAAGTCACTCATGACCCGTAGGATTTATATATGTTCAGTTAGTTACCCATATACCAGTCTAATCACGCCAATGTATAGATGTACGTATCGACTGATTACATTCGAAACGACACATACTGACCGAATTAGCTACATGGTAATACGATTAGCCCTTATATTTAGGGGATGTTGGGCATGTTTCAGGTGTTACGTCTTTGCGATCACCAAGAACCGCACTGCGGTCTGTGTAATGTGTATGCAAAAGTTCATGTGCCTTATGGCCCAATGGTTCACCCAAGAAGTCTTTGTATAAGGCTTGGATTTCTGGATTTTCATAGGAAGCAACCCATTTGTAGTTCGCATCAGCTTCATAAAGACCGCCAATACGAGCTTCCTTAGTTTTCACAGCTTGAGGCAATTTAGTGCGCGGTTGACCGCCGCCACCAATACAGCCACCAGGGCAAGCCATAACTTCGATGAAGTCATAGTGTTTATCGCTATCTTTCAAGGCATTAAGGAAGTCACGTGTGTTTTTACCGCCATGCACTACAGCAACAGACAAGGTTACATCATCACCTAATTGAACAGTAGCCTCTTTAACGCCTTCCATACCACGAACGTCTTCGAGGTGTGTCAATGCATATGGAGGTGGCTCTTTATCAGTGATAAGCTTGTACGCTGTACGCATAGCTGCTTCCATAACACCGCCAGTATTACCGAAGATGATGGATGCACCAGTTTCCATACCGATTAAATCATCAAATTGGGAATCTTCAATGGCATTGAAGTCGAGGTTTTCCTCTTGAATCCAACGGATGAACTCACGAGTTGTGATGGAAATATCTGTATCCATGCCAAGAGATTCATTATTATGGTAACGAGCCGCTGCATTTTCTTCTTCCCGTTTTGTTTCTGCTTTTTTAGCCGTACAAGGATTTACAGATACGGATACGATATTGCTTGGATTAATGCCTTTTTTCTCAGCAAAATATGTTTTAATCATAGCTGCTTCCATAGCGATACAAGAACGTGTGGAAGACAAGTTAGGAATCAATTCAGGGAAGTAGATTTCCGCAAAGCGCACCCACGCTGGGCAGCAGCTTGTGAACTGAGGAATTTGACCACCATTTTTAAGGCGTTCTACAAGCTCAGATGCTTCTTCCATAATTGTTAAGTCTGCACCAAAGTTAGTGTCTACTACATAGTCTGCACCTAATGCACGCAATGCACCAACCATTTTACCTTCAAGGAATGTACCTGGTTCGTAACCGAAGCCTTCGCCGATAGCTACACGAACAGCTGGAGCTGTTTGAATAACAACGATTTTTTCAGGATCTGCAAGAGCGGCTTTCACCTTTTCAAGCTCGGATTTAGCATGCATGGAGTCGAATGGACATGCAGCCGCACATTGACCACAATGGATACATACAGGCACGTCGCCGTTTGCATCGAGATCGTAGTAGTCGAGTACGCTCATTACGTCCGCACAAGCGCGACGGCATAACGTACAGTTTTTACACTTAGAAATGTCGTGATAAATGGATGGATTGTCGAGCGCAATCGGCACGCGTTTATCGATAAATTCGTATTGAGACATGAGGACCTCCTCTAACAAACTAAAACTAGCAAACCTTTAAAAGAAATAGGCCAAACTACAGAGCACTGTGCTCAAAGCGTACTTCCACATCTTACCTTTAGTATACGCTATAGTGAAAGTTTATACTATGTAGAAATGTTACACTTTTGTGCAAAAATACGTAATAATATGCCCATTGTACCACGAATGAATAAATAATTCACCAAATTTTAGGGAATTAAAAGTAAATAAAAAGCACGCCCTCAAATGAGAACGTGCGTATGTAGGCTTTCACCAAAAATCATAATCCTCGGGGGATCAGATTATTTGTCACCCCAGATAAGTGTGTATACAGCGTATGCAGGAGTACCTTGTTCAACCTTACGAGTAGATTTGTTAGGTTGTTCTTGTTTTACCACTTCGCCTTTTGGATTGTAAAGAGTAACCTTAACGTCTTTTACTTCGCGTTTTTTGTGGTTGAACTCTTCAGTTACGATGTAGTGGTAACCTTCGTAGTCCATAGCTTTGATGTCCAAAACAGCTTTTTTATCATCTTTTTTAACAGAATCGTTATCGATGGACCAAGTGATGCCATTGCTATCAGTACCAACAGTATACCAATTTGCTGCATCAACACTACCGATGCCACCAATCAATAAAGCGCCTGCTGCCAAAACAGCTGCCAATGTTTTTTTCATATGTTTACCTCTCGATTTAAATACAAGAATACGAAATCTAGTATATTCGATAAAAATAAATATTTTATGAAAGACAAACGTGCTCAATTATTAAAGCTTCACATAATAGGTAGAACGGCCTCCCCCTTTTCGTTGAATACGACCATCCTTCACAAGAGCACGTACAGATCCTTCAATAGCACTATCGCTAAGATTAGGACACCAGTCTCTAATATCTTGCTTTGTGAAAGTCCCTAAGTGATTATCGATAGCTGCTTTCACTTGATCCATTGCAGAACCACGATTTGCCAATATAGAACTGCGGTCCTCAAAGTCATGATACGCTGCTAATAGCATTTGTAACCAATAGCGAATAAACGATATAGGGCAGGAACTTTCATCATACCAAGTATCACTAGACTCGCGTAAAGCAGCATAATACATATCCTTATGTCTTGCAATCTTGGCCTCTAACGATACATATTTCCCTACCATAAAGCCGCTACGATACAACAATAATGTCGTAAGTAAACGACTCATGCGACCATTTCCATCATTGAATGGGTGAATACATAAGAAATCATGTATAAAAATAGGAATAGCTAGAAGTGGTTCTACCTCTCCATTGCCTACAACACGATTATATTCAGCACAAATCTGGTCAAGAGCCTCTGCTGTCTCATAGGGCGCTAGAGGAGTAAATAACACCTCTGTCTGTCCATCGGGATAGGTAGCACTAATATAGTTCTGTACACTCTTTAACTGTCCACCACGAGCATTAAACTGGTAATTATACAAAATCTTGTGCAACTGCAAAATATGATTGCGACACAAAGATATGGAGTCATAACTTTCATGGATAACATTTAAAGCATCACGATACCCCATGATTTCCTGCTCATCCCGATTTCGAGGCGTAGTCTTATCAGCCACCAACTGCCGAAGGCGTGTACTCGTCGTCACAATCCCTTCAATCGCATTTGAAGCCTCCGTACTCTGTACCTTTGCCAACTCTACAAGAGAATCTAATATAGCAGGACTCTGTGAAAGCAAAACCTCCTCCTTGCCATTCGCCCGGTAGATTCCCGCAATAAGACTTAAAATATCCATATCCCACGACAAAGACTGAATCCGACCATACTCAAAACGACGCATACACACACCTCCATTCCGTTCTAATCCCTTATACATAAATTTATTCCCTTAAATTATACCATAAAATAAGGGAATAATTTATTCCCTACGCAGTTTTGAGTAAATTTAATTATACGTACAGAAAGGTTTCTATCTCTTTGAGACCGACTTAGGTCACTTTCTTCTGAAACGCCGTTTTGGATACATTTCCTCATTAGGAAATGAGAAAACGGGTGAATATATCTCGTAGGACGACTTAGCTCGCTTTTTCCCGAACGCAGATATGGTAAATTTCCACATTAGTGAAAATACAAGGGCGGATAGTCCCTCGAAATCGACTTAGCTCGCTTTGGAGATTGAGAGGAACTATCCGCCCGGAATTGGACTAAAGAGGAAATTTACCAAATCAAGTGATACACGTGATCTAGATTACTTCCTTCTTGTATTTGTACTTTTGTATTTGCTAATGTTTCAGAGCCAATCATATAGCCTTGTGGGTTATATGTTGTAACATCAATGAGCTGCACTGTTTTATCAGCACGATTGAATGTCATTGTATAAATGGAGTGATCTCCATTAGGATCTACGATCTTCAAACGCAATGTAGCGCGAGCATCATTTTTATCAACAGAATCATTATCGATATAACCAGTACGACCATTTTGATCCGTATCCAATGCATACCAACTTTCAGCATGAGACACACCCACACCAGCGCTAAATAACAAACCTGCTACTGCTAAACATGCAAACCATTTTTTCATAACTATTCTCTCCTGACTATAAAATTCAAATAACTATGCAATCTGCATACCATAAATTCCCTACGCCTTCATTATAACACCATAATTGCATATTACTAATAAAAACTCTATTAAATGCATAAACTATATAGAACCCCTAAGGAACGTCTAGCAAGGCCCCTATGGATTAAATAATCGTATTGTAATAGGGATGCCCATGCTAAGATTAGCGTAAATTAGAAATAAAAAGACCCAACTCTTCTATGAAAACGACTTAGCTCGCTTTGGAGGCTTTCATAGAAGTGTTGGGTCTACTATCTAAACACACAGTCTAGGATGGGCATCTCTACACCGAAAGATTATTTACCCCATAGGGCCTTCATAACTTCCGCGCCCATGGTATCATCTTCAATTTTTGTAGGTTTTTGTGCGTCTTTGCTGGACAATAACGCTACGCCTGCAGCGCTGTATACTGTTGTATCAAGTTC
>ERZ1699254.614-NODE-614-length-12738-cov-3.446911_pt1 | contig 12738 bp, 11 predicted proteins | sample MGYA00581522_ERZ1699254 | MGnify/ENA primary metagenome ERZ1699254 (study PRJEB42319, sample SAMD00040329) | human oral metagenome | material: saliva | host: Homo sapiens | study: EMG produced TPA metagenomics assembly of PRJDB4115 data set (Metgenomic analysis of... | reverse complement strand
GCACAGAGCGGCGCATTTGCGGGTGCTGCCGTGGCGCCTGCGGCTGGCGTAGCCGCGATCTCACCCTGAGGGCGGGCGGGGCCTACCGCTTTGATCGTGTCAGTGACCGGCAGGGCTGGAATCACTGCCGGGTTACCTGCACGTACGGCGTCGATCACGCGGGCAATAGCGGCGGGCGGGGTTAAGCAACGGGCGGCGTCGTGAATTAAAACCACATCTGCCTGCGGCGCTAGCTCAACCGCAGCAGCCAAACCGTTGGCCACGCTGGCCTGGCGCGAAACATCCGAGCCGGCCACAACCACTAAATTGTCAAAATCAGCCAGTTCAGCCTGGAAGATTTCTAGATAATCAGCCGGGGCGGTAACCACCACCGCATCCACCTGCAGGCAGGCGAACAATCCGGCCGCTGCGCGACGCACCAAGCTCTGGCCAGCTAGCTCCACCAAAGCCTTGGGACCCTGGCAACCCAGGCGGGTGCCCGAGCCTGCCGCAGTTAAAACCGCAACGCAAGCACTCATTGGGATATAAACGCGCTTATCACTCAGCTAGGACTTCATCCAGAGTCTGCTCGGCGGCGGTTTCTTCAACCTTCTGCGCCAATGCCAGCTCTGAAACCAAAATCTGACGCGCCTTGGCAAGCATACGCTTTTCGCCGGCGCTCAGGCCTCGATCAGTATCGCGACGCGAGAGGTCACGCACCACTTCAGCAACCTTAAGTACGTCCCCGGAAGCAATCTTTTCCTGATTTGCCTTATAGCGACGTGACCAGTTGGTTGGCTCTTCTACCTGCTCAGTGCGTAGCACTTCAAAAACGTTTTCTAGACCGGCCTGGTCTACTACGTCCCTAACACCAATTTCTTCAACGTTTTCAGCAGGGACCATAATGGTTAGATCTCCCTGCGCCACCTCAAGCGTGAGGTACACCCGCGTTTCCCCACGAACCTTGCGGTCCTGAATTTTAATAATTCGGGCCGCACCATGGTGGGGGTAGACCACTGTCTCGCCAACTTTAAAGGTCATGAACACACTCCGGGCTAATACAACTGGTTTATATTCTACCAGCCGGCACATTAATTTTACGCTCGCCCGTGCAACATGTAGTCCACTCCACGCCTAAACTTATATGCATAACATAACCAATCGCCATAGGGCAGTGTGTCTAGTTGCTAACGCATCAGCTGGCGCTGGTTACCAAAACCGAAACTGGTCCGGCTACCAAAGCCAAAACTGGCTCCGGCTACCAAAAGCAAAATAAGACGACTGTGGGGCGAGCGCTTTTCACACTCGCCCCACAGATATGTAGCTATCTGCAGCTATTACTAGCTATTAGCAACCAAAAAGTTAACTAGTTATAAAACTAGCTCACTTGCCCTGGTTAGCAACAGCGGCGATCTTGGCCTCAGCCTCGGGGTCTAGGTAACGACCACCCTTCTTGATGGGCTTGAGGGTCTCCTCGTCGAGCTCGTACACCAGCGGAATACCGGTGGGGATGTTGACGCCGGCGATGTCCTCGTCGGAGATCTCATCCAGGTGCTTGACGATGGCGCGCAGCGAGTTGCCGTGCGCGGCAATCATGACGGTCTTGCCGGTCTTGATCGCGGGAACGATGGTCTCATCCCAGTAGGGCAGCAGACGCGCGATGACGTCCTTGAGGCACTCGCTCATGGGGACGGGCTCACCGGCGTAGCGGGGATCCTGATCCTGCGAATACTCGGAGCCGGCCTCGATGGCGGGCGGGGCCACGTCGAAGGAACGGCGCCACAGCATGAACTGATCCTCGCCGTACTCGTCGCGGATTTCCTTCTTGTTCTTGCCCTGGAGCGCACCGTAGTGACGCTCGTTGAGGCGCCAGTCGCGCTCAACGGGGATCCAGTGGCGATCGGCAGCGTCGAGGGCGAGGTTCGCGGTCATGATGGCGCGACGCAGCATCGACGTGAACAGGAGGTCAGGCTTCACGCCCGCTTCCTTGAGGAGCTCGCCACCGTGGGTAGCCTCCGCGCGGCCCTTGTCCGACAGCGGAACATCCACCCAACCGGTGAAGAGGTTCTTTGCATTCCATTCGCTCTCGCCGTGGCGGAGCAGCACCAGTTTGTAGCTCATGTCTCCATTCTCCCACAGGTAGGGGCCACCTCCTACACCCCGTGGCGTTGATCACGCCACAGCTTGGACAGTCCCCCCACCACCCCCACCCGAGGCATCGAAGCCTTGTTCGAACAAACACCCCGGACATACCCTGATTACCCCCTGACCAGCACGTCATTTTCCCCTGACAGCCTTGACATTCCGCGGTTTTACATAATTACCGGAACAGTGTGCGCGTGATTCTATTTCCCGTACGGTTAAGAACATGAACATCACACGACGTACCTTGGCAGCCACCACTCTCATCGCTGCGACCGCTCTCGCCCTCGGCGCCTGCGGCTCCTCGAAGCCCCAGGCCACCGACACGTCCCCCGCCGCGGACCCGACGACACCGGCGGCCACCCAGTCGGCCACGGCCTCGTCCGTTCCGACCGTCCCCGGATACCGCCCCGGCGAAATCCCCCCGATTCCCCTGTTCGCCGTCCCTTCCATCGACGTCTTCGCCTCCAACGCTGACAAGGCCATCGTCGATTCCGCATCCAAGACCCTCAACACGGTCCCCGGCATCACTGTCTCGCCCGCCAAGTGCGACGGCACCTCCCTCGTGTCCGGTACGACAGTCTTCGGCGGTGACGGCTCGGCAGTCTCCTCCTCCGACAATGGCACCGTCGTCAACGACGGCCAGGGCGGTGGCACCATCACCGAGGGGCCAATTTCGATCATCTACGGCGGCGACGGTTCTGGCACCTACTCCAACGCCGAGACGATGGTGTCCCTCGTTGTGAGCGCGGACGGCTCCGGCACCTACTCCACCCCCACCACGAACATCAGCCTGGACGGCCACGGTGGCGGCAACTACTCCAACAACACGGAGATGGAGACGATCACCATCGAGGCCGACGGCTCCGGCGTCTACTCCAAGGGAACCGCCACGATCATCAACAACGGTGACGGCACCGGCAGCTACACGGACGAGAAGCTGACGATTATGAACAACGGCGACGGCACCGCGACCGTCAACGGCAAGGACGTCAAGGATGCGCCGAAGGTCGAGAAGATCGGCAAGCTCGGCAAGTTCCCGCCCGTCGCCAACCTCAAGCCCGTGGAATCCTGCGGCACCGTCATCACCCTGGAGGACGGCGTCCTCTTCGACTTCGGCAAGTCCGACATCCGCCCCGAGGCCGCCCAGACCATCAAGTCCCTCGCGACCGTGCTCTCCAGCAACAAGGTTCCCGCTGCCCACATCTACGGACACACCGACTCCATCTCGGACGAGGCCTTCAACCTGCAGCTCTCCCAGGAGCGCGCGGATGCCGTGATGGCCGAGCTGAAGAAGGACGGCGTGAGCTCCACCCTGGACGCGACCGGCTACGGCGAGTCGAAGCCGGTGGCCCCCAACGAGAACGCCGACGGTTCGGACAACCCCTCGGGTCGCGCACTCAACCGCCGCGTCGAGATCTTCATCCCCGCGTTCTAGTACCCTGACTAGCGCTTACCTACGACCGATCAACGAAAGGGAGACACCATGTCCCTGAAGTCCCTCCTTCCCGCCGCGGCCGCCGTCGCCGTCGCCACCCTGGCCCTCGCGGGCTGCTCCATGACCACCAACGTGTCCGGCGGCGACTCCTCCGCCCCCACCTCCTCTTCCTCCGAGGGCACGGACCATTCCGGCCACGACCACTCCGACAAGTCCGGCTCTGCGGAGAAGTCCGACGCTTCCGGTACCTTCACGATCGATGAGTCCAACGCGCACGTCGAGATCCCCGCGGGCACGAAGACCGTCGTCATCAACGGCTCGAACAACCACATCGAGGGCGAGGCCGTCTCCGAGATCACGATCAACGGCTCCGCGAATGCCGTCGAGGTGAAGTCCGCCAGCAAGGTCTCCTTCACCGGCTCCAATAACACCGTCCAGTACGAGGACGGAAACGCTCCTCAGGTTGGCAGCGACTCGGGCGCGAATAACGCCGTCGCCAAGGGCTGACATTTTCAACAGGTGAGGGGCGGTGCGCTTGATCCGCACCACCCCTCACTGCATGAATACAAATTGTGGGTACGCACACTGCGTACCCACAATTTGTATGACTAATGTCAGGCCTGAGCCTTGCGGTATTCCTCAACAACCTCAGCGGGAATACGTCCACGCTCGGACACATTGTGCCCATTTTCCTTCGCCCACGCGCGAATCTTCGCGTTCTCGAGGCGCTGAGTGGGGTTGCCCGCATTGCCGCGGCGACGGGTCGAACCCGTCTTACGGCCAGCCTTGATGTACGGCTGAATTGCTTCGGCAAATTCCTCGAAATGAGCGCGGTTCAGGTCAATTTCATAGGACGCGCCGTTGAATGCAAAACGGACGGTCTGGTCGGCGGGGGTGCCGTCGAAATCATCGACGACTTCCACAATCTTCTTCGTCTTCTTCACGATGTCGTTCCTTTCAGGGAAATGAGAGTCGGAATTAATAAAGTGCCTCATTCACTACAATTAGGGTAACTCACAATTGAGCGGAATTGTCAACGCAAATTTCAAATCGAACGTGACGTACACTGCACCGATTTATTGATCTGAGTAATTGAAAGTTATACTCGTAGGCAGCCCGAGGCCTGTTCGGCCTCACCAAGAAGCAGCACCGAACGAGGAGAAACCGTGAGCAGAGCACACCACCCCCGAGCGGCGGCCTGGGAGCTCTACTTCACCACGACGGCTCGCCTCACCGAACGCATCGAAGCCGCCCTCAAGTGTCAGGCGAGCCTGTCGATGCCCGAATACTCCGTGCTCCTCATGACCGACCGCGCCGGCGAGGAAGGCATCCGCCCCTCTCGCCTCGCCCATGAGGTCGTCTTCTCACGCTCACGCCTCACCCACACGATGAAGCGCCTCGAATCCCGAGGCCTTATCGAGCGCCGCCCGTGCGAGGGCGACGGCCGCGGAGGCCTCGTCTCCCTAACGCCAGCCGGCAAGACCCTCTTCGACGAGGCCGCCCTGGTCCAGCGCGACGTCATCCGCCGCCTGTTCCTCGACGACATCACGCCCGAGGAGATCGACATGCTCACCGGCCTGTTCTCGCGCGTGAGTGAGCGCCTCGACTCCGACACGCCATGTCCGTGAGCACGCGCCGGCTCGCGGTCGCAACACTCCTCACAGGGGTGGTTGCTGGCCTCGTTGGCCTCGCATGCAAGCACATCCTTCACTGGCTCCAGGCCCTCGCCTGGAACATGCACACGGGCACGCTACTCGAGGCCGCGAGCGCCGCCTCCCCGACCCGGCGCGTCATCGTTCTCACCCTCGGTGGGCTGATCGGCGCCCTGTCCTGGTTCCTGCTGTTCCGCCGCAACAAGACCATCACCTCCGTGTCGGCCGCGGTCGACGGCACACCCATGCCTCCCCTGCGTACTTCCTGGCATGCCCTCACTCAGATCGTCATCGTGAGCCTGGGAGCATCCGTCGGACGCGAGGTCGCGCCCCGTGAGATGTCCGCTGCGCTCAGCGCCGCGGTGGCCGATCGACTGCGGCTCAGCACCGAGGACCGGCGCATCATCGTCGCCTGCGCGGCGGGCGCGGGCCTGGCCGCGGTCTACTCGATCCCCCTGTCGGGCGCGATCTACACGCTCGAGATCCTCCTCGTCTCGCGCTCGGGGCGCGCCGTTGCGCCCGCGTTCCTCACCTCGGGCCTTGCGGTCCTCGTTTCCACGGGATTCACGAGGCCGGAGGCCTTCTACACGGTCCCCACCCTCACGCCGTCCCTGTCCCTCACCGTGTTCGCGGCGATCGTCGGCCCACTGCTCGGGGCGGCCGGGTGGGCGTTCAAGAAGGCCGTAGCACGGATCAGCGCCGACCGTCCGCGCGACTGGCGCGTACTCGTGGCACTCCCCCTCGCCTCTCTGCTCGTCGGCATCACGGCCGTGTGGGTGCCCTCCGTCGTGGGCAACGGGCAGGCCAGCGCGCAGACACAATTCGATGCGACGTGGGCTACCGGTATGGGGCTCGCGTTCGCTCTGCTGGTTCTCCTGGCGAAGACCGCGACGACGCTCCTGACAATCCGCGCGGGAGGCTGGGGTGGCGTCCTCACCCCCGCAGTCGCGCTCGGCGCTGGACTGGGGGCCGTCATCGGGCTGCCGTGGGCGACCGCGTGGCCGGGGTCGGAAGTGGCGGCGTTCGCCTTCCTCGGCGCCGCAGCTTTCCTGGGCGCGTCCATGAACGCTCCCTTCACGGGCCTCATCCTGGTCATCGAGTTCACGGCCCAGGGCCCCACGATCCTCGTGCCCGCGGCCCTCGCCGTCGGCGGCGCCACGGCGGCCGCGACCTGGCTGACCCGCCGGGCTTCACTGGGCCGCCAACCATAGCCGCCTCTGACAGTCGCTGTGCACATCCGGATAGGTTATTCGCATCCGGATAGGTTAAGCGCATCCGGATAGGTTATTAAGCTATCCGGATGTTTGTTACCTATCCGGATCTTTGTTACCTATCCGGATGTTTGTTACCTATCCGGATGTTTGTTACCTATCCGGATGTTTGTTAGCTATCCGCGTGGGCACTCGTTCGGCACCCGGGCCACCCCGGCCTCGTCCCCTCAATGTCGCACGTAATTCGCTCACCAATACTTCAGCTTTTTAAATCAGATGCCCAGAATTGCAACGTTTTTGGGCGATCCCAAAAACTGACCCAGTTAAATTACGTGCGAGATTTGTGGGGAACCACAGACATCTGAGCGACACCTGAGCGACACCAGAGAGGCGTCAGATCTGCGCGAGCGCCTGGTCCAGGTCCGCGATCAGATCCTGCGCGTCCTCGAGGCCGACCGCGAGGCGCAGGAGCGTGCCGGGCACTCCGCCCACGCCTCCCACGCGCGTCGAGTGCGTCATGATCGCCGGGTGCTCAATGAGGGACTCCGGCGCGCCCAGGGACGCAGCCAGAGCGAAAATGCGCGTGCGCGTCGTCAGTTCGATCGCCGCCTCCTCGGTGGCGACCTGGAAGGAGAGCACGCCTCCCACGCCGGCCGGGTTCTGCGCGGCCGCCAGCTCGTAGCCCGGGTCCGAGGCCAGCCCCGGATAGTGGACGGCCGTGACCTTCGGGTGGGTGGCCAGGAACTCGGCAACCTTCTGCGCGTTCTCGCAGTGACGCTCCACGCGCAGGGCCAGCGTTTTCAGGCCGCGGTGGGCCAGGTACGTGTCGCGCGGGGAGGGCACGTGCCCGAGGGCCATCTGCAGCTTGACGGCCTCGGCGGCGGCGTCGCGCTCACCAAAGAAAGGCTCGACGTGCGCGGGCAGCTCCAGGCCGTCGCGCAGGATGAAGGCGCCGCCGACCACGTCGGAGTGGCCGCCCACGTACTTGGTCGTCGAGTGCACGACGACGTCCGCGCCCAGCTCGAGGGGGCGCTGCAGGACCGGCGTCGCGAAGGTGTTATCCACGATCAGCAGGCCGCCCACCTCGTGCGTGAGGGCCGCAATCGCGGCGATATCCGTGACCAGCAGGAACGGGTTCGAGGGCGTTTCCACCCACACGATCTGCGGGCGCGACCCGCGAATCACGCGCTCGGCCTCGGCCAGGTCGGTGAGGTCCACGGCCTCGGAAGTAATGCCCTCGGCGGGCTTGATGACGCTGAGGAGCTTGTGGGTGCCGCCGTACACGTCTGTCGAGTGCACGACGTGGTCGCCGGGGCGCGCCAGCAGGCGGATCACCGTGTCCTCGGCGCTCATGCCCGACGGGAACGCGAAGCCGTGCGTCGCCCCCTCCAGGGCCGCGAGCGCGCCCGCGAACGCGTTGGTCGTCGGGTTGCCGCAGCGCCCGTACTCGTACCCTTCTCGCAGCTCGCCGGGCCGATCCTGCACGAACGTCGATGCGACGTGAATCGGAGGCACCACGTCACCCGTGATGGGGTCGGGGTCGAACCCGGCGTGGATGGCCAGCGTGGAGAAGGTCGTACAGTCAGGCGTGCTCATGCCTCCACGTTACGAGGCCGGGGCCGCATCCGCCGGAGGGTTTCGTCCGCCGGTCGATTGTGACAGCGCACCTACACCCAGCCGGCCAGCGCGATACGCGCCTGCTCCTCCAGGGACGCGACCGCGCCCTCCGAGTCGTTGCCCCACGGCACGTAGTGAAAGTCCCCACCCCCGGCCTCGACGAAGGTCTCGCGGTTGAGCTGGTCGATCTCCTCGAGCGTCTCCAGGCAATCCGCCATAAAGCCCGGGCAGATGACGTCCACGCGCGGGCACTTCGCGGCACCCAGTTCGGCCATCTCCTCGATCGTCTGCGGGCCCAGCCACTCGGCGCGCCCGAACACGGACTGGAAGGTTGCCGTCAGGGACCCCATCGCCAGGCCCAGACGCGACTCGAGGGCCGCGACCGTATGACGGCACTCGGCGCGGTAGGGGTCCCCGGCCTCGTCCATGGCGACCGGGATCGAATGGAAGGACACGACGACGCGGTCCCCCGTCAGGAAGTTCGGGCGGCCCACGCGCTCCCAATGGCGCTCGAGGGCGGTGGCGAGCGCCTCGATGTACGCGGGGGCCACGGGGAAGGAGCGGTGCAGTCGCAGCTCGAATCCGTCGCGGTTGCGCCCGATCCACTGGGCGACCGCGTCGTTGATCGTCGCCACCGTCGAGGCTGCGTACTGCGGGTAGGCGGGCAGGATCGCCACGCGGCGCACCCCTTCGGCGTGCAGGCGATCCAGAACCGAGCCGATCGAGGGCTGTCCGTAGCGCATCGCGACCTCGACGCGCACGCCCGGCAGGCGCTCGCCAAGGAGGCGGGCCTGCTCGCGGGTGTAGTGCATGAGCGGCGAGCCCTCATCCATCCAGATGCTGCGGTACTTGCCGGCGACCTCGCGCGGTCGAACGCGCAGGATGATGCCGTCCAGAATGGGCTTCCACAGGAGCGGGCTCATCTCGATGACGCGGCGGTCGGAGAGGAACTCGCGTAGGAATGCGCGCACCGGGCCGGGCTCGGGGGCGGTCGGAGTCCCCAGGTTGACGAGGACGAGGGCGGGCTGCGCCTCGCCCTGCTGCGCGTGGATCGACGTCGACGTGGTGGATGCTGCGTCCTGGGAGTTCTTCACGCCACCAGCCTAATGTTCGCTCTCCCCCGTGTCGCTGACGCGGTGTCACCTCCCGGGACCTGAGCGCGTTGCTCACACCGCCCCAGCTTATTCGCTTGGGGCGGTGCCGAAGCCTTGCGCCAGCCTTCACTCCCCAATACGACGCACGCCCCTCGTGCTCACATACAAGGGTGCCCCGCCTGCGACAGGCGGGGCACCCCGACGTTATTCAAGCGAGCCCGCTTGGCTCACTTCCTCCCGGCGGAGGTGTGCGGCTCAGGCCTGGCCGTTCTGCGAACGGATGAACCACGCCTGCTGCTCGAAGCGGCGGATGTAGTCGTTGAGAATGTCGGCGGAGGCGGAATCCTCGGCGTCGACCTTCTCGTGCACGTCGCGCATGGTGCCGACGGTCGCGTTGATGGCGGCGACGGCGAGCTCCTCGGCGTCAGTGGTCTTGATGATCGTCTCGGGGACGGTCGGCAGGGTGTTGCGCTGGGCGACGACCTCGGGCAGGCCGTTGGGGACGACCTGGAGGGCGCGCATGCGCTCGGCGATCTCGTCGGAGGCCTCGCGGGCGATGTCCACGACCGCGTCGAGGTAGAGGTGCAGCGAGCGGAAGCCCTCGCCGGTGATGTTCCAGTGCAGCTGCTTGCCCACGAGGGACAGAGCGGTCACGTCGGTGAGGACCTTCTGCAGGTTGCCTGCGAGAACGTCGGAAGCCTTGAAGCCGGTGGACTCAACGGTCATGTTGTTTCTCCTATGCATGTGTATTCGGTACGGGGCTCGCCCTTGTGGGGCTGTGCCCTTCAGACACATCCATCTTGGCCCTTTGGTCCCAGGATTTCTAGTGCTAACAGCCCTTTAGTCAAATGTTTCACTATCTCGTAGTCGCGAGGGAATAATCCTCGGATTTCAGCGTTTTAAGGTCATTGACGCTTTCATTTTTCAGGCCAGGTTCGCCTAACCAATCTTGCCCGAGGCCACGGTTGCCTCATGCGGTTGGGTGCCGGCATTTGGGCCCAGGCACCTGCAGGGGCACGACGGCGTGACGCACCGATATATAACCGGAGCTTCATCAAACCCTCTCACGCGCACGTTAACCCGATAGGTTGCGGCCCTAACCCAGCAGGTGGCCACCTGGGCCCACTAACGCGCACGTTAACCCACCTCGTGGAGCGTGGATGGCTGCGCCCACGCGCATATCTGGGGGTTTACGTGCGAGTCAACAGGGTAACGTGCATGTTCAAGGGCTAACGCGCGAACAACACACCACGACAGCGATCGATTCCGCCAAATCGCAGACCCATTCAGCAAAAACAGCCGTTTTTGGAGTCTTTTCACCCAATGGGTCTGCAGTTTGGCCACGACACCACTGCAAACTGCGAGATCACCGCCACCAATCGGGGGGAATTGCATCATTAGAGCTGCGACACGCCGGAGATACGCCGCCAGCCAGCTTCTAATGCTGCAAAACCCCCCATTGCTTCCCGTGCGGAGGGATTGGTAGACCCAGCTGCGGAGCTCCACGCACAACGGTGAGACAAGCACCGGATAAATTTCGCACGTAATTTATCTCGGTCATTGTTTAAGACCTCACGAAAACGTTGCAATTCCAACGATACGAATTCAAAGTTTGAAACAGTGAAACGGGAATTACGTGCGGAATTGCTGTTTGGCAACCAAAACCGGGCTTCGAGACGACGCGCAGAGCCACACATCAGCGACCCGGCCCCGCCGGCGTGGAGGGCGCCGGAGGGCCTGGCTGCGGTGCCCGTGGGCGGTGGCGGGGCCTGGCCGGGCTTCGAGACGACGCGCCGAGCGAAGCTCGCGGCGCGGACGGCTCGCGGGCGGGCCGCCGCCCACGGGCGCACCAAGCAGCCCGGCCCGACGGCACCCGGAACACCAGCGGCGTCACAAGCAACACCGCAGCACCACACACGCATACAAAAACGCCCACCCGGAACCGGGTGGGCGTATCTGAGCCGCCTGTGGGAATCGAACCCACGACCTATTCATTACGAGTGAATCGCTCTGCCGACTGAGCTAAGGCGGCCGCGCCTGCCGTTCCACCGTCTCCGGGGCGTGCAGGCAACGGCACAACTCTACTGGACGAATCGCGCCGAACGCAAACCAGGACACCCACCAAGGGGATGTCGTGAGTCACGTCCCTACTCGCACATGAGGCCGTCGGCGGGGACGGTTCCCTTCACGAAGTAGTCCTCGACGGCGCGTACAACACACTGGCTGGCACCGCGACGGTACGCGGTGTGGTTCCAGCCCTCGACGGAGACGAGGACGCCGCTGGCGAGCTGCCCGGACAGGCCCTGCGCCATGGAGTAAGGCGTCGCCGGGTCGTGGGTGGTGCCGATGACGACAATGGGGGCTGCGCCCTGAGCGGTGATGCGAGAACGCTTGGCGTGCTTGGTCGGCCAGGCTTCGAGGGCTGCCGATGGGTAGCCGACGTACTTGCCGAGGATCGGAAGTTCACTCTTCAGGGTCGCTACCTGTGCGGCCCACTCATCGATGTTTCCTTCGGGCGAATAGTCGAGGTTGTTGATCGCGTTGATCGCGTCGAAGGAATTGTCCTGGTAGGTGCCGTCGGGGTTACGCGAGTTGAGAGTGTCAGCGATGGCGAGCAGACCGCTACCGTCGCCCTTCTGCCACGCCATTCCGAAGGCCTGCGTGAGCTGCGGCCACCACTGGGTGTTATACATGGCGCCGGTCAGCGCGGTCACGGCTAGATTTTCGGTGAGCGGGCGCGCCGGGTCGTTCGTGCGCATCGGGCTGTCCTCGAGCGAGTCGAGGAAGGAGCGCACGGTCTGGATTCCCTCGTCGAGGCTGCGGCCCATCGGGCACGAGGCCTGGGTCGCGCAGTCGGAGATCCAGTGCTGGAGCGAGGCGTCGAGGCCGCGCATCTGGAGGGCCGAGACCTCGTTGACGCTGAGGGTCGGGTCGAGGGCGCCGTCGAGCACGAAGCGGCCGACGCGCTCAGGGAAGAGCCCGGCGTAGGTGGCACCGAGGAAGGTGCCGTAGGAGTAGCCGAGCAGGTTCAGGGTTTCCTGCCCGAGGACGGCGCGCACCATGTCGAAGTCGCGGGCGGCGCTGACGGTGTCGATGTGCTCAAACAGGCTGCCCGAGTGTTCGCGGCATCCCGCCGCGAACACTCGTGAGTCCTCCTGCACTTCGGCGACCGCAGACTGGGGGGATTCGTCGGCGGTGTCCTCATCGTCGCCGTCGTTACGTTCGTCCTTCTCCAGGTCGGTCATGCAGAAGACGGGGGTCGAGTCGCCGACGCCACGCGGGTCGAGGGCCACGATGTCGTAGGCCTTGACGACAGCTTCACCGATTCCCTGCGCCGCGTAGTAGGGCAGCGAGGAGACGACGGCGCCACCGGGGCCACCCGGGTTGATGAAGAGCGCGGGCGCGTTCTCCACGCCGGAGCGGTGGATGGCCAGCGCGAGCGTGATCTGGTCGCCGTCAGGGTTCGACCAGTCGAGGGGTGCCTTGAGGAACGCGCACTGGTACTCGCTCGCGTTGGAAGAGTTGATGCCCTGGAAGGAGTCGAAGGTCCCCTCCGCGCACACTCCCCAATCGATCGCCTGCTCGTAGTAGGACTGGGTAGAGCC
>ERZ1699254.612-NODE-612-length-12778-cov-4.704845_pt1 | contig 12778 bp, 2 predicted proteins | sample MGYA00581522_ERZ1699254 | MGnify/ENA primary metagenome ERZ1699254 (study PRJEB42319, sample SAMD00040329) | human oral metagenome | material: saliva | host: Homo sapiens | study: EMG produced TPA metagenomics assembly of PRJDB4115 data set (Metgenomic analysis of... | reverse complement strand
ATATTATATATAATACAATTATAAGAGAAACCCTTGTTCTATGCTGATGTGGAGATATTTTCTCATATCTAGAAAATTCAGTTTATCTTGTTTAGAAATATAAAATTTATTTTAATTATTTTAGGAATTTCTATTTACAATTAGTTTATAAATTGTTATCATATTAATATCTTAATGAATAGTATGTGAACGTGTGTCATAAACAATTCATGAAACAAAAAATGTATATAAGGCATTTAGTGTTTTCTTTATAAGAGAGAAAGGGGTTCATAGTTTCTATGAATAAGGTTTTTAAGGTCGTTTATAGCAAATCTAAAGGCTGCTACGTAGTAGTACCTGAAACTGCTAAAAATAATAACGGCAAGAAAAAAGTATTAGCTAGCGTATTGGCTGGCTTGGCTGTAGCTGGTGCTATGGGTGGCGTTGCTCCACAAGAAGCAATGGCAAATGCAGATTATAATAATAGCCATGTTAATATCTGGGCTAACACTCAGCCTGGTTTTAATGGGGAGAATTATAATGTTGGTCAAAACTCCATCGTTGTAGGTTACCAAAATACTACAGATAATGTAGGTGGCCATGATGGAAAGGTAGCTATTGGTGCTAAAAATACATCTACAAATAACGCAACTACTGCAGTAGGTAATAGAAATACAGCTACAGGCGGTGCTGCTACAGCTGTTGGTGCTGGTAATACTGCATCTGGCAATGGTTCTGTTGCTGTTGGTAATGTAAATAATGCTGATGCTAAAGCTGCCGTTGCTATTGGTACCTACAATAATGTTAATTACACCAAAGGCTCTTGGGAAACAACGCCTAAAAAAGCAGGTGAATATTCTACTGTAGTAGGTAATTACTCTAGTGCTACTGGTACTAGCGCTTCTGCTATGGGTGTATATACTAATGCTACTGGTGCAGGTTCTTTTGCTGCTGGTTACAACAATAATGCAAAGGGCCAAAACTCAGTTGCCATTGGTTCTGAAAATACATCCCACGTGGCAGACACTGTAACTTTGGGTCAATTTAATAATGCAAAAACAATGGGTGGTATCTCCATCGGTAAAAATAACTTGACTGACTCTGCAGATGGTAATCGCGGTGATGTAGAACGTAATAAAGAAAATTCCCAAATTGCTATCGGTCGTGATAATACAGCGACTAACTTAGATGCTATTGCAATTGGCCGTGATACACATGCTACAGGCTCTGGTGCAACAGCGTTAGGTGCTCGTGCTGATGCATCTGGTAACAACTCCATTGCTATCGGTCAAAGTGGTAAAACTTCTGATCGTGTTGTTGCATCTGGTGTAAACTCTATTGCTATCGGTATGCAATCTCAAGCAGCTGGCGAAGCTGGTATTGCTGAAGGTGCTGGTGCTCGTGCAGGTGGCAAATACGGTGTTGCATTAGGTCGTACAACTAAAGCAAATGCTGAGGCTGCAACTGCTTTGGGTAGTGCTGCAGAGGCGAACATTGCTAATGGTGTAGCTCTTGGTTCCTCTTCTATAACAACAACAGATAAAGGCGTTCTTGGTTACAACCCATCTGATTTACATAACCGTAAATACACTAACTTACAAGGCAATGTACAGAAAGCAACTACAGCTGCTGTATCCATCGGTAATGGCAGTACATTGACTCGTCAATTGACTGGTCTTGCTGCAGGTACTGCAGACACTGACGCTGTTAACGTAGCTCAATTGAAAAACGTTGGCGTTGCTGTAACTGGTAACACTGGTAAGAGTGACTTCTTAACTGATGGCGGTAAATTGAACGTAATCGGTACAGGTCGTGTATCTACTGTAGCGGCTCATGACGGTGCGAAAGACTCCAAAATCACTGTAGGTTTTGATGACAAAGGCATGGTGAAAGCTGGTAAAAACGTTACTGTTGATGAAAAAACAGTTGATGGTCGTACTACATACACAATTAACGCTGCTGATACTGCTGCTAAATATGACTTCTTAACAAATGCTACAGCTAACGGTGGTAAACTTGACGGTGAAGCAACACCTACAAAAGTTCAAAGCGGCACTACAGTTAACTACGCAGCTGGTAAGAACTTAACAGTTAAGCAAGATATTGAAACATCTCTTGGCCAACAAACATATACATATTCCTTGAATAAGGATCTTAAAGAAATTACATCCATCACTAACAATGGTGGTCCTACAATGCACTTTGGTGGTAACAACATCAGCATCACTGGCGGTAACCTAGATCTTGGTGATAATAACATCACTAACCTAAAATCTGGTGGCGATGTAGTGAATAACGCTGCTAACATTGGCGACGTAACTCGTATTTCCAAAGCTAATGACTTGCATGTGGCTCCTACAGCAGGCACTAATAACAATGTGGCTGAATATACTGTAGATGCTAACAAAAAGGTTACATTGACTTACCAAGATGGTAATGGTAAAACTGTTAATGGCCCTAAAGCAGTTATCGACTTGAGCGGTTTGAAAACTGGCGACATGAGCTCTTTCAATGTGAAATCTACTGCTACAGAAGGTAAAGTGGCACAAGGTTCTGCTGGCGTTCAAGAAATCCGTGACGGCAAAACTGTGGAAATGCAAGCCGGCAAAAACATGACCATTAAACAAACTAATAAAAATGGTAATGCAGCTGTTGAATTTGCATTGAACAAAGACATCGATTTGACTCCAGATGGGTCTATCAAAATCGGCGATACTAACATCACTGACAATGGTTTGACTATCAATAATGGTCCTTCCATTACAAAGACTGGCATCAACGCTGGTGATTTGAAGATTACTAATGTGAAAGCTGGCGTAAACGACAACGATGCAGTTAATGTTAGCCAATTGAAACAAGTTCGTGCTGACGAACGTCACATTAAACCTGGTGAATACGCAGTTGATAACAACGGCAAAGTAACAATGACTTACCTTGATGGTAACAACAAAGACGTTCCTAACGAAACGGCTGTTATCACAGGTATTGCTAAACAAGATCTTTCCAATATCAACAAGGGTGGCGAAACAGTTATCCAAAATCTTGCTAAAAAATCCATCGATATGGAAAATGGTAAGAATACAAAGGTTAGCAACCGTGAAATCAATGGTGTTAAAACTTTCAAAGTAGACGTTGAAGGTGATTTAACAGACATTACATCCATCACTAATAAAGGTGGCGACGGCAAAGTTGTATTTGGTGGTAACCAAACTGTAAACGTTGCAGGCAATCACAACATTAACTTGAATGCTAAAGTTGGTGACATCACTGGTTTAACTAACGTAACTTTGGATGCCCCTGACTTCGCTAAAAAAGGTCGTGCTGCTACTGAAGAACAATTGAACATTGTTAATAACAAGTTCAATAACACAGTTGGTTTGACTGGTAACACAGGCGCTACTGATCTTCAAAAATTGAACAAACAAGGCGGCTTGAGCTTTGGTGTAGTTGGTGCTAACAATGGTGAGTACATTAAAACAACTGCATCCGGTAGCAATGTAGTAGCTGACTTATCCGACAGCGCTAAAAATAAATTGAACAGCACTGTTGTAGTAGAAGGTAAAAATGCTGCGAAAGTAACAAGCAATGTAATTCAAAATGCAGATGGCAGCACAAAAACTGTATATACTGTAGATGTTAACAACGTAAAACCTACTGCAGCTTCTACTGAAAAAGTACAAGCTAAAGCAGATGTAGCTGGTTCTAGCGACAAAAACATCGCTAAAGTTGCACCTAAAGCTGGTGAAAACTTCGGTGATGCAGGCGCAACTTACGAAGTAAACGTATCCCGTAACGACGTAAAAGACGCAGCTCGTGAAGCAGTAACTGTAAATACTACAAACACAACTAACAACCCTATCACTGTTACACCTGTACAAGATGAAGCAAATCATAACACTACATACCAAGTAACATTCGATGGCAACAAAGCTGCTAAACAAATTCCTTTGACTTACAAAGCGAATGGCCAAAATGCTCAAACAGTTACATTGGATAAAGGTTTGAACTTCACAAACGGTAAAAATACAACAGCCTCTGTAGATGCTGAAGGCGTTGTTAAATACGATGTGAATAAAGATTTAGTTAATATCAATTCCATTTCCAATACTACAAATGGTCCAAAAATGGAATTTGGTCCTAACTCCATTAACATCACAAATGGCCCTATCAACATGGGTGACCAAAACATTACTAACCTTAAATCTGGTGGCGATGTAGTGAATAACGCTGCTAACATCGGCGACGTAACTCGTATTTCTAAAGCTAACGACTTGCACATTGCTCCAACATCTTCTAACCGTCAAGGTGAAACTACTACATCTTACGCTTATGATGCAGCAAGCAAATCTGTTACATTGAAATATAACGATGGTAACGGTGCTAACCAATCTGGTACAGTGGCGAAAATCGACTTGTCCGGTTTGGCTGATCAAATCAAAGACGGTTATTCCTTCTCCACTGACGCTAAAGGTAATGTAGTTGGTAACCATGCTGTTACACCTGTAGCAAATGGTAAAACTGTTTCTTATGCAGCAGGTAAAAACTTAACTGTTGCTCAAAATATTGATAATGCAACTGGTGAACATACTTACACATATGCATTGTCCAATGATGTTGATTTAACACCAAATGGTTCCTTGAAAATTGGTGACACAATTCTCAACAATGGTGGTTTAACAATTACAGGCGGCCCATCCGTTACTAAGACTGGCATCAACGCTGGTAACTTGAACATTACTAATGTGAAAGCAGGCGTAAACGATACTGATGCAGTTAACGTTAAACAGTTGAAAGACTCCCGTACAGTAGTTACATCTAACGATAAATCCGTAACAGTTAATAAAACTGAAAACGGTAACCAAGTTACTTATGACTTGCATGTAGCTCCAGGTGCTGCACAATCCGTATGGAATGTGAAATCCACTGGTAATACAACTGCTGACTCCGAAGCAGCTGCAAAAACTATCACTGATGGTAAAACAGTTGAAATGGCAGCAGGCAAAAACTTGACTGTAAAACAAACTAGCAACGAAGACGGCGCTAAAGTTGAATACGGTTTAGCTGGTGACTTGACTAATATCAAGACTATTAAAAACGAAGGTCCTGCTACTTTCACAATCGGCGGCAACGAATTCAAATTCGATGGCGGCAATGTGAACATGGGCGATAATAACATCACTAACCTTAAATCTGGTGGCGATGTGATCAATAACGCAGCTAACATTGGCGACGTTAAACGTATCTCCAAAGCTAACGACATTCATATCAAAGACAAAACATACACAGTGAACGCTGATAAAACAGTTACATTGGAATATGTTGATGGCAATGATAATGCAGTGAACAAAACAGCTAAGATCGACTTGAGCAACTTGCCAACAGGCGATAAAGCTGCTGTTGAAAGCGTTGTTAAAAAATCTGCTGCTGCAGGCGACACTAACATCGCTGATATCACTGTAGCTGACGGCAAACAAACTGGTGATGCAAATGCTAAATACGAAGTAAATGTTTCCCGTAATGCTGTTAAAGATGCAGCTCGTGAAGCAGTGACTGTAAATACTACGAACACTACTAACAATCCAATCACTGTTACACCTGTTAAAGATGAAACAAACCATAACACAACTTATACAGTAACATTTGATGGCGATAAAGCTGCTAAACAAATTCCTTTAACATACAAAGCGAATGGCTCTAACGACCAAAAAGTTACATTGGATAAAGGTTTGAACTTCACTAATGGTTCCAACACAACAGCTTCCGTAGCTGCTGATGGCGTAGTTAAATACGATCTTAACAACAACGTAAACTTGACTCCATCTGGTTCCTTAACTATTGGCGACACTGTTGTTAATAACGGTGGCTTGACTATCTCTGGTGGCCCATCTGTTCTTAAAACTGGTATCAACGCTGGTAACTTGAACATCACCAATGTAAAAGCTGGTGTAAACGATACTGATGCAGTTAACGTTAAACAGTTGAAAGATTCTCGTACAGTAGTAACTTCCAACGATAATTCCGTAACAGTTAACAAAACTGAAAACGGTAACCAAGTTACTTACGACTTGCATGTAGCTCCAGGTGCTGCACAATCCGTATGGAATGTGAAATCCACTGGTAATACAACTGCTGATTCTGAAACTACTGCAAAAACTATCTCTGATGGTAAAACAGTTGAAATGTCAGCAGGTAAAAACTTGACTGTTAAACAAACTAGTAATAACGACGGCGCTAAAGTTGAATTCGACTTGGCTAACGATATCAAGATTGGTAACGATGGCAAAGACGGTAAAGATGGCGTTGACGGTAAAATCGGCGTAAATGGTAAAGATGGTTCTTCCGTTGTGATCAACGGTAAAGACGGCTCCATCGGCCTCAATGGTAAAGATGGTAAAGATGGTCTTACTATGAAAGGCGAAAAAGGTGCTGACGGTGTAACTCGTATTGTTTACGAAGATAAAAACAACAACAAACATGAAGTAGCTACATTAGATGATGGTTTACGCTTCGACGCTAACTCTGGTGGCGAAAAGAAAAATAAACTTGGCTCTAAAGTAACTGTAAAAGGTACTGGCGCTAAAGCTGATTCCGAATATGATTCCTCTAACATCAAAACTAGCATCACTCAAGGTGCTGATGGTAACAGCGAAATCAATATCGGTTTGGCTAAAGACTTGAACAACATCAACACAATTAAGAATGGTGGTAATGCTACTTTCACAATCGGCGGTAACGAATTCAAATTCGATGGCGGCAACGTGAACATGGGTGGCAACAACATCACTAACCTTAAATCTGGTGGCGATGTAATCGATAACGCAGCTAACATCGGCGATGTAAAACGTATTTCCAAAGCTAACGATTTACACATTGCACCAACTCAATCTGATCGTGCAGGTGAAACTACTACATCTTACTCTTATAATGCAGCAGATAAATCCGTTACATTGAAATACAACGATGGCAATGGCGCTAACCAAGCTAATACAATCGCGAAAATCGACTTGTCTGGTTTGGCAGATCAAATTAAAGACGGCTACTCCTTCTCCACAGATGCGAAAGGTAATGTAGTTGGTAACCACGCTGTAACAGCAGTAGGCAACGGTAAAACTGTATCCTACGCAGCAGGCGATAATTTGACAATTACTCAAAAAATCGATAATGCAACTGGTGAACAAACTTATACATATGCATTGTCTAATGACATCAAAGTTGGTAACGACGGTAAAGATGGTAAAGACGGTGTTGACGGTAAAATCGGTGTAAACGGTAAAGATGGTTCCGCTGTTGTAATCAACGGTAAAGATGGTTCCATCGGCTTAAATGGTAAAGACGGTAAAGATGGTCTTACTATGAAAGCTAAAGATGGTCAACCTGGTGTAAACGGTAAAGATGGTATCACTCGTATCGTATACGAAGATAACAGCAAGAATACACACGAAGTGGCTACATTGGATGACGGCATGAAATATGCTGGCGACGATGCACAAGGCGCAGATAAATCCAAAGTTATCGCTAAGAAATTGAACGAAACTATGGACGTTGTTGGTGGTGCAGATAAGTCCAAATTGACTGACAACAACATCGGCGTAAACAACGTAGATGGCAAATTGAAAGTTCAATTGTCCAAAGAAGTGAACTTGACTCCATCTGGTTCCTTAACAATTGGCGATACTAAGATCACTGACGGTGGTTTAGTAATCAACAATGGTCCATCCATTACTAAAGGTGGCATCAATGCTGGTGACTTGAACATCACTAACGTGAAAGCTGGCGTAAATGACACTGACGCAGTTAACGTAAAACAATTGAAATCCGCTAAGACAGAAGTTAAAGCTGGTGACAACGTAACAGTTGATAAAACAATTGGTGCTGATGGTCAAAACATTTACACAGTAAATGCAAAAGCAACTAACCTTGGCGATGCTGAACTTAACTACACAGCTAACGGCGGTGCTAAACAAAAAGTTAAATTGTCTGAAGGCTTGAACTTCGTTGACGGTAACTACACTAAAGCTTCCGTTGATGCAAACGGTGTTGTTAAATACGACGTAACACTTGGTAAAGTGAAAGACGGCGTTGACGGCAAACCAGGCGTAGATGGTGAAGATGGTATCGCAACAGTTAAAACTGTAGTAGATACAATCAACAACTCCGGTTGGAAAGGTGACGTTACTGGTAACACAGTAGGCGATCACAGTGCAACAATCGTAAAACCTGGCACAACTGTAAACTTCGGTGCAGGTAAAAACTTAACTGTTGAACAAATCGTTGATGCAGTAACTGGCAACCACACTTACAACTATGCATTGTCCGACGATATCAAAGTTGGTAATGATGGTAAAGATGGTAAACCAGGTGTTGACGGTAAAATCGGTGTAAACGGTAAAGACGGTTCTGCTGTTGTAATCAACGGTAAAGACGGCTCTATCGGCTTGAATGGTAAAGACGGTAAAGATGGTCTTACTTTCAAAGGTGCTAACGGTCAAGACGGTGTAGATGGTAAAAACGGTACTAACGGTATGACTCGTATCGTTTACGAAGATAGCAACAAGAACAAACACGAAGTTGCTACTACTGATGACGGCTTGAAATTCACTGGTAACAATGAAAGCGTTGTAAACAAAAATAAACTTAACTCCACAGTTAAAGTTAAAGGTGAAGGCGTTACTGAAGAGCAAGAAAAAACATTTGAATCTGCTGCAGGTAACATCGCTGTAACTGCTGATGGTAACGATACTTTGAACATTCGCTTGAATAAAAACATCAAAGGCATCGACTCCATCCAAACTAAGGAAATCCACTTAGGTACACCTGATAATTACACAACAATTAAGAAAGATGGGGACCGCATTAAATACGGCGACAAAACATTCGCTAACACTGACGATATCTGGACAATCCAAGCTAATGGCACAGATGTTCCAGCTAACGGCGGTAAAGTAAATGTTAAAGGTGCTGACGGTATCACAGTATCCAAATCTGCTAATGGCGAAATGACAATTAGCGGTTCTGGCCTTGGTACAATGAACAGCTTCAACGTTAAATCTTCTGGTAATACTACTGCTGATTCTGAAACAGCAGCTAAGAAAATTACTGATGGTAAAACTGTTGAATTCTCCGGCGGTAAAAACCTCACTGTAAAACAAACTAGCAACGAAAACGGTGCTAAAGTAGAATATGCATTGAGCAACAATGTAGATCTTACTAATAAAGGTTCCGTAACAATTGGCGATACTAAGATCACTGATGGTGGCTTAGTAATCAACAATGGCCCATCCGTAACTAAAGACGGCATCAATGCTGGTAATAAACAAATTACTAACGTTGAAGACGGTGTAAACGATACTGATGCGGTTAACGTACGTCAATTGAAAGCAGCTAAAACTAACCTTGTTGACGGTCAAAACACTAAAGTGACTGGCGACGGTTCTAAAGCTAACCCTTACAAAGTTAATGTTGAAGGCGATTTGAACAAAATCACTTCCATCACTAACAACGAAGGCGACGGCAAATTAGAATTCAAAGGTGACCAAGTAGTTAACGTAGCTGGCGACAACACAATCAAGCTTGATGGTAAAACTGGTGATATCACTGGCTTAACTAATAAAACTCTTGATTCTGCTGACTTCGCAACTAAAGGTCGTGCAGCAACTGAAGAACAATTGAAACTTGTTCAAGAAGAAGCAGCTAAAAAATCTACTGAAAAAGTACAAGCTAAAGCTGATGCTAATAACATCGCTAAAGTAGCTCCTAAAGCTGGCGATACATTCGGTGCAGCTGGTGCAACATACGAAGTATCTGTAGATAAAAATGACGTTAAAGATGCAGCTCGTGAAGCAGTTACTGTAACAGGTGACAACAAAGCGATCACTGTAGACGTTCAACCAAATGCTACTAACCATACAACTAACTACCAAGTTAACTTCAATGGTAATGAAGCAGCTAAGCAAATTCCATTGACTTATAAAGAAAATGGTGGCAACGCTAGAACAGTAATGTTATCTGACGGTTTAGACTTCTCTAATGGTGTAAATACTACTGCTCACACTGATGCAAACGGTAAAGTATCCTTCGACGTAAAAGGTGACCTCACTAACATCACTTCCATTTCCAATAACTCCAATGGTCCTAAAGTATCCTTCGGTGGCGATACTGTAAATATCACTGGTGGTAACCTCAACATGGGTGGTAACAAAATCACTAATGTTCAAAAAGGCACTAATGATACTGATGCAGTAAACGTTAAACAATTGAAAGATTCCCGTACTACATTGACATCTGATGATCATTCCGTAGTATTGAAGAAAACTGAATCTGCTGACGGTGGCTTGAACTATGACCTTTCTGTAAAAGGCGCAGTTGACCCTCGCGTTGATCAATTGAACGAAGAAATCGGTCGTGTAGGTGCACAAGGTGCAGCATTGTCCGCATTGAAACCTATGCAATACGATCCATTGGAACCAACTCAAATCATGGCTGGTTACGGTAACTACCGTGGTAACTCCGCGATTGCAGTGGGCGTAGCTCATTACAAAAACGAGTCCACAATGTTCCATGGCGGCTTGTCCTGGGCTGGCGGTTCTAGCCACATGATGGCAAACGCTGGTGTAACTTGGAAAGTTGGTAACAGAGATGCTGAAGCAGCTGTAGCAGACCGCTACCGCAAAGGCCCTATCAGCTCTGCATACGCAGTACAAACTGAAATGGCAGCAATGAAAGCTCAAAACGCCGGATTAAAAGGTGAAGTATCTGACTTGAAATATGAAAACGAACAAATTAAAGCTCAAAACGCTGGTCTACAAAGTGAAGTAGAAGTATTGAAAGCTCAAATGGCTGCAATGATGGCGAAAATGGGTATGTAATTTAGTTAGCAAATGGATACAACTGGTACGGGTTCCTTCGGGAGCCCTCAACCAGCACATTAATTCGACTATGAAAAGAGGAATAGATATGAAAAAATCTACAATGCTTGCTTTCACAGCGGCACTTTTAATGAGCGCAGCATCCATCACTGGTCACGCAGCAAGCGCACCAACATATGATGACAACTTGATCTTGCCTAACCCTGCATCCGCACCTGGTTTGAGCAATGTTGTATTGGTACCTGTGGCTAGCCCACAAGTAGTACAATCCCTTCATGATTACGTGAAAGCATGGGAAAATGCTGAACAAAAAATCGCTTTAGCAGAAGCTAAACGCAACAATCATGAACAATTGACTAAAGCTGATAAAAAATGGTTGCATTCCAAAGATAAACATAACTATGCTGATTACTTCCGTACACATTCTTTAGGTCGTGTACATGGCTTTGAAACAGCTTTAAATTGGAACGGTGAAAACCGCAACAAAAACGAATACGAATACTTTGAAACACCTAAATACAATGAAAAAGATGGCTTCGTAAATAGCTATGGTTACAACGTATTGCGTGGCATGGTAGATCGTGTTAACGAAGTTGTACAAAAGCAAAAACAAGTAGGCGGTCCTATGAATGACGACGAAGCACAAGTATTAGAAGATGCAATCTTGGATATCCTTGCACAAGAGCAAGAACATGTATCTAACGAAGAACTTCGTCACTACATGAACGAAACAATTTGGTTCGCTGCTAAAGAAACAGTTAAAAATAAAGCAAGTGAAGAACCAACTGCTGCTGATGAGCACGTAGTAGACCTTCGCAAAGCTATTAACGAACCAATGGGTAGCAATGACTACAACAAAGTTGATTTGCGTAGTGCGATCCAACAATAATTGATATCTATAGTGATGTAGGTATTAAAGCCTTGTCTTCTCTCGCTAAAAGGCTTAGTTGATCTCTAATACATACTGATGGTATACGTGTATCCCTTACTGCACGTGTATCTACAATAACACAATGGCCCTTATAATGAGTTTGTGAGGGCCCCTGTACCCTGGACCCCCGACTAGGGAACACAAATCCTTATTAAACAACGCCATCCGGTTGGATGGCGTTGTTTTTATTTATAATAACTAAAAAAGAATATAGTAGCCTTATATAATATATACTATATAAGGGCAATATAATACGTGATAAGGGTAATATAATACGCGGAAATAAATATACATATTGGTGAGGGTATAGACCAGTTACTAAAACAAGACTTATAAATGCCTAAAATAGTAAACTAACGATATATTAATCCAATTGCATAGTATTAGTATATTTATATAATTAATAAATACAATATATAGTATGATAAGTAAAGGAATATACCATATAAAGAGATATAGAAAAAAGTTTGTAAAATTTTAAAATTAGGGGTTGCGCCCCTCGGTTCTTTGTACTATAATAGCTATACAGTCGTTCGAAGCGACTGTTTATTAGTTAGCAAACACTAGATAAAATCTATGTTTGTTGATAATCGTTTTAGAATAAAAATGTAATTCCTGGTTTAAACAGAAATTACAAAATTCTAAAAAAGATTATAAAAAGGTGTTGACATGAAAGTGACAACATGTTATTATAATCTAGTCGCCAGTTGGTGAAACACTTTGAAAGAAAGTGCTTCAAAGCTAGATAAAATCTAGTTTAGCTGGTACAGATCTTTGAAAACTGAACAATGATAGGTAATCAATCATATGATTGAACATATGCCAGAGTGCGGGTTTTGACAAAGTCAAAACCAACCATAATTCAAAGTTACTTAAATGTAACGACAACAAATAATGAGCTATTCAAATAGCTTCAAGATATCTTGGAGAGTTTGATCCTGGCTCAGGACGAACGCTGGCGGCGTGCTTAACACATGCAAGTCGAACGAAGAGCGATGGAAGC
>ERZ1699254.611-NODE-611-length-12782-cov-3.693323_pt1 | contig 12782 bp, 4 predicted proteins | sample MGYA00581522_ERZ1699254 | MGnify/ENA primary metagenome ERZ1699254 (study PRJEB42319, sample SAMD00040329) | human oral metagenome | material: saliva | host: Homo sapiens | study: EMG produced TPA metagenomics assembly of PRJDB4115 data set (Metgenomic analysis of... | reverse complement strand
CGTTGTCACTGATTCGTATGTTGATTCAGACTCTGATGTCGAAACTGATTCGGATGTTGACAATGATTCGGAAGTCGAAACAGATTCAGAAGTAGACACTGATTCTGATACAGAAACCGATTCAGACGCTGAAACTGATTCGGACGTTGAAACTGAATCAGACGTTGATACAGATTCTGATGTAGATGCTGACTCGGATGTCGAGAATGATTCAGAAGCAGATGCCGATTCGGATGTTGAAACTGATTCAGATGTTGAAACCGATTCTGAAGTCGATACTGACTCAGATGTTGAAACTGATTCAGAGGTTGAGAACGATTCGGAAGTCGATGCTGACTCTGACGCAGAAACTGATTCAGAAGTCGAGACTGATTCAGATGTTGACACCGATTCGGAGGTCGATTCTGACTCAGATGTTGAAACTGATGCTGACTCTGATTCTGATTCAGATGACGATACTGACTCACTCAATGAAGCAGAAGTTTCTTCTGAGGCTGACTCTGACGTTGATACAGACTCGGAAACTGACTCAGACGCGGACACTGATTCGGACGTTGATGCTGATTCTGAGGTTGAGACTGAGTCTGAAGTAGATGCCGATTCTGACGCTGATACCGACTCAGACGTTGAGACTGATTCTGATGCCGATACTGACTCGGACGCTGAGAGTGATTCAGAAGCAGATGCTGACTCGGACGTTGACACCGATTCAGAAGTTGACGCTGATTCAGATACAGAAACCGATTCGGACGTTGACACTGATTCTGATGTCGATACAGATTCAGAGGTTGAAACTGACTCAGACGCTGATACTGATTCTGATGCTGATGTTGATTCGGACGTTGAGACTGATTCGGACATTGATACAGACTCGGATGTTGAGACTGATTCTGAGGTAGATGCCGATTCAGAGGTTGAGACTGACTCAGACGTTGACACTGATTCGGATGTTGATTCAGACTCTGATGTTGACAATGATTCGGAAGTCGAAACAGATTCAGAAGTAGACACTGATTCTGATACAGAAACCGATTCAGACGCTGAAACTGATTCGGACGTTGATACTGAATCAGACGTTGATACAGATTCTGATGTAGATGCTGACTCGGATGTCGAGAATGATTCAGAAGTCGAAACGGACTCGGATGCTGATACTGATTCCGATACAGAAACAGACTCGGAAGTCGACACCGATTCAGACATTGATACAGATTCTGATGTAGATGCTGACTCGGATGTCGAGACTGATTCTGACGTAGACACTGACTCAAACGCTGACACTGATTCGGACGTTGATACTGACTCAGAGGCTGACGCTGATTCAGACGTTGATACTGATTCGGACACTGAGACTGATTCTGACGTAGATACTGACTCAGACGTTGAGACCGATTCAGACGCTGAAACTGACTCAGACGCAGAAGCTGATTCTGATGTAGATGCAGACTCGGACGTTGAAACTGATTCAGACGCTGATACCGACTCAGACGCTGATACTGATTCTGATGTTGACACCGATTCAGAAGTAGACACTGATTCTGATACAGAAACCGACTCTGATGCTGAAACCGACTCTGATGTTGAGACTGATTCGGACACTGAAACTGACTCTGATGTCGAGATTGATTCGGACGTTGAAACTGACTCAGACGCAGAAGCTGATTCTGATGTAGATGCAGACTCGGACGCGGACAATGACTCGGATGTTGATTCAGACTCTGATGTCGACACTGATTCAGACGTTGAAACTGATTCAGACATTGAAACTGACTCTGAAGTAGACACTGATTCAGAAATTGAAACCGACACCGAAGTAGAGGCTGATTGACTCTCTAATACGGAAGTGCTCAACGATGCTGATTTTCTAGCGGACTCACTCAAAGATACTGATGCAGACTCCGACTGCGATTGACTCACTGATTTTGAAGCCGACTCGCGAGTAGATTGACTTAGTGACGCTGATACCGACTGTGAAAGCGATGCTGAAGCTGACTGACTCACTGAAACAGAGGCGCTCGTTGAAGCGGATGTCGAACTTGAGATAGACTGGCTAACCACCTTGGATACACTCGCCGATACTGAAGCAGACTGCAAGTCACTGACACTTGCAGAAGCTGACTCTGAAACCTTCACAGATTCAGATTTTCTTACCGATACAGATTGACTCGTTGAAGCGGATTGAGATTGAGAAACCTCCTTGCTCAACGATTGACTGCGAGATAGACTTGCTTGAGCTGAGACACTTGCCGACGCTGATTGGCTCAGTGAAGCCGACAAACTTTGCGAGCGAACCGAGCTCAGTGACTGGCTTAATGAAACGCTCTGCTGAGCCGATACACTCTGCGATTGCTTCGTACTTAAAGACTGACTGATCGATTGCGAAGTCTTCGTAGACGCACTCTGACTGTTTGATACAGACTGGCTGTGATCGCTATCTGACAGTTTCACCGCTACAACATTGGTCGTACTATCTTTATAAGTAATGGTGACTGTACCATCACTATTAACCGTATAGGACTTAATCCGGTTAGCTACCTCTGGGTTGACTGCCGATACAGCTGCAATCACCTTGCTCTTATCTGCATCTGTCAATGCAGTTAGACTCGTCACCTGAATAGTGCTTGTCGGCGCCACACCTGGCGTACGATCAGCGAGACGCCCTTGGGTAATCCGAATCTCACCCAAACCATTTGGACGGTTCATATTGGACGCATTGTCAATAGCCGCAACGTTGCGTTGCCATGTATTCCGGTAGGTATGGTAAAGGTCATCCTTCAAATGAATGGTCGTTGTGATGGTTGCAGGGTTCGCACTGGTAGCCGTAATATCGCCCATGATCGGAGCAATATTACCAGTTCCGTACTGGCTACTACCAAAGAAATTCCCGTTCAAAGCATTGTCGTTCAGATCCGCCCGTGCAACGACTTTCATTTCTTTAAGCTTGCCACTGTCATCAGTAGCTGTAAAGGTCACAACCGCATCATCACCAGCGTAAATAGTATAATTCTTCCCACCACCTTCAAGAGGGGTTGATTTCGGTTCCACACCATTGACGGTCAACTTAGCCGTCACTTCAGGACGTGTGGCATCTGTTACAGCAACCATGTTACTGGCATCGGAATAAACTGCATGGTCCCCATACAGAATGCGAGCCTTAGCCGTTACGCCACCCGTTTGCAAGGGAGCATTCGGTGTTACGATCGCTTGTCCAGAAGCATCTGCCACAGCTGTTCCCACTTCGTCGTCATTATTGTATAGAACGACTGTAGAACCTGGCTCAGCTCCCGTCACCGTTACAGGCGTCTGTGTGTAAGCCTTATCCAATAATCTCGTTTCAACAGTTGGTGCTGCAAGTCGCTTCACTGGAGCCGTCACATCATTTGTAGTGTTATCTTTATAGGTAATGGTCACCACACCAGATGATGAAACGGAATAAGATTTAAAGTCCTTTGAAGTGGCAATATTGGGGTTAGCAGTCTTAAACGCTTCCCAAATCTTCTCTTTTTCAGCCTGGGCCAAGTTAGTAGTATCATTGACAAAAGTCGCTGTCGTCACAGCCGTAATCGGATTACGAATGCCATCATTTTGTGGCAAAACCTGAATACGAAGCGTACGTGTCACTGACTGCTTAGCCGTATTCGTCACTACAAAAGAAACATTATAAATTTTTCCAGGTGTTACGACCTCTGTCTGCCCAACAGTCCCCACGATATTAAAGACAGCTGCACTATTTTTCAAGGCCGATGTTTGCGGAACATAAATGCCATTCACACGATCGCTACCAGAAGCGTAGCCAATACTCTTAATATTATTTCGTGTAGGATTGGTTTCAACAACCTTATAAACCTGATTGATGTAGTCAGAGTTATACACAGAAATCAAGGCATTATTGGCTAGCCCTAAATTATATTGGGGCGCACGAAGGCTGGTATCCGTATCAATACGATTTCCGTTACGCGGATCACGCTGGCCAGATGTCGCACGAAGCACCGCATTGACCAAGCGATTCCGAGCGTTTTTTGCTTGGATTTCCACTGCATCCATTTGAATTGCGGGATTGGACAAGCCTGTACGAATTGCTTCTAAAGCCAGATCTCCACTTTCAATAGCAGATTCCGTACCAGGGATTTCCAAAGCCTGCGCACGATAAGTGTATAAATCCAAAGCCAAGACTTGCAGACGCTTCACCTGGTCTTCCGAGCGAGTGTTTTGAGCTTCTGCTACTTTCTCACTCGTTTCAGAAGTAGCTACATGAATAGCGTCTTTCTCTGAGAGAGTGCTACTAGCAATTTCTGAAGTGGACGGACTCGCTGAAGCACTAACAACATGAGATTCGCTCAAAGATAACGATTGAGACAGAGAGACGCTTTCACTAGCTGACTCTGAAAATGAGATGGATTCACTTATGGACTGACTCGCTGATACAGAGTCTGTGGTAGACGTCGTCCCCAATACAAGACTATCCGAACCCGCTACACCGGTCGATGGGCTGATTTCAGACCCAACAGTCGCATTCATTTCATTTTCCTCAGCAAATACTGGATTGGCAACCGTTGTCGCCCCAGCCAGAGCCCCTAGCACAACCATCCCTTTGACCAGATCCGCAGGCATAGAGTGTGATGATGCTTCGTATTGAACCACGATGTTTTCATCCACACCACCTCGCATGACACGAAATAGGCCTAACCGCGAGACAGATGCCCGTACCCAATTCTTTCCTGATTTGATTAATTTATAACGTGTGATTCGCTCCGTTTCGCGAAAATCACCCTTCGAACGTTTAAAAAACATGTCCGCTCCTTAAAAATAAGATATCGAGTTATTATACACTAATTTTCCCCAAAAGTAACTAATTAAGACTAGTTTTTAACATAAAAAACAGCACACAAAAAGAGAACCCGGAGGTTCTCTTTTTGGATCCTTTTTCATTTCCCACATACCTGAAATGACCGAATCAAATTAGGATAGAAGATTATTTTTCATCTTCTTTTTTGCGGCTTCCAAGTGCTGCAACCCCTGCAACCCCTGCAACTGCTCCAAGAAGAGCTGAAGCTACAGATCCTGTTTCACCAGTATTTGGAAGTTGTTCAAGAGCTGGAGCTGGTTTAGCTGGTTGCTCAGGAACTGGGTTCACTGGTGTATTAGGTGTTGGATCTACCGGTGTGTTTGGTGTTGGATCCATTGGTTTATTAGGTGTTGGATCTACCGGTGTATTTGGTGTTGGAGTTGGTGGCACTGGAGTGTTTGGTGTTGGAGTTGGTGGCACTGGAGTGTTTGGTGTTGGAACGTTTGGAGTCTTCACAAGTTTGTAAACATAAGTAACGTTCTTATCACCTTCGATAACTTTACCAGTTGTTGGGTCAGTTGTTGTCAAGTGACCTTCACCGTCAACGTTACCTACTGGGTAGTTACCTTGTGGTACCAATTCATAGACTTTACCATCTGCAGTTGTGATTGTCTTAGGACGGTTATCCACAACTGTATCGTAGTCTTTACCTACTGGTTGGTCTTTTTCATCCACTACTGAAGTCTTGATAGTGTTACCATTTTCATCTACATAGTGAACGTATACATTACCCTTAGGTTGTACAGGTTCTTCGACAAGTTTGTAGATGTAAGTAACGTCTTTACGTCCTTCAACCACTTTACCAGTTGTTGGGTCTGTTGATTCAAGGTGACCTTGAGTATCTACTTTACCAACTGTGTAGTTTCCGACTGGTACGATTTCGTAAGTTTTACCTTCGAATCTAATGTACTGTGGACGGTTGTCTTCAACAGTGTTGTAGTCTTTACCTACTGGTTGGTCTAACTCATCTGTTACTGATTCTTTAATGGTGTTACCTTCAGTATCTTTGTAGTGTACGTATACGCTACCCTTAGGTTGAGTTGGTTGTTCTTTAAGTTTGTAGATATAAGTAACGTCTTTACGTCCTTCGATCACTTTACCAGTTGTAGCATCTGATGACTCAAGGTGACCTTGTTCATCAACTTTACCTACAGTGTAGTTACCGGCTGGTACCAATTCATATGTCTTACCATTGTATTGGATTTCTTTTGGACGGTTGTCTACTACTGTATCGTAGTCTTTATCAACTGGTTGATCTTTTTCGTCAGTGACATCATCTTTAATTGTGTTACCTTCAGTGTCTTTATAGTGAACGTAAACGTCACCCTTCACTTCTTTGTATACGTAAGTGATGATTGAACGTGGTTTATCAACTTTACCTTTAATTGGATCAGATGATTCCAAGTGTCCATCGCCATCAACTTTACCTACTGGGTAGTCACCTTTCGGTACGATCTTGTAAGTCTTACCGTCTGGAGTCTTGATAGTATTAGGTTTTTCACCTTCCTCAGTTGTGTTATATGGTGTGTCATATGGTGAGTTTGGTGTATCTTGACGAGGTTTTTGAATTTCTTTACCTTTTTCGTCTACGTAAGTGATGATGACGTCACCTTCTTTAGGTTTCGTTGGATCTTCTTTCAATTTGTAGACGTAAGTGACATTCTTATCACCTTCAACAACTTTACCAGTTGTAGCATCATCACCTGTCCAGTGACCTTGTTCGTCGACTTGACCTACTGGGTAGTTACCAGCTGGTACTAATTCGTATGTCTTACCTTGGAATTCAATTTCTTTTGGACGGTTGTCTACGACTGTATCGTAGTCTTTATCAACTGGTTGATCTTTTTCGTCAGTGACATCGTCTTTAATCTTGTTACCATTAACGTCAACATAGTGTACGTAGACATTACCCTTAGGTTGTGCTGGTTGTTCTTTGAGTTTGTAGATGTAAGTGACGTCTTTACGTCCTTCGATAACTTTACCTGTTGTAGCGTCTGATGACTCAAGGTGACCTTGTTCGTCAACTTTACCTACATTGTAGTTACCGGCTGGTACCAATTCATATGTCTTACCATTGTATTGGATTTCTTTTGGACGGTTGTCAATTACTGTATCGTAATCTTTATCAACTGGTTGATCTTTTTCATCAGTGACATCATCTTTAATTGTGTTACCGTCAGTGTCTTTATAGTGAACGTAAACGTCACCCTTCACTTCTTTATAAACGTAAGTGATTGTTGATTTAGGTTTATCAACTTTACCTTTAATTGGATCAGATGATTCAAGGTGTCCGTCACCGTCAACTTTACCTACTGGGTAGTCACCTTTCGGTACGATCTTATAGGTCTTACCGTCTGGAGTCTTGATAGTATTAGGTTTTTCACCTTCCTCAGTTGTGTTATATGGAGTATCATATGGTGAGTTTGGTGTGTCTTGACGAGGATCTTTAATCACTTTACCTTTTGTATCTACATAAGTGATGATTACTTCACCTTGTTTAGGTGTTTCACTTTCAGAATTTGATGAAGAGTTAGATGCTGATTGTGATACAGATGTAGAAAGTGATGTTGAAGCCGATGTGCTCAATGATGCTGATTGGCTTGCTGATACTGATGCTGATTCAGAAGCTGATGTGCTCAATGACGCTGATTGGCTTGCTGATACTGATTCAGATGCTGAAGCTGATTGGCTTGCTGATACTGATTCAGATGCTGAAGCTGATTGGCTCGCTGATACTGATTCAGACGCTGAAGCTGATTGGCTCGCTGATACTGATTCAGACGCTGATGCAGATTCTTGAGCTGATGTAGAAGCTGACTCAGATGCCGATGCACTTGCTGATTCTTGAGCCGATGTAGAAGCTGACTCAGATGTAGACGCTGATGCAGATTCTTGAGCTGATGTAGAAGCTGACTCAGATGCTGATGCACTTGCTGATTCTTGAGCTGATGTAGAAGCTGACTCAGATGCTGATGCACTTGCTGATTCTTGAGCTGATGTAGAAGCTGACTCAGATGTAGACGCTGATGCAGATTCTTGAGCTGATGTAGAAGCTGACTCAGATGCCGATGCACTTGCTGATTCTTGAGCTGATGTAGAAGCTGACTCAGATGCTGATGCACTTGCTGATTCAACTTCTGATTGGCTCAATGATGCAGATGCTGATTCTGATGCAGATTTAGAAGCTGATGTTGTATCAGATTCAGATTGTGATACAGATTGTGATTTAGATACTACTTCTGATTCTGATTGTGACACTGATTGTGATTTAGAAACCACTTCTGATTCTGATACAGATTGTGACTTAGATGTTACTTCTGATTCAGATTGTGACACTGATTGTGATTTAGAAACCACTTCTGATTGTGATACAGATTGTGAATTAGATACTGCTTCTGATTGTGATACAGATTGTGAATTAGATACTACTTCTGATTCAGATGTAGAGTTTGAGAATGATTGTGATTGAGATGCAGACTCTGAATCATTCATCTTCACGAAGTAATAGTTCACATCAGTTGAAGGTTTAATCGCAGTTGGAATTGAGTAGTTGTTAGAGAATGATGCATAACCCTTCAAAGTAGAGTATACTTTACCATTTGGTGCTGTTGGGTCATTCGCAACAGATCCTTCTGCTTGGATTTCTGGAACTTTACCAGCGATTACATTGTAACTGTTGTTACCAGCTCCAGCAGGTGTCAATGATGTGCTTGGAGCATCTTTGAATGGACGTGGATAAGTGTGTAGAGTCCCATCCATTTGTTTATAAGTATCTGTCTCAGTAGTAGACGACCAACCAGTGATAATGAGGGATTTGCTTCCAGCAGCTTCGTTGACTTCAATATAGTAGTCACCATTTTTGCTGTTTACTTTTGTAACTTTTGTCTCATCAGCTTTCCACTCTTCACCGGCCTTGTTCACTTTACTTGTGTAGATGAGTGTGTACTTAGATACATCTTCAGTACCAATATCAGATGTAGCAAAATTGTTAACTTGAGATGGATCAAGAGCATAGAATTTTGTTACAGTTGAACCATCTGTATCCACGATTTCAGAGATACGTTTCACGTAGTAGTGGTTTGCTCCACCTTGAAGTTCGACAAGTTTTTGTCCAACAACACCTTTACCAAGGATACCTGAAGTTTTTTGAGTTGTATCTGTTGTCGCAGCTACCGGTTTGTAACCAGCAACGTCACGGTTTCCTGAAGCTGTGAATTGTTGCCCTGCAAGACCTGTTTGCGTATAGCTTGCAAGAACTGTTTCATTTCCAGTTGGTTTGTATGTTTGACCTTCTGTGTACTTGCTACTGTCAACGACTTTATAGTAAGTTGTTTGATCAGCTTTCGCATAAGGAACAGAAGTTTGAACGTTTTGTTTGTCTTCACCTTGGTTACCTGGGTAGTTGGTATCACGGATTTGAAGTGTTTCATACTCAAGGTTCGCATTTACCAATGAGAAGGTTACGTTACCTGGATTTGTACCGTTAGCAGCTGCGTATGTCAAAGTATTAGTTACATCAGAGTTGTTGTTTGTGATGTAGCTTGGAAGAGAAATATTGCTTTCTCCAGCTTTGAGTGTACGAGTGTAAACTTCTGATCCATCAGATTTCTTCACAATACGCAAGTAAACATCTGGGTTAGCTGAAAGGCTACCAGTGATTGCTGAGCGGTCTACTGATAGAGTAGCGTAGTAATCAAAGTTTGTTTTAGCACCTGTAGCGTGATCTGTTTTAAGGAATTGCCATACACCGAAAGTAAAGCGATCAGCGTTTGGATCCAAAGCATATCCAGCTTCATTGAAGGCTGCATCTTCAATTGTTGCACCATTCGCATTTGAAATTACTGGGTTAGTATCTACACTACCAGTAGTGCTTGTTGAGATTGGTGCCAACTGAGCTGTCACTGCAGCAACACCGTTAACTACTGAGTTACCTGTGAAGCCGTTGTCAGTGATCTTAGTCATCATGTTGTCAACAGCGTTACCAAGGCGCTCACGTTGTTCTGCGTAAGCAGCGTTTGTTGCTGATGCAGCAAGCAATGTAGTTGATTTAGCAACTTCTTCTTGAACTGTTGCGATAGCAGTTTGGATTTCAGCTTTAGCAGCTGTATCAGTCAACTTAGCTTGGTAATCTTTAGCGATACCTACAAGCAATTCTGCTTCTGAAACGTTTTGATCCAAGATAGTTTTTTCATCTTCTTGAGTAGCTGTTTCTGATGCAGTTGCAGCTGTTGAAGTTGCTGATTCTGAAGCTGATTCTGAATTTGAACCGCTGTTGCTTTCAGTGTGTGATTGGCTTTCAGATGTTGAGTTCACTTTGCTAAGTGATACAGATTCTGAGATAGCTTGTGACAATTCTGCTGATACAGATTGTGATACTGAAACTGAAGCATCCGTGCTTGCTTGAGCGTCAACTGAAGAGCTTGTAGACTCTTGGCTTGTTGATGCTACTGCTGGAGCTTCTGAAGCTACTGTTTCAGATACTGGAGCAGCGCTCAATACAGCTGCTTCAGAGTTTGCCAATACGTCATGGTTTGTAGTTGCTTGGGTTTCCAAAGCTGATGCAGTTGTTTCTTCGGCTTGAGCAGTGTAAGTTGCTACTGCACCACCTGCCACAGCACCTGCTGCTGCAATCCCTTTAAGAAGGGCTGTACCTGAAAGAAGAGAAGATTTTTCTTCAACATTTTGAACTGTTACTGACGGAGCGTCTGCGCCACCTTTAACAACTTTGAAAAGTCCAAAGTTAGATGTTGCAGCACGAAGCCAGTTTTTACCTGATTTGATAAGTTTGAAGCGAGTCACGCGATCTGTTTCGCGGAATTCTCCTTCGTTACGTCTAAAAAACATATTTACCTCCTAAAAAATATGAGTTATTTCCTAATCTGGAAATTACATTTTATAATATAACACAAGTTGACTAAAAATTGTTCTTTTTTGTCTCATTTTCTCTAAAAAATGTAAGGTTTTCGCAATTCTGAATTTTCTGTTTTTTAACACCGGTTTACCTTATTTTAGAAATAAAACGGTTTAAACACTTGTTTTCACGCTATTCCCCGTAGATTTTCTCATTTTTGAAGTCGTCGCTTTTTACTTTTAAATTTTTCTACAATTCGATTTGTAGTAAATTATCGAACAATTACAATCAATTATTTAGGGCTATTTTTTTACATTTACAAGTAGATTGTCAAGTGATTTTTTAACATTAGTCCTAATTAGAGACAGGTCTTTCTTAACTCCTTAAGTCTAAAGTGAAAATGATTTGAGTGATTTTCATAAAAGTCAAGATATATGCTCAGATTTATAGCAAAAAAAGGATTACCTTTCGATAATCCTTCGTTATTAACTCAACGCCATGATAGCATCGATGAAAAGTTTCTTGGTGAAGTAACCATTACTGATGAGGTAGGCAGTGTGGCGAGCGTTAGCCACCATCTGTGCATACTGCTCCTCGGTACACTCTTGAACGCAACGGTCTGCTTCTTCCAGACTTGAAACAACGAAGCCAAGACCATGTTCCTTAATATAGTCTGCATTTGAGAGATAGCTAGGCACTACGACCGGTAAACCAGCGGCTAAGTAAGTAGAGAGTTTATAAGAGATGTTCATCTTATAGTAGTCGGGCTCATCCTCTGGATTTTCGGAATTACCCCAGACCAGACCAAAGCCTCCCTTAGATAGCTCTAGCAAAAGCTCATGTTTATTTCGCCAACCTTCGAGGTGGACTTTAGAATAATCCTTATCTTCTTGTTTCTCAGCGTAGACGTGAAGAGGTGTGGTTTGTTTCCAGTCTAGGACGTGTGGGAAACGGGTTGGGTTCCCAGCAAAAATCATCTTCTTCTGGAAACTAGGTTGGTGTAGATCAAGACTGTGAGGTAAGTCCCAAAGTTTTTGGATGATAACCTTCTCAACTGTCAACCCTTCCTCAATCAGGCGATCACGCATCTTTTCAGAAGGCACCACGACGACATCACAGAGATTATACATGTCAATATAAGCAGACATGAGATAGTAGTTACTATCAAACATAAGAGGTGGGATGTCATGGATAAACATAACGGTCTTAGCATTAACAGCCTTGAATTTACGGAGTAGTCGGCTATCCCACTCACTACCATTCCATGATGGGGACTGGAAGAAAACGATATCTCCAACGCTCAGTCCTGCTACAATCCCATCAAAGCGAGAATTAAGCTCTCCATCTGGCTCTTGGCTACTATCATAGAAATAGATTCCTAGTTCATTAGCACCGAGCTCTTTGGCAATTTTCATGGTATCATTTTGGGCAATCAAGGCCACACTACGTGAGGACTGGCCAAATAAATTTGTAAAATGTACGCGCATGACATACTTCTTTCTATTATACAGTAGGAAGTCCTCTACTTATAAGAAACAATCATAAAAATAAGTAAGAGGATAAAGAGGGCTATGCTGATAGCCAAGGTCAACATTTTTCGAATTGGTTGGCTAGCCCAATAACTTGGTTTACCGATATTACTAGTGGCATCCGTTGAGAAAATCTGCGTTTGACGCGGCTGGATGGTCACTAGGACGATAAGGGCAACCGAAAGAATCACTGCTAGAACCATAAATACTAACATCATAAGACTACCTCAACAAACCAATAAGAGTGAAGATCAAACCGATGATAATAACAAGTCCAAGCATGATTGAAAAGCTCTTGTTAATCTTCTCTCCTCTGGTTTCTTTTTCTTTTGTGATAGGCTTTTGCTTGAGTTCTTCCATACGGCCTTCAACGTCACCGTAGAATAAATCTTTTTTAGACATGATTTCCTCCTAAAAGTGATTGTAAGCGGTCGGCCAACTCAGAGGCAGTCAGGGTGTTGGCTTGAGCTTTTTGAGCTTGCATGGCTTCTTGCATGGCTTGATCATTATCTAGAACCTGCTTAATCTTGGCAACCATAGCTGGATAGTTCTGACT
>ERZ1699254.609-NODE-609-length-12801-cov-3.999527_pt1 | contig 12801 bp, 11 predicted proteins | sample MGYA00581522_ERZ1699254 | MGnify/ENA primary metagenome ERZ1699254 (study PRJEB42319, sample SAMD00040329) | human oral metagenome | material: saliva | host: Homo sapiens | study: EMG produced TPA metagenomics assembly of PRJDB4115 data set (Metgenomic analysis of... | reverse complement strand
TATCTGGTCAACTATAGTGGGGCCCGTCTTATTGTCAGCCACGATCGCTATTTCCTCGATAAAGTTGCTACCATTACCTTGGACTTGACCAAGCACTCTTTAGATCGCTATGTCGGTAATTACTCGAGTTTTGTGGAGCAAAAAGAACAAAAATTGCTGACTGAAGCCAAGAACTACGAGAAGCAACAAAAAGAAATCGCGGCATTGGAAGACTTTGTTAATCGCAATTTGGTGCGGGCGTCGACCACCAAACGGGCCCAGTCTCGGCGCAAGCAGTTGGAAAAAATGGAGCGTCTAGACAAGCCGGAAGCTGGGACCAAGTCTGCCCATATGACCTTCCATTCCGATAAGACATCTGGAAATGTCGTTTTGACAGTAGAAGAGGCGGCCGTTGGCTATGATGATCAAATCCTGTCCGAGCCGATCAATCTGGATATCCGTAAGATGAATGCGGTCGCTATTGTCGGACCAAATGGGATCGGGAAATCTACTCTTATCAAGTCTATTGTCGGGCAGATTCCTTTCATCAAGGGGGAAGCCCGTTTTGGGGCCAATGTCGAGGTGGGCTACTATGACCAGACCCAAAGTAAACTAACGCCTCACAACAGTGTCTTGGATGAGCTCTGGAATGACTTTAAACTGACGCCAGAAGTGGAAATTCGTAATCGCCTGGGAGCCTTTCTTTTCTCTGGGGATGATGTCAAGAAAACCGTCGGCATGCTGTCGGGTGGAGAGCGGGCCCGCTTGCTTCTAGCCAAGCTGTCTATGGAAAATAACAATTTCTTGATTCTCGACGAGCCGACCAACCACTTGGATATCGATAGCAAGGAAGTACTGGAAAATGCCTTGATTGATTTTGATGGGACCCTGCTCTTTGTCAGCCACGACCGTTACTTTATCAATCGGGTGGCTACACAAGTCTTGGAACTCTCAGAAGAGGGCTCAACTCTTTATCTAGGAGACTATGATTATTATCTGGAGAAAAAAGCGGAGTTAGAGGCTCTTGCTGCAGCACAAGCAGAAGCTGTGCCTGTTTCTTCGAACGAAGAAGTCGCTAGCAATGACTATCACTTGCAGAAGCAAAACCAAAAGGAACTCCGGAAAATCACCCGTCGCATTGAGCAATTGGAAGCAGAGATGGAAGAGCTGGATCAAAAAATACAAGAAATCAGCGAAACCATGCATAGCACCAACGATGCAGCTGACTTGGTTCAACTCCAGAGCGAGCTGGATCAACTGACTGTCCAGCAGGAAGCAGTCATGGAAGAGTGGGCAGAACTGTCAGAGCAGGTGGAATAGATGGAAGATCTTGGAAAAGTTTTTCGTGAATTTCGAATCAGCAAAAATTATTCGTTAAAAGAAGCTGCAGGAGAAGCTTGCTCGACCTCCCAGTTATCCCGTTTTGAATTGGGGGAGTCGGATCTGGCTGCTTCGCGCTTCTTTGACATTTTGGACAATATCCATGTGACAATTGAGAATTTTATGGATAAGGCCAGAAATTTTCAACACCATGAGCATGTCGCCTTAATGGCTCAGATTATTCCACTTTACTATTCAAATGATATTGCAGGTTTTCAAAAGCTTCAAAGAGAACAACTTGAAAAAGCCAAACATTCCACCAATCCCCTCTATTTTGAGCTGAACTGGATCCTGCTACAAGGCCTGATTTGCCAGAGAGATGCCAGCTACACGATGAAGCAGCGTGATCTGGATAAGGTGGCAGATTACCTCTTTCAAACGGAAGAGTGGACCATGTATGAGTTGATCCTCTTTGGCAATCTCTACAGCTTTTATGAGGTGGACTATGTCACACGGCTTGGGAGAGAAGTGATGGAGCGTGAAGATTTCTACAAAGAAATTGGTCGCCATCGAAAACTGGTCTTGATTCTGGCTCTGAATTGTTACCAGCATTGTTTAGAACACTGTTCTTTTGAAAATGCCAGCTATTTTGAAGCCTATGTAGAAAAGATTATCGGCAAGAGCATCAAGCTCTACGAACGCAATGTCTTTCATTATCTCAAGGGATTTGCCCTCTATCAAAAGGGGCAAACAGAAGAAGGGCGGCAGCAAATGCAGGAAGCCATGCATATTTTTGACGTGCTGGGACTGCCAGAGCAGGTGGCCTATTATCAAGAACACTTTGATAAATTTGTAAAAAATGAATGTTCTAAATAGGACAGTGATAAAGGAGATTTTATGAACCGACATGCGGTCCAATTAATTAGTCGTGGAGCGATTAACAAAATTGGAAATATGCTCTATGATTATGGGAATAGTGTCTGGCTGGCCTCAATGGGGACTATAGGAAAGACGGTATTAGGGATCTATCAGATTTCTGAGTTAGTGACAGGGATTCTCGTGAATCCTTTTGGAGGAGTGATTTCAGACCGTTTTTCTCGTCGCAAGATTTTGATGACGACCGACTTGGTTTGTGGTCTCCTTTGTTTGGGAATTTCTTTTATCACAAATGATAGCTTGATGATTGCGGCTCTTATTTTTGCCAATATTGTTCAGGCCATTGCCTTTGGTTTTTCTCGACCTGCCAATAAAGCCATTATTACCGAGGTAGTAGAGAAAGAAGAGATTGTGACCTATAACGCTCACTTGGAGTTAGTCTTACAGGTTGTTAGTGTCTGTTCACCTGTTTTTTCTTTCCTAGTTCTACAATTTGCCAGTCTTCATATGACCCTCTTATTAGATGCGCTGACCTTTTTCATTGCCTTTGTCCTAGTGGCTTTCCTTCCGAAAGAAGAAGCTAAGGTGCAAGAGAGGAAACAGTTTACCGGGAAAGATATTTTTTCTGATATCAAGGATGGGTTAGACTATATCTGGCATCAGAAAGAGATTTTCTTTCTCTTATTAGTGGCTTCTAGCGTCAATTTCTTTTTTGCGGCTTTTGAGTTTTTACTTCCCTTCTCGAATCGTCTATACGGGGTTAAAGGAGCTTATGCGACCATTTTAACGCTGGGAGCTATTGGATCTATTCTAGGAGCACTTGTTGCCAATAAAATGAAATCAAGTATGAGAATTCTCCTGTTTTTACTGCTTATGGCAGGGATTGGAGTGTTCATAATGGGCTTTGCCCTTCCACCTTATCTTTCCTTTTCAGGAAATCTGGTCTGTGAATTTTTTGTGACCATTTTCGACATCCACGTTTTTTCCCAAGTACAAACCAAGGTGGAAGATGATTATCTAGGTAGAGTATTGAGCACAATTTATACCTTGGCTGTTCTCTTTATGCCCATCGCCAAAGGGTTGATGACTTGGTTGCCAAGCGTCCGTATGGAATCATTTCTCTTGATTGGAGCTGGGGTTATTCTCTTTTCACTCTTGGCTCAGCTAGTAGCTAAGCAGCTTCAATCAAAAGAACAGTAGGGATCCTTTGATAAATTTGTAAACCATTATTTTTCCCAAATAGGGGACAAAATGAAAACCTCTTTCATGAACTGATACAATAGTTTCAGAAAATGAAGGAGGTTTTTTATGAATCGACATGCAGTCCAATTAATTGCTCGTGGGGCGATCAATCGAATGGGAAATATGCTCTATGATTATGGGAATAGTGTCTGGCTGGCCTCGATGGGGACGGTAGGAAAGACAGTGTTGGGGATCTATCAGATTTCTGAACTCGTCACCTCCATTCTAGTCAATCCATTTGGAGGCGTGATCTCAGACCGTTTTTCCCGTCGCAAGATTTTGATGACAACCGACTTGGTTTGTGGTCTCCTTTGTTTGGGCATTTCTTTTATCAGGAATGATAGCTTGATGATTGCAGGCCTGATTGTTGCCAATATTGTCCAGGCCATTGCTTTTGCTTTCTCTCGTACGGCTAATAAAGCCATTATCACAGAAGTTGTAGAAAAGGATGAGATTGTGACCTATAATGCCCGCTTGGAGTTGACCTTACAAGTGGTCGGTGTTAGTTCTCCTGTGTTCTCTTTCCTTGTTTTACAATTTGCCAGTCTCCATGCGACTCTCTTACTGGATGCCCTAACTTTTTTCATCGCCTTTGTTCTGGTCGCTTTCCTTCCGAAAGAAGAAGCCAAGGTTCAGGAAAAGAAACGGCTTACGGGAAAAGATATTTTTTCGGATATGAAGGATGGATTGCACTATATCTGGCATCAGAAAGAGATTTTCTTTCTCTTGTTGGTGGCTTCCAGTGTCAATTTCTTCTTTGCAGCCTTTGAGTTTTTGCTCCCATTTTCGAATCGCCTTTACGGGGTCAAAGAAGCCTATGCAACTATCTTAACCTTGGGCGCTATAGGCTCAATCATCGGAGCTCTCATAGCCAATAAATTTAAATCCAGCATGGAGATGCTTTTATTCTTATTGATTCTAACAGGAGTAGGGGTCTTCATGATGGGCTTGCCCCTTCCACCTCTTCTTTCCTTTTCTGGAAATTTAGTTTGTGAACTCTTTATGACGATTTTTAATATCCACTTTTTTACCCAAGTGCAAACCAAGGTGGAAGGAGACTATCTGGGCAGGGTCTTAAGCACGATTTTTACCCTAGCCATTCTCTTTATGCCGGTGGCTAAAGGTTTGATGACCTGGTTACCAAGTGTTCGAGTAGAATCCTTTCTCCTGATAGGAGCTGGCGTCATCCTCTTTTCACTCTTAGCACAAGTAGTCGCCAAGAAATTACAAGCAAAAGAAGGTACATCAGCATAAAAAAAGCACCGATCGGTGCTTTTTTAGTTGTTATTTTTTTCTTCTATTTTAACTTCTTTCTTTTCTTCCTCCAGTTGCTTTTGAGTGCTCTTGAGTTCTTTTTTTAGGGAGAAGCCCTTTGAAAAATTAACCAAGGTCATGACAAATGCACCCAAGAGGACACAGAGCAAGATCAGAATGATCAAGGGCAATTTAAATTGGACCAAGAGGAAATTCACAGTGACTGATTGCATGTTTGCAAGGGAAATACCAGCAATCAATAAAATTAAAAGTAATAAAGCAATGTAGTGTAGATTATTTTTGTTCATCATTATCTCCTTATTGTTCAGCAGGGGCCTTGCTTTTCACATCAGCGTACTCTTCCGGCTGCTCTAGGCTTAGAATCTCCTCATAAGCCGGTAGGGAAAGGTCCTTGCCATATTTATTTTTTAAAGCAGTGCTCACTAGTCGATAGGCCAAATTGGCATTTCGGGACAAGATAGGACCGTGGAAGTAGCTGCCAAAGACGTTCTTGTAATGAACCCCTTCGCACCCATCTTCTTTGTTGTTCCCATTTCCATAGACGACCTTGCCCAGCGGTTTTTCATCCTCAGCCAAGAAGGTCCGACCTTGGTGGTTCTCAAAACCATAATAGGTTTCGTTAAATTCTTCGTTATGGATTTTGATATCACCGATATAGCGGTTGTTGACTTGGTTGAGCGTATAGTGGCCCATGATACCAAGTCCCTCAATACGTTTGCCAGAAGCTTCAATGTAGTATTGGCCTAGAAGCTGAAAGCCACCACAGATAGCTAGGACCACGCCATTGTCATGAATGAAGCGTTCGAGGTCTTCTTTTTTATCTGGTAGATCCTCAGATACAATGGTCTGCTCGTAGTCTTGTCCGCCGCCGAAAAAGGCGATATCGTAGGCATCAGGATCGAACCGGTCTTTGAGAGAGACGATATCGACTGTGACATGGGCTCCAAGTTTTTCCGCAACGTACTTGAGCATGAGGATATTCCCATTGTCCCCGTAGGTATTCATTAAGTTGCCGTAGAGATGGGCAATGCGCAGGCTGTAAGGATACTGTGCCTGATCAGAAGATTCTAGAGAAGTATAAGTCATTAGTGCATCTCCTTTTCAATCAGGTGTTCTTGGGCCAAGAGTTCACGGAATTCTAGCATGGCTGTATAGGTAGCTAAAATGTAAGCGTGAGGGGTTTCCTGTTGCTGGATGCGTTGGAAGACCTCTTTTAAATCAGCCATTTCTGTGATCTTTTCTGCAGGATAGCCAGTGACCCGAAGTCGCCGAGCAATCTCAGAGTGGCGCACCCCGCCAGCGTTGATCTCTGGAATGTCCATCTGAGTGATTTGCTCGAAGTCGGCATCCCAAATCCAGCTGGTATCAATCCCATCTGCATAATTCGCATTGAGGAGAACCGACAAGCTAAAGGGATAAGGGGCTAGTTTGATCATTTCAATGGCTTGGGTCGCACCAACCGGATTTTTAATCAGGACTAGGGTACATTCCTTATCCCCAATCTTAAAGGTTTCCTGGCGACCAAAGACAGCGCGACTGCGATCAAATCCTTGCTTAATCACTTCAGGTTGAACCCCAAAGAATCCAGCAACGGAAACAGCTGCTAAGGCATTGTAGATGTTGTAGAGACCACCGATATTGATGTGGTAGTCTTGGCCTTGAATCCGGAAGTTGGAAGATCGATGGGTTAAAGAGAGGAGATCCGATACGGCATAGGTCAGTGGTGGCCGGTGGAAACCACAGTGTTCACAGATATAATCTCCCAGGTTAGCATAGGTATTGAGCTTGTACTTGAGGATGTTGTGGCAATGCGGGCACAGGATTCCTTCCGTATTGTAATGGGCTAGTTGTGGCTCTGATTTTTCTGTATCAAATCCATAATATTGGATCGGATTGGATAAGGTCTGACTATTAAAGAGCGGACTATCTCCGTTTAACAGAACCGTCGCAGTTGGGACCTTGTGAATGGCATCCAAAATCATCTGGTAAGTTGTATAGATCTCCCCATAGCGATCCATCTGGTCCCGGAAAATATTGGTGACCACAAAAAGGCTGGGCTTAATATAATCACAAATACGAGAGAGGCTGGCCTCGTCAATTTCAAGTACCGCAATCGGTCGATTTGATTTCGAATGTTTGGCCCGTATGAAGGTCGTCGTGATTCCCGAGATCATATTGGCCCCGCTTGGATTGGTCAAAATAGGTCCAAAAGCTTCTTGGAGAATACCAACTGTTAGCGCAGTGGTCAAGGTTTTTCCATTTGTCCCTGTAATCACAACAATCTCATAGTTTTTGGCCAGTTGACTGAGAATATCTTTATCAAATTTGAGGGCTACTTTACCTGGTAGGGTTGATCCCCGCCCCATTTTTTCTAGAATAGAGCCGGAAAGCTTTCCTGCCAGAAGGCCCAAGGTTGTATTTATCTTCATAAATCATATTTTATCATAAAAAGCATCAGAAGGTTACAGAAAAATCTGTTGAAACGTGTTATAATAAGATGATGTCTTTTAGAGAAGTGGTAGGTATGAGAATATGAATATTCAACAGTTTTCAAATCCACAATTTTGGACCAGTTTGTTCCCAAATTGGTGGAGTGTTATTATCAATATCATCGATATTGCCCTGGTGGCTTGGTTGCTGTATTTTTTGATCAAGGCCATCGTCGGGACCAAGATCATGATTTTGGTGCGTGGAGTTATTATCTTTTTCTTGGCTCAATTTTTAGCCAATTTTTTGGGTTTAACGACTATTTCTTGGCTGATCAATCAAGTGATTACCTATGGGGTTATCGCGCTGGTTGTGATTTTCTCCCCTGAAATTCGGATTGGCTTAGAGCGTTTAGGTCGGGCGACAGAATTTTTTACGACGAGTGAAGTCAGTCAGGAAGAGAAAATGGTACAGGCCTATGTCAAGGCAGTGGCTTATATGAGCCCACGTAAGATTGGTGCCTTGGTAGCTATTCAAGGGGCCAGAACCCTTCAGGAATACATTTCCACAGGGATTCCTCTGGATGCAGATATTTCAGGAGAATTGCTGATTAATATCTTCATTCCTAATACTCCCTTACACGATGGTGCCGTCATTGTTCGCAATGATAAAATCGCTGTTTCTTGTGCCTACCTGCCCTTGACGGAAAACACTGAGATTTCAAAAGAGTTTGGAACGCGTCACCGTGCAGCTATTGGCTTATCTGAAGTTTCTGATGCCTTTACCTTTGTGGTATCAGAAGAAACGGGCGGGATCTCTATGACCTATAATGGAACCTTCCGACACGATTTAACTTTAGAAGAGTTCGAGGCAGAATTGAGATCCTTCTTGGTTCCTGAAGAGAATAAAACGAGTAGTTGGAAAGAGCGTCTATTTGGGAGGGTGACAAAATGAGATCGAATAAAGAATTTCTTTATGTTTTTGCCTCCGTCTTATTGTCCTTTATCTTGTTTATTAATGCGTCATCCTTTAATTTTCAAAATAATAGCAGCGCTAGACAAGTAAGTTCAGAGACCTACACCAATACCTTGACCAATATTCCGATTGATGCCAAGTACAATGACAAGACATACTTTGTCAGTGGGTTGACATCAGAGGTAACGGTCTTTCTGAAAGGTTCAAACCGGGTTGCTCTTGCTAGTGAGATGCAACCGGGCACTCGGAAGTTTCGTGTGGTAGCAGATCTTCGTAAGGCCAAGGAAGGCACCGTAGAAGTTCCGTTGATTGTAGAAGATCTTCCGTCTGGTTTGACAGCAACCGTAGAACCTCAGAAAGTTTCTGTAAAAATCGGGAAGAAAGCGAAAAAATCGTTTGCGGTCAGGGCCACAATCCCGGACAATCAAATTGTGGATGGAATAACGGTATCGGATATTACTCTTGAAACCACCAAGGTAGAAGTGACCAGCGATCAAGAAACCTTGAGTCGCATTGATCATGTCGAAGCTGTCTTCCCATCCAGTGAGATCATCAGTGGAAATTATAGTGGAACTCTTTCATTAAATCCGGTAGATGCTCAAGGAGATGGTCTACCAGGTCTGGTAAATCCGAGTGAAACACGGATTAAAGTAACCACAAAGACTAGCTCGTCTACGTCAAGCTCTAGCAGTTCGTCGTCGACCTCTTCCAGTTCAAGTAATTAGAAAGTAAAAAAGGTAATGAAGAATGGGTAAATATTTTGGAACGGACGGTGTCCGTGGAGAAGCAAATGTAGAATTAACGCCAGAATTGGCTTTTAAACTAGGCCGTTTCGGTGGCTATGTCTTGAGCCAACACGAAGAAGAAACGCCCTTGGTATTTGTTGGACGTGATACACGTATTTCTGGTGAAATGTTAGAGCATGCCTTAATTGCTGGCCTCTTATCTGTTGGAATTCGCGTCTACAAGTTGGGTGTGATTGCAACACCAGGTGTCGCTTATCTAGTTCGTACGGAAAAAGCCAGCGCCGGAGTGATGATTTCTGCCAGCCACAATCCAGCCTTGGATAATGGCATCAAATTCTTTGGTGGTGATGGCTTCAAATTGGATGACGATCGCGAGCTTGAAATTGAAGCCTTGCTTGATGCTGCTGAAGATACCCTTCCACGTCCAAGTGCCCAAGGTTTAGGAACGGTCATGGAATATCCAGAAGGCTTGCGTAAGTATCAAGAATTCCTTGTATCGACAGGCGTTCAACTCGAGGGCATGCACGTAGTCTTAGATACAGCAAATGGTGCAGCCTCTACTAGTGCCCGTCAAATCTTTGCAGATTTGGGAGCTCATTTGACCGTCATCGGTGAAAACCCAGATGGTTTGAACATCAATGATGGGGTTGGTTCTACTCACCCAGAGCATTTGCAAGAGAAAGTCAAAGAAGTAGGTGCAGCGATTGGTCTTGCCTTTGACGGAGACAGCGATCGCTTGATTGCTGTTGATGAAAATGGAGAGATCGTAGACGGCGATAAGATCATGTACATCATCGGTTCTTATCTTTCAAGCAAGGGCTTGCTCGAAAAAAATACGATCGTCACAACCGTCATGTCCAATCTCGGCTTCCACAAGGCATTAGATGCGAAGGGAATTCAAAAAGAAATCACAGCTGTTGGAGACCGTTATGTGGTCGAAGAAATGCGCAAATCAGGATACAATCTTGGTGGTGAACAATCTGGTCACGTAGTCATCATGGATTACAACACAACTGGTGATGGTCAATTAACAGGAGTTCAATTGACTAAAATCATGCAAGAAACCGGCAAGAAATTATCTGAATTGGCTGCTGAAGTAACCATTTATCCACAAAAACTCGTCAATATCCGGGTTGAAAATAGCATGAAAGACAAGGCGATGGAAGTCCCTGCTATTCGTGAAATCATTGAAAAAATGGAAGCGGAAATGGCAGGAAATGGCCGCATCCTCGTGCGTCCAAGTGGAACTGAACCCCTCCTTCGTGTGATGGCAGAAGCTCCAACCCATGAAGAAGTGGACTACTATGTAGATACTATTGCTGCAGTTGTTCAAGCAGAAATCGGACTTTAACCTTGTAAAAAACATGGCTCGCAAATAGGCGAGCAGAGGAGGTATATATGAAACAGGTTCGTCAAATTGTATGGGCACTTACCTTAGTGCTAACGATTCTATTCACAGTTGGTTTGACTAAAACAATTCATGCTGCAGAAGTCTCATCATATACACAGACAGCACGTCTAACGAAAGATGGTAACACGCTAACAAATGGGAGCAAGGTGTTGACAAATGAAAAATTGTCAGCAAGTATTTATTTAGCCTTTCCAGATTCGCAAACTATTCAAGCTGGGGATACCTTAACTCTTAGTTTGCCAAAAGAATTAGCCCTCTACACAGCACTGGAATTCAATGTTCTTGAGGAAGGTCAATCAAATGGTCAGACGGTGGGGAAAGCTGTCGTTGATACAGCTAAGAAAACAGTGACCGTTACCTTTAATGATTATTTCGCATCTCATCCACTCAACAAACGAGTTGCTCTTCATTTTGATGTAAAAGTAGACTCAGAAGTAGTTACAAAAACTTCTCCAATCCAGTTTAAACTAGGAAATACAGATTTTTCATTGAATTATGAAAAAACTGCTGGAGAAGCTGGAGACTATGAGATGAAATACGGTTACCAAGATAAGTCTGATCCAACCATTATCAAATGGCGGATTCTCTTAAATGCTCGCCAAGATATGCTTCGTGGAATGGTCATTAAAGACCAATTCGGAGATGGCTTAACATTGGTTGAAGGTAGCTTACGCGCTGTTCGTTATGCTCCTGTAGAAGGTGGGATTAAGAACGAAGCTCACATCCTAAGTCTTCCAGTTCTGGATAACTTTACTAAAAAAGCTGTTTTCGATAAGAATGCAGATGGCAAGATCACTGGTTTTACGATTGAATTTGGTGATAATTACAATTGGCCAATGTATATTGAATATTCTACAAAAGTGGCACCTGGAACGAAAGTCGGTGATGTTGTCCATAATACATTAACATGGACAGCAACCAATTTCCCAGCACCGCGTAGTTTAACCCGTGAATTGAGATTGGAATCAGGAACCGGAGAGGGATTAGGTGAGAAAGAACAAACACCACCGACACCTAGCTCAACCTCCTCATCAAGTTCTAGTTCTTCATCAAGCTCTAGTTCTTCATCAAGCTCTAGTTCTTCATCAAGCTCTAGTTCTTCATCAAGCTCATCATCTTCAACGAGTTCCAGTTCTAAATCGAACTCAACATCCACATCAAGTTCTTCATTGAAATCATCTTCATCTTCTGTTAAAGAAGAAGCCCCAAAACCTGGTAAGAAAAAAGTTCTTCCAAGTACAGGTGAAAAGATGACACCGGTAGTTCTTGTCATGGGTGTCTTCCTAGCAATTCTATCGGTTGGTATTTTACGTGTAAGAAAAGATTCTTAATATGATCAATGAAAGATCAGACTTCTGTCTGGTCTTTTTGTGTAGGCTCGATTTGAAAAATCCCCTATTTCGTGGTAAAATAGGGCTAATGAATTTATAGTAATCGAGGTATTAGAAGTGGCTTTTGGAGATAACGGAAAACGTAAAAAAACACCATTTGAAATGATCACGATGGTGGTCATTGTGATTATGTTGATTGTAACGGTTGGTGCAATATTTGCAACCGCAATTGGTGCTCTTTCTTACTAAGACGCACACAGAAATAAAGGAAATCATCTATTTATGAGTATGTTTTTAGATACAGCCAAGATTAAGGTCAAGGCTGGAAATGGCGGCGATGGCATGGTGGCTTTTCGTCGCGAAAAATATGTCCCTAATGGCGGACCTTGGGGTGGTGATGGAGGTCGTGGTGGCAATGTCATCTTCGTAGTAGACGAAGGCTTGCGTACCTTGATGGACTTCCGTTATAACAGGCATTTCAAAGCCCAAAATGGGGAAAAAGGAATGACCAAAGGGATGCACGGACGGGGAGCAGAAGATCTCTATGTACGAGTCCCTCAAGGAACGACAGTCCGAGATGCTGAGACTGGCAAGGTCATTACGGACCTAGTCGAGAATGGACAAGAGTACATTGTTGCCCACGGTGGCCGTGGCGGACGTGGAAACATTCGTTTTGCCACTCCTAAAAATCCAGCCCCAGAGATTTCTGAGAATGGGGAGCCTGGTCAGGAACGCGAACTCGAATTAGAACTCAAGGTCTTGGCAGACGTTGGTTTGGTTGGCTTTCCTTCTGTTGGAAAATCAACCCTTCTTAGTGTCATCACTTCAGCCAAACCAAAGATTGGAGCTTATCATTTCACTACCATCGTTCCAAATTTGGGCATGGTTCGGACGCCATCAGGTGAATCCTTTGCAGTCGCAGACCTTCCTGGATTGATTGAAGGAGCTAGCCAAGGAGTCGGACTAGGAACCCAGTTCCTTCGTCACATCGAGCGCACCCGTGTTATCTTGCATGTTATTGATATGTCAGCGAGTGAAGGACGCGACCCTTACGAAGATTATATTCAAATCAATAAAGAGCTTGAAACCTATAATCTTCGTTTGATGGAACGTCCTCAGATTATCGTGGCACATAAGATGGATATGCCGGAGCGTCAAGAAAACTTGAAAGAGTTCAAGACGAAATTGGCAGCCAATTACGATGAGTTTGAAGCAATGC
>ERZ1699254.602-NODE-602-length-12885-cov-4.193134_pt1 | contig 12885 bp, 21 predicted proteins | sample MGYA00581522_ERZ1699254 | MGnify/ENA primary metagenome ERZ1699254 (study PRJEB42319, sample SAMD00040329) | human oral metagenome | material: saliva | host: Homo sapiens | study: EMG produced TPA metagenomics assembly of PRJDB4115 data set (Metgenomic analysis of... | reverse complement strand
GAGTTAGTAATTAAAAAATATTTTAGTTATAGTAATGACTTTAAATAATTGTTAGCGACTGTAGCTCAGCAGCTAAGACAGTTTTAATAGGTGAATAATGATTTATATATAATTTTAGCAAATCTTCTTAAAGCTGCTTAAACTAGAAAAAAGAGATTTTGAAAATCTCTTTTTATTTAGCAATATTTTTTAGAGCTACAAATAATGGATTATTTGTTGAACACTTGCAATTTAGAACAACTGTTTTAATATCTTCGTGTCGCATATTCTTACATACCACATATTTCACAAGCTCTTCAATATCCATTTTCCCATACAATTGAGCTAAACTCTTTGTAGCTCGCATAGATACAACATAACGAAGTCCAGTATCTTCAACTGCTTTTCTAACTGCTGTAACAAATTCATAAATATTATTATTTCCAGCAATCTCACGTTCTAGGTTTTTATCATATCCAAATGGAACAACTGCAAAACGGTCAATCGTTGAAGCATCCATTTCATCACGAGCTGTATAAACACGGTCTCCACCATTTCCTAAAGTATTAGCTGCACCTAGAATATAAAAGTCTTTATGTTTCTTTTTCAAGCCGATAGGAAATTCATAATAACCATTCGCTAGAGCAGAGTTAATATTCAAGATAACAGTAGCGTCTGAAGCATCCATTTCATCAAAAAGATAGACACCACCATTCGTCCAAGCTTTATAGAAAGGTGTTTCAACGAATTTACCATTTGCATCAATAAACCCACTCAATTTATATTCTTGACGAATAGCTGGGGTACAGTAAAATTCTAATCCAAATGCTTCAGAAATTTGATTACCAAGGACATTCTTACCAGTACCTGACGGGCCGTTTAACAAAACATTTTCTCCGTTTGCAAGCAAAGTAAGGATAGATTGAAAAGCAGAATGAGTTAAACCTTTAATCTCTTTAGGTTTATTATCTCCAATTTGAATTTTAGTAATTTCTGGCAATTTACCATAACGTTCTTCAATCAATTTCATTGCTAGTGATTCTGCTTCACGAGCAATGTTTGTAGGATTGATTGAAGTTTTTAGTTGATTAAGTAGATTTGTGAATCGTTCATCTTCACTACCTAAAATTTGTGAAATTTTATTTAATAGTTTTACTAATTCTTTATTGTTTTCCATATTTATTTTTATTCAACGTATAATCGTTGAATCATTTCCTTTCCTCGTTCTGTACTCCAATCAAAGATTCGGTCTAAAGCTTTGAATCGCTCTGACTCAAAATCAATGTTTACTTCTGCAACATCAAGTGCTACATTATTAGCTTGATTAAATTCCCGACATTCATTATTAAGGGGAATTAAGAAATTATTTAAAAACATATTTTGTTCCCCTTTCTAAACAGCAGCAGGCATAACTTTTTCTCTTACAAGATTATAAAATTCTGCTGGAACAATTACAATATTTTTGTTAAATACTTCATAATGTTTTACTTCATCTTCAGTTTCTTCAAAATTATTTTTAATATAACTCTTCAAATGAGTAAATTCATTGATTGAATAATTTGAAAATTCCAAAGCACCTAAGTATCGGCAAATTTTATCATTATGAAATTGTTTAACGTTGGGAAGTCGATTAAACGTAGCTTCACCTAAAATTCCTTTTACAATACGCTCCAAATCAGTATCTTCTTCAATAACCAAATATTGATTTTTATTAGCAACACGATTGTAAGGTTTAAAAGCAAAAGCTTTTGCATAATCGTCAGTAATTACAACAATTACCCCATCAATTTCGTTATTATTATCTAAGCTTGTTAAATTATATTCAGCAAATTTAATTTCATCAAGTTTGAATAAGTGTTTTTTTAATTCGTCCATTTTGCTCCCCCTTAAAACTTAATTTGTACTGATTGATTTGAATTATTTACTCGTACAGTTAATCCATAAGTTGAACCATTTTTATAGAAATTTGGTTGTGTACGAAGCCAAGTAATAATGTCAATCTTTCTAATCCCAGTAGAATTAGCTGGATTAAATTCTAGAGTATCGTCATCTTCATTTTGAATAAATACATCTTCGGGGAAGATTTCAGCAAATTCAGAATTTACTAATTGAATAAGTGCATCATTACCAACCATTTTACCCAACAAACTGTAAGAGGAATAATTACGGTCATTCTTTGGCATTACTCCAGTTTCAAGCATTTCTTTGTATTTGTCAAGGATTCCTAATTTAGCTGCAATCACATAATCAAATACTTCATCACCTGTAAACAGTTCATTTAGACCTAATACTACATCATTACATCTAACTTGACTATTTAAGTTGTTTGCTTGTTGTAAGATTTTTGTTTCTAATCGTTTATTCATTTTATCCTACCTTTCTTTCGATAATTCTATTATATAATATAATAGACAAAAAATCAAGAAAAAGTTATCCAAAAATGAATAACTTTTTTACAAAAAATTTAGAATAGATTATCCATAGCTTCAGAAACAAGTTCTACAATTTGAGCTTCGATTTCTTGTTCAGTATCACGAAGGTAAGTACTGTTCAAAATACCAGCCTTGTAAATTCCTACTAATGTTTCAATTTCGTATTGCAATTCTTGTCCGTATAAGATAATCAAAGTAACGATTGCAGATTCAGCTGCGTCTTCAATCTTAGTAGGAGTTGATTTGTAAGTTGAAACAGTAGAGTTATGTTTAGGTGCCCAATTAGAACGACCTGAATTTGGATTAGCCCAAATAGTTGTTCCATAACCGTAACCATAATTTGTTGATGGTTGGTGAACAATAGGTTTTGGTTTGATTACTTGTTTATCCCATTCTTTAAGAATTGTTTCGTCAACACCCTCAAGTACTTCAAAATCAAAGTTCAATTTCTTTTCGGCTGCATTAACTGTATAAGGTGGAAATTCTACAAATTTTTCTAGGTCATTAGGGCCAAAACCTTCTTGAAGTTTTTGGCTTACCGTAATCCAATTATACATTTCGATTTGGTCAGAGAGGAATTTACCAAACACCAATTGAACTGCATCATTTTGTGAGTTAGCATAATCTGTACTTGAACAGAAGGCAGCCATTTTATTATGAGAATGTGTTTCTAAAAACATTCCATATTGATTATTTAGTGCTGTATAGATTGGGTCTGTAGTACTTGTTTGCCCACCAGAGTTCTTTTGCTTTGGAGTATATGAAAATACATCATCATTCCAAAATTTCAAACCTTGAATATCTTCAAGTTTTACTGTTTTTTCTGTTTTAATTCCATTAACTTTTTCTTCATAAGTCAAAGTATAGATACCATCTGTTGGTGGAATCAATTTACGGCTTTTTAGATAGAAGTTAACTTGTGCTTCTTCGCCGTTTTTGTCAGTAATGTCCTTGTACCATTTCATTACCGTTTTAATCGCAATTGCTGGAATTTTTGTAAGTGTTTGTTCTTTTACTTTTACATATTCAGCAACTTCGGGGAATGTTACCACTCCATAATCATTAACTTTCTTTAGAGAAGTACCTAGCCAAGAATTTTGTTCCTCATAGATACCATCTTTTCCTACAACGACCGTTTTAATCATACCACGGTCAGATTCTTTTTTAAATTGTGTTGACGGATAAAGTTCTACTAATTCCATTTTATTTATTTCTCACTTTCTTTTTATTTAAGCCATTTTGTATTTTTAGTCCATTCAATGAACTCTTCATAAGTATTTACATTTTCTTGCTCTTTTGTGATTGAGCCAAGAAACTCAGCAAATTTCTTCATGTCATGACTAGGCACTTTACTGCGTAATGAAGAACTAACAAAGTTCAAATCTGCATTACCACGTGCACTGAGGAATTTATTCACATATTGACTCGCACGAGTGACAGCGTCATTTTTCCATGCAGCATATTCAGCTGAATCAATGTCTGCCATCATACTACCTGTACAGATACTTTTTGTTTCTAGTTTCTTCCCATTAGGAAAATAAGAATTTTCTTGTTCTCGGCGGTCCGGAAAAATATTAGTCAGACAAATATATTCTTCATATTTCTTTCGATAAGCTAAGCATAAACCATTACCGGGATTAAAACCGCTATATGAAAGTAAATATATGTCAGGCACCCAAAATGAATAGTAATCCATTTTAAATTCATCTGCCAATCCACTAATTGTCAAATCTTTTGTAATTGCTGTTTGGACGATTTTCTTAGCACTAAATTTATAAATCATCTTTCCCGTTTTATCAGCATATACAATACCATCTGAAATTTGGTCGTCCAAATCTGCTAAGTTAATATTATATTTTGTTTGTCTACCGTCCATATATGAGTCAAGCAAATTTGATTCAAATTTTTTAAAAATTCGCCCTTGTTTCACATATTGACTTGTGTCTAGTTCTACAATAGTCATTGTAATTCCCCTTTCTCATTATATTATATATTCTATCAAACAACTTGGCATTTGTCAACAATAAAATGTTATAAAACTCAAAAAAATCACACCGAAGTGTGATTTTCATTTTAGTCAAATAGTGTATTCGTTTTTAACGTTTGATTGTTTTTAAGCTTCTTCTACTTTTACCAAGTCAAGAGCTTTCTTCAATCCTACCAATTGTTCATAAGTAAATTCAAGTTCAGCAGCTTCAATAACTTCTGTTACTTTACGTTGTTCTTCTTCTTTTGCTTTTTCAGCAAGTTCAGCATCACGAGCTCCAAGAGCAGCACGAGCTGTTTCAACTTGTTCATCAGTCATTACTTCTGCAACTGGAATTTCCTTTTCAATAAGATAAGCAACTTCATCAAGAGTAAACCCAGGGATTTTTGGAACCCATTTACCATCAGAAGTTTGGCCGAGTTTGAATCGACCACCTTTTAGAGTTTCTGCTCCAAGAGTTGCAGCAATACGAGCACGTAATTGTTCAGGTGTTTCTTTTTCCACTTCTTCGTCAGCACCTTTTGTACCTGATTTTTCTGTGATAATAAGAGCAGCTCCTACCACTTCCAATTCAGCATTTGCTGGTACATTAAGCAAAGCAAGAACATCATCAACAGAAGCTCCATTAAGAGGGAAACGATTGTTTTGGAAAACAATCTCCGTCACACCTGCATAAGCGTTTACATTTTCAGCCATTTTTAAATAGCTCCTTTCAAAATTTATATTTTTTATTTTATAGTTATATTATAACAAGCGATTTAGTATTTGTCAACTATTTTTATCAATTATTTTTAAGAAATAATAACATAGGGACCAATAACTTCAACTTTTGCAGTTTTTGGAATGTTGAGCATTTCTAACACTGTATTCAAATCTGCTCCATTCAAGGGGAATGTTTTGCCCTTATATTTCACAAATTGAACTTCTTTCAAATTAAAATCCATATTGAAAACTCCTTTTTTATTTTATATTTTAATTTTATCAAAAATTAAGATTACTGTCAAACAATTTCCGCCACTGTCATACTACATAATTTCGTGTGGAACATAAATTTATTTCCAAGTAACATAGCATTTTCTTCAATCAAGTTAATTAGATTAAATAATAGAGTAGCACTTGTTACATTAGCAGTCACATTTTGAGGTGCTGATTCAGATTGTTCAGCACATGAGATTTGGTCAGGTCTACGTTCGTCACCTTCGAAGTTTTGGAATGCTTCGTCAATGGCAATCGGACTTTCATAAATGACTTCATTATCATATTTAGCTGCAACATAAGCTTGACCATGTCTTTCAGCATTACCGCCATCTAACCATAATACATCTTTATAATTGGGATTGTAAAATACATCTTGAGCAATTTTACGAGTAGCATTATTATCCAAGCAACCTACAAGTACTGGAGTGCCTTCTTCTTGAGCAATAATTTCATCAATGATAGAAGTATCAGAAAGAAATTCTGGCACATAAGCGAAATCCCATTTTTTAGCAATTTCTGCTTTGCTCATATTTACTTCTTCTTCAACGAAGTTTTGTCGAAGTACATTCTTCGATTCTACAATATCTCCGTCAATTAGATATACAGGTACTTCGATTTTAGATAGGAATTGTGCAAGCCAAGACCCAGTTCCACCTGCACCAAGTACAATATAATATTTTCGGCCTTCTTTAATTTTAAGCATTATTTGATTACCTCCAATTTATCTGTAATTGTTGCATAAGTGCCATCTTTCAATCGAACAATTGCTCCAGTAGTTTCCCCTTGCAATTCTAGTGTTAGATTAGGGAAGAATTGTTTATGACTTTCAAAAGTTCTTACTGTATTATTTGTTTTCTTAGTAAGTAATCGTACAGAAGAAGTTTCTTTAATACGAGCTAATTTGAAGCGATTGTGTTCCATATCGGGAATAAGTAGGAAAGCAGATTTCTTTCCATTAGCTTGGTCAATGAGCAATACTCGATTACCATTTTTATTCAAATTTTCTTTATCTTCTTTGTTATGAAGAGTATAGTCAGAAATATATGTTACATCTGGCTCTTCGTTTGGTTTTTCTAGCTGAGCAAAATAAGCACGAGCTTCTTCTAAAAGTTCTTCGTTATTCATTTCAGTCCTCACTTTCTTTTTGATAATTCTATTATATTATATAGCATTTTGTTTGTCAAATATTTTTATTGTTATTTTTAAAAAATTTATATTGCTTAAACTGATTTTGCGTGTTGTTATATCGTCATATAAGCAACGGTAAAACTGAAAAACTGCAAAGTCGATACATTTATCGAAATTGCAGTAAATCAGCTCAGACTTGCTTATTCTATATATTTGAATCCGTTTTGGAAGATTGTTTTAGCCTCAGAGACTTCTTTATTCCACGGCATGTTACTGTAATCAAAATTCTTGAATTTGTAGCCACAATAAAACAGAGCATATAAGGGTTCACTAGATTTTGATTCTTTTTCAATTAAATCTAAGCAATTTTCTACTCCATGATAAAGAACAAAGGGATAAAATAGTTTCCTATATTCTGGTAGAATTTTATAACCTGCTAAAATTGCAGCTGATTTTACTCTGAAGTTAAAAGTTAATATATCTCGTTTGTACAAACTGCATAATTTCTCAAATTGCTCTTGAGTAATCTGTCTATTTAATATATAGTCAGCTAAAAAATAATTATAAGCAAATTTTTCTGGTGTTTTGTCCGAAATTACTTCAAATACAGAAGCGCCCATAATTTTTTGTTTGATAAACTCTCTTCTAAAATCTGTTATCTTAGTAGAATCTGAACAAGCAACATTATAAGGTTTATTGTAATAAGTTAAAAGTCTTATATAATAATCTATTTGGAATCGCTTTTCCAATTCCACTTTTGGTAATTCATACTTCGCTTGATTTAGTATCGCAAAAAATTCCAATTGCTCAAATCTTGTAGCTTTATAAATGTCTTTAATGTCTTTATTGATGATTGAAGTATAAATCGCTATTGCTTCTTTTTTAGAAATATTCCCATTAAGAATATTCAGTAATTCTCTCAGTTCGTTTTTGGAAAGATGATTGAATTTTGTAATATATTCTTCAAATCTTACTTCTCTACTTATCTTATATTCAATAGAACGAATACTCTCATTATCACAATATAATATTCTATCTGTATCAATCTTGACTTCATAAATAAATGGTCTATCAAAGTAGCAAAAACCTTCATAGGTTTCTAATTCAAAATAAAACTCGGCTCCCATTCCGATTGAATAATAAGTATGTCCTATTTGTAGAGTTCTATTTGAAAAAGCATAGCACGTAATTAACATAGTCAATTCCTTTCTATAATTTTAAAGCCATCTTTAAGAAAGATTTTTTTAGTTTTATAAACCTTTCGATGGTAACTATTCCAATATCTAACACCATCTATCATATAATTATTTTCTAGTGCCAGTTGTTTTTCTAAATCGCCTATTCTAATTTTATTTTTTATCCAACCTTCAAATTTTTCGGGATTATGATAGATTATAAAAGGATAGAATAATTTCTCATGTTGAGGTTGAATTTTATAACCTGAAATAATAGCAGAAACAAAAAATCTTCCAAATCCAATGTTCATAATAGCAGCTAAGTCACACATATCTTCAAATTGTTTTTGAGTTAATTTTCTTCCCTCTATCAATTCACAAATAATCTGAACGGTGGCTTCCGCTGGAATACTAATATATTCAAAATTCTTTGACCCTAATATTCTTTCTCTTTCAATATAATAAATAATCGAACCACGTAGAGTATATTTCACTTCATATTTTCTACCATAATATTCAAGTACTCGTACATAGCGCCAATCTTGTCTATCAACATAAAAAATTGGTAAATCATATTTCTTTTGACTTAAAATAGCGTGAAGCTTGAATATTTGAATATAAGTCAATGAATAAAAATCTTTATTTATGATTTTTTCATATTTTTTAATAACTTTATCTTTCGACATAGTGCCCTTAGAAATAGACATGAGTTCTGCCTTCAACAAACCTTCAATTGGAAGTTCTTTTATAAAATCACCGAAAGGAACTTCTTCTATTACTTGATATTTTAGAGACATTACACCATATTTACCTAGATAATGTACATCATCTGAATCTACTTTGACTTTATAAATAAAAGTCAAGACTCTTAATGAATCTATTCTATAATCTTTGAGATTGTATAGAAGTAATTTGTAATCATCAATATTATAATAAGTATGTTTTGGTTTTAATGCTATATCTGAAAACATATAACAATCAATAAACATTTTAACGATTCCTTTCATTTTAAAATAAGAAAAACAACCATTAGGTTGTTCTTTTTTATTAAGTTTTTATTTGACTAAATGTAAAACTTCACGAATGACAACAGCTTTTGTAACTTGGAAATAATCTGCCACCCATTTGTGACCTCTTTGAATATTCCAAACATCTTCAATACTAGCTTCTACTTCATAAATATATGGATAAATAACAGAGTAATCAGCTTCTTTACCGTAAACATCTTTTAAATCAAAAACAATAGCATCAGCTAAATAAGAATTTGTTTTAGTATATTCTTTTCCTACTTCGTGTTTGTTGAAAGTTTTGATAAATCCTTTAAGTGTTTTAGTCATTGTAAATTCCTCTTTCCATTTCTTAATTACAATATTATTATATAATGGAAAAATTACTTTGTCAACAATAATATATTAAATTTTTTCAAAACTTTTTATAAACGCTTTATCACAAATATATTCAGTACCTTTCTTGATTAAAGAATAATAATCTGGTTTTACAGTATAAACAATTCCCTCTCCACCAAATTGTTGAGCAGCTTTTTTAGCATATTTAATAGCAGAAGGCTTAGAAATAGTAACAAAGACTTTGTCTTGTAAGTTTTTTCTAAAATCTTCTCTAAGTACTCCAGTTTCATTTGGAGGTAACAGCACTTTATTTACTTTTATATTTGTTGTTGTTCCATGGTAGAAAATCATTTGAATTTGACCTCTTGAAAAATTTTTGTTACAATATATTTTAACCTAAACCAAAATAAAAAGCAAGGAAAATCAAAAATGAATGACAAACTAAAAGAATTAAAAGAAGCAATAGAAAAAATATCTACTTACGATTGTATAGATTTAACAATTGATAATGATAAGTTAATTGTGAAACAAATAGTTGCAGTTGATAGAATAACTTTTGAAGTTACAGTTAAAGATGATTCTTATATTGTAATTGAAAGATTCTACTCTGAAATCACTGGAATGACTATTGAGGGCAATAGCAAATTCAATAGCTTGGAAGAAGTTTTAGATTTTATTTATTAAAGGGATTTTAAAATGAGTAACAAAATAAAAGAATTAAAAGAAGCAATAGAAAAGAGCAATATTGGATATGTAAGTTTAATAGCTGATGAAGATGAAGTAATCTTATTACAACGATTTGCTAAAGAAACAATACTTCTAAAAATCAAAGCTGATAAGGATTGCTTTGTTATAATTGAAAGTTATTACTATGAAGAAGATGGTTCAACTATTGATGATAAAAATATATTTAATAGTGTAGAAGAAGTTTTAAATTATATTGATTAAAGGAGAAAAATATGACTTTTAAATTCCCTAGAACCCCACATATGAAAGGGTCAAAAGGTACAGATGATGATGTTTTTAAAACCATTATAGATATGACGGTTTAGTAATCGCTACAGAAAAAATGGATGGCTCTAATATTTCTTTAGGAAAAGAAACTTGGTTTACAAGAGCCGGTAATAATTACAATAAAGAATGGACTTATCCAATCAACAATTTGTATTATCCAATCAAAGAAATAATGATTTAAGAGCTTATAAAAACAATTGGAGCAAAACTCAAATGAAAAGAACAGTAAAAATAAAAGCAATTTGCTTAAATAACGAAGATAAAATATTGTTGATAGGTACAGTTCAAAGAAACATCAAAAATTATGTCTGGTCAAGATACAGTGGAATTGGTTCTCTATTGAAACAAAGTGGCTGGACAATTAGAGATGAATTGATTCAAAAGGATTTGCTATCAAACAAAATTCCTAAAACTTTATCAAGAATAGCAATTGAAAAATCTGCTTCAACAATTAAAACTAATTGGATAGCAACAAAAAAGGAAGTTAAACAAGCAATAGCACAAAATGAAAATCTAACTAAATCTGATAGGCACTATTTGTTTCTATGTTTAAAGCATACTCCAACTTTATATAACATTTTGAATTATAAAAAAGTTGATTACAATATTGATTATTTAAAAGATTTAAAAATTGATGTTCATAGATTAAACAATCTATTAAGAAGATACATTAGGGGATACAAAACTAAACCCCATACAAACAAAGCAAATATTATATTAACTTCAAATCTTTATAAATTTAACTCTAACAATAAAGAATTTTCTTTTACAGGTAAGAAGAAAAATTCTCAAATAGAGCTCACTTTAATTGGGAATATTCCGAAATTAAAGGGTACTTTAGAATTAGTAAAAAATCAAAAAACCAATCAATATTATCTCCATGTACCGTTAGATAGAGTCATCTCTAAAAAGAACATAACAAAGGAATCTGAAATACTTGGTTTAGATGTTGGAATAACTGATTTGGTAACATTAAGTAATGGCTCTATATATGGAGCTAATTCTTCTGAACTCTTTTATACATTATCTGATAATTTAGTTAATAAAAATAGGTCAAGATTATTTTCTCACAAACAAAAATTAGAGCAAAGAATTTTAATTGAACAAGACCAATATAAAAAATCTGTATTAGAATCAAAATTAAAAAATTTGGAAGAAAATAATTTGGGCTCTAAAAAGAAAAATGCTAAGATAGGTAAATATAAATCAAGAATAGCTAGTCATATAAATTATGAACTAAACAAAATGATAAAAGAAGAAGATATACAAGAAATAATAAGAGAAGATTTGAATTGGTCGAGTAAGAAAAGAAATAAAAGGAATGTAAGTAGAAAACAACAAAATAGATTCTCCACATGGGCAAAAGGACTTTTACTTGAAAGATTATCAATTAAATTAGCAGAAAAAGGAATAAAAGAAACAATAGTTAATCCAGCTTATACTTCGCAAGTTTGTTGTAGATGCAACCATTTAGGAAGTAGAAAAGGAAAAGAATTTAAATGTTCAAATTGTAACTTAAGTATAGATGCAGATTTCAATGCTTCTATAAATATTAAGAAAAGAAAATGTATTAAAGAAATAAATATTGACACACCATATAAAGAAGTTAAGAAATATTATGAAAATATATCTGTTTAGTTTTTGAACTAAATATAAAATGGACGATAAAAGCGATTTTAATTTCAGCAATAATTTTAAAATCTAACTTTTCAGCTCGAAATGTGTGAGCACCTCCATTAACGTTTATTTTATTAAATTAAACTTATGAAAACGGTCTGCGGAAATTATTTCTTGTTTTATATAAGAAGTGATACTGGGTAGTCCAAGGCTTTACTTTACATCATATAAAATATGTAAATAAGTGCGAAATTTCATAACATTACTTAATTTATATAATTTTGTAATTTTATGAACCAGATTGGGAAACAACTAAGAAAGGAATAAAAGAATTTGGAAACAACTGTTTTAAAAGAGTTATCAAAGATTGGAACATTTGATGAAGTAGTAAAAGAAGCTACTGCTAATTTAACAAAAGATATTGAAGGTTTTGTAGTTCGACCTATTGATAGCTTCCCTATGGATAGATATGATTTCTATGTCCGAAAACTTGTTCAAGGCCATTTTGAATCTGTAAGATTTAGTGAGGGCAAAAATAACTTTATAAAGAGTAATCCCCTGTAATTAAATTTGTTGACAAAGATTATAACTTCTGTTAAAATGTACTTATGATTAAATTACAAGACACAGCTGAATGTTTAGGCATCAGCTTATTGTTGTATTTATGGTTTGAGAAAGTACAAAAGGGCGAAATAGAGAACCCATATGAGTTTGAACACAGTAATGAACCTGATTGGTATAAATTTTAAAGGAGGATTTTAAAATGCCAAACGTATATAGTGGTGATTTAACAAAGATGTTTGATTTAACCGGAAAGAAAGCTGTAATCTTCGGCGGTGCAGGTGGATTCGGTAAGGCTATAGCTGAGGGTTATGCTGCAAACGGTGCCGATGTACTTATTATTTCAAGAAGAGAAGATGCACTGAAGGAAGCTGTTAAAGAGATAGAAGCAAAAAAGGCTGCCAATTCAGTAGTAAAGTATTTTGTATGTGACGCTTCTAAAGAGAGTGAAGTAATAGCTGCCAGAGATTTTTGCGTAAGCAAAGAGGGACTTGGCGGTTGCGATATACTTGTAAATTCACAGGGTATTAACAAAAAGATGTTCTCTTGGGAAATCGACAATGAGTTCTGGGATAAGATGATGGACACAAATATTACATCACTTATGTATACCTGCAGATACTTCGGAAACTGGATGAAGGAGAACAATACGTCAGACGGTGTTAAGT
>ERZ1699254.599-NODE-599-length-12917-cov-3.391400_pt1 | contig 12917 bp, 9 predicted proteins | sample MGYA00581522_ERZ1699254 | MGnify/ENA primary metagenome ERZ1699254 (study PRJEB42319, sample SAMD00040329) | human oral metagenome | material: saliva | host: Homo sapiens | study: EMG produced TPA metagenomics assembly of PRJDB4115 data set (Metgenomic analysis of... | reverse complement strand
CCATACCGAACTCAGAAGTGAAACGCCGATGCGCCGATGGTAGTGTGGGGCTTCCCCATGTGAGAGTAGGACACCGCCAGGTACTGAATGTGAACCCCGAGCTGAATAGCTTGGGGTTTTTGTTTATGGAGTTTTGTTAAAGATTACTTTGACAATATAAGTGCGGTAGAAAGTTAGGCTGTTTTTACGTAAAGAATATATAAAAAGGAGTTTATCCCAAATATCTGGGGATAGACTCCTTTAATTTTTTAAGAAAAGAGCTTATGCCAGAAAGAACAAACAAATTCTCTTTCTTCTATAAATTCCGAATCATCAACAATGACAGGCTTTCCTAATAAGTTTAGGTGATGGATTTTATTACGCAGTGTCACGTAACAGGATTTGAGCTTTTCACATTCTGCTAGAGAAATAATGTGATATTCTGCCATGGAATCAAAGATACGGACATTATCAGACCATTTGGTTAATATTGGATTAGCTGGGGCATTTGCGAGCATCAGATACTGGGCGATAAATTCAATATCGGTAATGCCGCCACGATCTGTTTTGATATTAAAAAAGCCTTCTTTTGTGTGAGATAAATGTTCGTACATTTTTTCACGCATGTCTCTTACTTCAATTTTTAGCTGATTAATATCTCTTTGAGCAGAAAGCACATTACAGCGAATTTTTTCAAATTCTGTTTTTAATTCAGTTTCTCCAAAAATAGCACGGCTACGGACAAGTGCTTGCTTTTCCCAAGTCCATGCTTCATTGAGTTGATAGTTTTCAAATGCTTGAAGTGAACAGCCTAATAAGCCTGCATCGCCTGAAGGTCGTAATCGCATATCAATATCGTAGAGTATACCTGCACTCGTATTCATACTAAAAATACTGACAATTTTTTGAGCCAATCTTAAATAAAATTGATTGCTATCAATGGATTTTTTTCCACCAATGGTTTGACCTTCAACGGATTGGTATAAAAAGACTAAATCCAAATCAGATTTATAACCGAGTTCAATTCCGCCTAATTTACCGTAGCCAATTACTAAAAAACCTTTTTCTGTTTTACCTACTAAATGTTCAGGTACACCAAATCGTTGACTGACTTGTTGCCAAGCAAAATTGACAACGGCATCAATGATTGCTTCAGCCAGATAAGTGAGATGATCGCTCACTTTCATAACAGGCAGTACGCCAAGAATATCTGCCGCTGCAACGCGTAATAAAATAGACTGTTTGAATTGGCGTAAACCGTCAATAAATTGTTCTTCATCATCTTGCGGTAATCGCAGCATATATTGCTTCAATTCATCAGGATACTGTGTGAACGGCAATGGATTACGTAGCGCTTCAGTATTTAATAATTCATCGAGTAGAATAGGGAAACGAGCGACTTGTTCGGCAATCATCTGTGATTGCGCACATAGTTCAATAAGCTGCTCAATGGCTTGAGGATTTTCTAAGAGTAATTCTAAATACGTCGTTCTACTCGCAATTTTATCGACAATGTTGAGGATGCGTGGCAATAAAGTGCGGTAATTTTTTTGTTCAAATATTTGAGTGAAGATATTTGGTAATAAGTGAGCTAGAACTTCTCGACCTCTAGCGCCAATAACACGGCGCGCAAGCCCCTCTTTGAATTGAATAAGTTTATCTAAGATATCGGAAATTGCGTCATCATCAATGTGATTATCAACCAACATTTGTTCAATGTCATCAAGATCACTTTCTAAAAAATCAATCCACTGATTATTGTCATCGGTACGTTCATCTTTTTCTTCACCAATTAATGCATCAAAAACTGACCGCACTTTTTGTTGGTGTGCTTGTAGTATTTGATAGAAATCATCCCAGTTTTCAATTGGATAAGATTTCATCGTAGTTTGATTGTTCTCATCTAAATAAGTGTATTCTCGACAAGCAACTATTAATCTCAGACGATTTTCTTCATCTGTTGGAAGTAGTTGCGTTTGTTGATCATCAATGGCTTGTAGCACGTTTTCAGTACGACGAAGGAAGATATAAGCATCTCTTAATTCATGATATTGTTGAGGCGTAATTAAACCAAGATCTCGTATTTCAGGGAGAAGTTTAAGCAATTCATGTTGTTGGAGCTTAATCTCACGTCCACCCCGAATCAGTTGAAAAACTTGCACAATAAATTCGATTTCTCGAATCCCACCTGCGCCTAGTTTAATATTGTCTTTTAAGCCACGGCGGCGTACTTCACGCTCAATTTTACCTTTCATTTCACGTAAAGCTTGAATCACACTAAAATCAATATAGCGTCGATACACAAAAGGACGAAGTAGTTGTTGTAAGGTTTTTACATTGGGATCTTGCGCATCAGCGCCTAAAATCCGCCCCTTGATCATGGCATAACGTTCCCAATCTCGCCCTTGATCTTGGTAATATTGCTCCATTGCCGAAAAACTTAAGGCAAGCGCACCGCTGTCGCCAAAAGGACGAAGACGCATATCTGTACGATAGACAAAGCCATCTGGCGTGAATTGATCTAAAGCATTGATCAGGCGTTGTCCTAAACGAGTAAAAAATTTAGCATTATCAACGGCTCGTCTTGCACCAACGCTTTCACCTTGTGAAGGGTAGGTGAAAATTAAATCAATATCAGAGGAAAAATTTAGCTCAAAACCACCTAATTTTCCCATACCAAGAATATAGAGTTGTTGAGGGTTGCCATTTTCATCACAAGGTATGCCCATTTCTTCGCAAGCTTGTTTGTACAGCCAATCTCTCGCACCGATGATAAGACTCTCAGCAAGTTGAGAAAGATGAATAAAAATTTCTTCTACGGTGGCAAGATTCAAGCTTTGACAGAAACTGAGTTTCGCCATTTCTTGATTGCGAAAATTTCGTAGCGTTTTGTAAAGCTGCTCTTCGTTTTGGATAGTGGAGAGTTGCTCAGCTAAACGGCTAGTATAATCTTGACAATCTGAAAATTGAGGAGGTGTTTGCCACCATTGGGCTAAAAAGTGCGGGTGTTTTTTTAAGACTTTTTCCAAGAAATCAGACAGGCTGATGGCATAGTTTATTTGTCCGATTGCTGTCGTGAGATCTGTTGCGTCTCGCTCGATTTGTTGGATTATTTCATCAAGATTCATTTCAGGGAAATGTTGGCAAAGCACTTCGCCAAGTTGAATGAGTTTTTCAGTCGAAAGCGGAAGTGAAAGCGCCATAATTTACCCCTTAAAATGTTCATCAATCTTGCGTAGTACGATTTCTTTGGCCTGTTGCGGTTGTAGACTATCTAGCCAATTTAATGGTGTTTTCCAGCCGCGCAACCAAGTGATTTGTCGTTTGGCTAATTGTCGAGTTGCACAAATGCCACGGAAGATCATTTCTTCATGATCATAGTCACCACGTAAATATTCCCACATTTGGCGATAGCCCACACAGCGGATAGAAGGCAAATCTGGATGGAGATCTTCTCGTTGGTAGAGTTTTTCCACTTCTTCTTGGAAACCTAATTCGATCATTTTATGGAAACGTTGTTCGATACGTTGATGTAACACCGCGCGATCTTCTGGTGCAATAGCAAATTGTAAAAATTGATAAGGCAATTCTTCGCCTTTTTGTTCGGTTAATTCCGTTAATGATTTGCCTGTTAAATAGAATACTTCTAATGCACGATTAATGCGCTGTGAATCATTGGGATTAATACGTTCTGCTGAAACAGGATCAATTTTTTGTAATTCTTGATGAAGTGCTGGCCAGCCAAGTTTTTGCGCTTTTTCTTCAATCTCTAAGCGTAACTTTTCATCAGCAGATGGAAGGGGAGAAAGGCCTTCAATCAATGCTTTGTAATACAACATGGTACCGCCAACCAAAAGCGGAATTTTACCTTGCGCGGTAATATCAGCCATTTCTCTGAGTGCATCATCACGAAAATTCATCGCAGAATAACTTTCAGCGGGATCTAAAATATCGATTAATCGGTGAGGGGCAAGGGCTAGTTCTTCTTTAGAAGGCTTTGCCGTACCAATATCCATACCTTTATAAATTAATGCAGAATCGACACTGATCATTTCCACAGGCAGGCTTTGACGTAATTGAATAGCAAGATCTGTTTTTCCTGAGGCCGTCGGTCCCATCAGAAAAAGTGCGGTTGGTTTGGAATCGGTTTTTTGTGTCATATTACAAATCAGTTAAAAAAGGCTGCCAGTTAATTGGTTTCAGTAATGTATTAAATTTTTCTTGATGAGCTTTATTCAGTAAGCGTTCCGTTTCACTTAATAAGCTGACTGCGTCCGCTAACACTTGAATTGGTTTCATCTCTAGCTTATGACAAAGTGCAGTCAGGAAATCAGGCATATTTTCTAGATGTTCAGCAAGTAGGCTCACCACACATTTTTGTAAATTTTGTGTACGTAAAATCGCAGGCACTTTGTTTAATGTGAGGCGTAGTTGAGCTTCATTTTCAATAAATTCAAAACCACTTTGTTGGAAAAAAGCTTTTTGTTTTTGCCATTGTTCAAATTGTTTTTCATCTAAGCGAAAAATAATCGGAATAAGCAACGGCTGTTGTGAAATTTCACCTTGTTGTAAGGTTAATTCATAATTTAAGGTTTGCAATTTAGCTAATGACATCAAATAAAATTGTTGATTTTGTTGTAAAAGCAAGGCTTTATTTTCAATTAATGCCAATGCACGTAAATAGCCTGCATCACTTGTCTGTGGGAGTTGTTGTTCAACGACAGGTGTTGTTAAAAGTTGAGAATTTTCCGCAGGACGTACTAATTCACCATATAAGCGTTGTTCGCTCTTTGTAGGTTGTTCACGATAACCATACGACGGAACGTACTCACTACGGTTTGAAAAGTGCGGTTGATTTTCTGATTGTTTTTCACGAGGCTGATGATAATTCGAGGCGAAAATATTTTGCCCTGCCGCTGCACGATTGGGTTTCGGTTCATAGTGGGTTTGATATGAAGCCGAAGGCTCTCTTGCCTCATTCATCGTTGGCACTAAATCCAATTCAGCTTGAGGAATGGCATTGAGCGCGTTTATTACGCCTTGGCAGATAAAATCATGAATTAAACGAGCTTGATGGAAACGTACCTCGTGTTTTGTAGGATGCACGTTGACATCGACATCATGTGGATTGAGGTCGATAAATAGTACAAATGCAGGGTATTGCTCAGCATGCAAATACTCCGCATAAGCTTGACGAATGGCGTGGGTGATCACTTTATCGCGAACCATTCGTCCATTGATATAGCAATAACTTAAATCATTTTGCGAGCGTGTAAACTCAGGTGTCGCCACCCAACCAGAAAGATGCAAATCATCGTGTTTCCAATCAATACGTAAGGCATGTTGAACAAAATCATCGCCACAAATGGCGGCAACGCGTTTTAGTTGTTGTTCTTCATTTGTTGCAGGACGATATTGTCGAATAATTTTGCCGTTATGTGTGAGCGTAAAAGCGATATTAAATTTCGCTAAAGCAATTCGGCGAATAACTTCATCAATATGAGCAAATTCTGTTTTATCGGTTCGTAAGAATTTACGACGAGCAGGTGTGTTAAAAAAGAGATTTGCCACTTCAACTGTTGTACCGACTGGATGAGATGCAGGTTTAATTGTAGTTTCCATCTCTCGTCCTTGCGCATAGACTTGCCATGCTTCATTTTGCTCTGCAGTACGAGAGGTAAGGGTTAGACGAGAAACAGAACTGATACTGGCAAGGGCTTCACCGCGGAAACCTAAACTTAAAATGGTTTCGAGATCATCGAGATCGGCAATTTTACTGGTTGCGTGTCGAGCGAGTGCGAGGCTTAATTCCTCTTTAGTAATACCACTGCCATTATCTCGAATACGAATCAGGCTGGCGCCGCCGTTTTCAATATCAATATGAATTTTATTGGCACCGGCATCAAGGCTGTTTTCCACCAATTCTTTCACCACAGAAGCAGGGCGTTCGACCACTTCACCTGCGGCAATCTGATTAGCCAGCTGTGGAGAAAGAATTTTGATTGCCATAGGATTCCTTATTTTTCTTTAAGTTTAATTTTTTGACCAGTCACGACTTTGCCGTTTTTCAATGTTGGGTTCAGTTTTAAAAGACGATTAACCGGTACATTGTATTCACGAGAGATAGCATAGATAGTTTGATCGACTTTCACAGTATGGTAAAGCGGGGTTTCTTTCTTGCCATCATCTTTCTTCTCATTTCCTTTTGAAGAAGTGTCTTTTTTATCGTTACCTTTTTTCTCAGGCTCTTTTTTATTCTCAGCTTTTTCTTGTTTTTGATCTTTTTTAGAAATCGCTTTTTCAGCTTCAACAATTTTGCTGTTTTTTCCTTTATTATCGGCTTTGGTTTTATCATCCGATTTAGGTTTTTCTTCTACCTTTTTACCCTTGCCGTTATCTGGAATTTTGATGGTTTCATTCAGCCAAAGTTCTTTGCGTTTCAGTTTATTTAATTCAATAATTTCACTGACTTTTACATCATATTTGTTCGCCAGACTACCAATGCTTTCACCTGGTTTCACTTTATGACGGACGCCGCTGTCTTTGACATCGGAAGTGCGGTCAGATTTTTCATTGTTTTTCTCTTCTTTTTTAGTTGGCTCTTCCGCTTTTTTGCTTTTGTCATTATCAGGAATCTTAATAGTTTCATTTAACCAAAGTTCTTTGCGTTTCAGTTTATTTAACTCAATGATTTCGCTGACTTTGACATCATATTTATTTGCTAGGCTACCAATGCTTTCACCTGGTTTCACTTTATGGCGAATACCGCTGTCTTTCACATCGGAAGTGCGGTCAGATTTTTCATTATTTTTGTCGTTTGATTTTGTAGATTTGCTCTCTTGCTCATCACTTGGAGGAACAGCAATCGCTTTTAAATTACCATTGCGATAAGCGACTAAGCCTTCATAAATCATATAAGCAATACGACGACGATAAGCAATGGTATTCAGTTTCTGTTCTTCTTCCATATTGGAAAGGAAACCTGTTTCCACCAGAACAGAAGGAATATCGGGTGAACGCAATACACCAAGGCTCGCATGTTGTGGGGTGCTACGACTTAATGAAGTCACACGGGCAAAGCGACGTAAAATACTATTCCCGAGTTCATAACCTGTGCGTTGGCTGTGACCAAATTGCAGGTCGAGTACAGTTTGATCTAAATATTTGTCATTGTTATTGGAAAGTACTTTACCGGCTCCGCCTAAAAGCTCAGAGCGTTTTTCATCGTCTTCTAACCATTGACCCATTTCATCGTTAGCGCGGCGATTGGATAGCACCCAAACAGATGCACCACGTTGGTCTGCATTAAGAGAGGAGTCTGCATGGATAGACACGAGAAAATTTGCTTTGTATTTACGTGCAATTTCAGAGCGTTCCGGCACGGAAATGTAGTAATCGCTACTGCGTGTTAAAACACCTTTGAAATTAGGATCTTTATCTAATAAGGCTTTTAATTCTCGTGCGATAGAAAGGGTGACATTTTTTTCATAAATGCCGAGATTTTTTCCGATAGCACCGGGATCTTTACCGCCATGGCCGGGATCAATGGCAATTGTCCATTGTGGCGCGGCAAATACGGTAGTAGAAATTAGAGAAAATATTCCAAAAAGAAACGAAAATTTTGCTTTCATGTAAATCAGTTTTATAGTTGTGTCAAAATATGCTCGCCCACTGGATTTTGAGCAATTAGCGTAATGTTGCGAGCATCATCGTAATAATCAATATTCACCAATAAATCAGCCTCAGGCAAGATGCCCTCACCTTTTTCTGCCCATTCGATTAAGCAGATACAATTTTGGCTGAAATAATCACGAATGCCCATAAATTCCAATTCTTCAGGATCGGCAAGACGATATAAATCAAAGTGATAAATCATTTTTCCTGCAATGTTATATTCTTCCACTAAGGTATAAGTAGGACTTTTGACATTGCCTTGGTAGCCTAAACCTTGCACCATTCCACGAGTCAGGGTGGTTTTTCCCGCACCAAGATCGCCATTAAAATAAAGCACAATAGCGTTATCTTTCGGTTGTTTTACAAGCACTTCTGCGAGTTTTTTACCAAAACGGAGCATCGTGCCTTCATCAGGAATGTATTGGGTTAATTCGGTCATTATTAGAGTGATTTTTTAGGTTAAAGTTTCTGGGGGATTTTATCGTATTTTGAAGGGAATATGTAGGGAAAATACAATAAAAAAATCCGCTGCTTTTCAGCAACGGATTGAGAATTTGGAGCGGGAAACGAGGCTCGAACTCGCGACCCCGACCTTGGCAAGGTCGTGCTCTACCAACTGAGCTATTCCCGCAGGGCATTCATGTGAAAATTTGGAGCGGGAAACGAGGCTCGAACTCGCGACCCCGACCTTGGCAAGGTCGTGCTCTACCAACTGAGCTATTCCCGCATTTCACATTGGTGAATAAGGCTGTATTATACGAAAAAATTTATTCAACGCAAGCGCAGATTTTGCAAATGGTTGAGTTTGCCTAAGTTTTCATCACCCTAGATTAATAAAGTGCTCACGGTAGTAAGCTAACTCTTTAATTGATTCACGAATATCATCAAGAGCTAAATGAGTATTGCCTTTTTTGAACCCGTCTAAAATTTCTGGTTTCCAGCGAGAAGCCAATTCTTTTAATGTACTGACATCCACATGACGATAGTGGAAATAATCGGCTAAGTCAGGCATATATTTATAAAGAAAACGTTTATCTTGTGCGATGCTGTTGCCACAAATCGGTGAAGCACCTTTCGGCACCCAGCGTTTTAAAAAATCTAATGTTTGTAATTCTGCTGCACGTTCGGTGAGTTTGCTCGCTTTGACACGGTCAACTAAGCCATTTGCTGTATGGGTTTTTACGCACCATTCCGACATTTTGTTTAATAATTCATCACTTTGATGAACTGCAATCACAGGTCCTTCAGCTAAAATATTAAGATCTTTATCGGTCACAATGGTCGCGATTTCAATAATTCGTTCTTTTTCAGGATCTAATCCTGTCATTTCTAAATCGATCCAAATCAGATTTTGTTTATCTAATTGCATAATATAAGGTATCCTATGAACATTTTTTAATCCCGTTTATTTTAACGAAAAACATCGGAAAAAACGACCGCACTTTATGAGCAAACGTAAACTAACGCAAAATCAAACTCGTCGAATTCAATCAAATAACGCGAAAGCCTTGCATCGCCACAAGAAGAAAGAAGTGGAATGGCAAGATGATATGCTAGGTGAAAGCCAAGATGGGGTAGTCGTTACGCGTTATTCAGTTCATGCTGATGTGGAAAATGCACAAGGCGAGATTTTCCGTTGTAATTTACGTCGTACACTTTCTAGTCTCGTGGTTGGAGACAAAGTAATTTGGCGACAAGGCAATGAGCAGCTCCAAGGGGTGAGCGGCGTGATTGAAGCCATTCACCCAAGACAAAATGAAATTGCTCGCCCAGATTATTATGATGGGCTGAAACCGATTGCGGCCAATATCGATCGTATTATTATTGTTTCTGCGGTTGTGCCAGTACTTTCACTCAATATTATCGATCGTTATCTAGTGGTGTGTGAAAATGCGGGGATCGAGCCTGTCATCGTGGTGAATAAAGGCGATTTACTGGATGCAGAGCAAGAGCAGGAAGTGGAAAGCCAGTTACAGATTTACCGTGATATTGGTTATCAGACCATCATCATTTCTGCTGAAACCGGAAAAAATATGGAAAAATTGACCGCACTTTTAAGTGACGGAACTTCCATTTTTGTGGGGCAGTCAGGGGTAGGCAAATCCAGTTTAATTAACTATATTTTACCAATGGTCAATGCGCAAGTCGGTGGTATTAGTGAAACCTCAGGCTTGGGGCAACATACCACAACTTCTTCTCGTTTATACCACTTGCCACAAGGCGGTAATTTGATTGATTCACCCGGTATTCGTGAGTTTGGTTTATGGCATTTGGAGCCAGATCAGATCACCAAAGGCTATCGTGAATTTCAATATGTCTTAGGTACATGTAAATTCCGAGATTGTAAGCATTTGAACGATCCTGGCTGTGCATTACGTGAGGCTGTCGAAGCAGGTCGGATTTCACCTATACGCTATGAGAATTATCATCGCCTTATTGAAAGCTTGAGTGAGACGAAATCACAGCGTCATTTTTCTGTATAGTAGACAAATTACTGTAAATTAGGTATAAATTACGCCGAATTTCGTGACGTAGCTTAAGTTTTTTTGTGTTTAGCCTTGATTATTGGGCATTTAATAGAGATACTACAGCGGATTTATAGATTAAATTTTACAATTACTATAAGAGGTAACATTATGTTCTCAAAAGATGTAGAAATTACAGCTCCTAATGGTTTACACACTCGTCCAGCGGCGCAATTTGTTAAAGAAGCGAAAGCATTTGCTTCTGATGTAACAGTGACCTCCGGTGGTAAAAGTGCAAGTGCGAAAAGCCTATTTAAGCTACAAACCTTAGGCTTGACACAAGGAACTGTAATCACCATCTCGGCGGAAGGTGAAGACGAACAACAAGCCGTTGAACATTTAGTCGCATTAATTCCTACTTTAGAATAATTTACGATTAGCCATAGGATTTCTATTCTATGGCTATTGTTTATCTAACCTTTAATAAATTATCTCGGAAGGTAAAAGTATGATTACAGGTATTCCAGCATCACCAGGTATCGTTTTTGGTAAAGCCTTAGTATTAAAAGAAGAAAAAATTGTTCTTGATACGCAAAAAATTTCAGAAGATCAAGTTGAGGCAGAAGTTGCCCGTTTTTATGCGGGCCGTGAAGCGGCCGTTGAGCAACTTAATTCTATTCATCAACGTGCATTAAAATCCTTAGGTGAAGAAAAAGCGGCTATCTTTGAAGGCCATTTAATGATCCTTGAAGATGAAGAGTTAGAAGAGGAAATTATTGATTATCTTCATTCAAACAAAGTGAATGCGAGTGTGGCAGCAAGTAAAATCATCGATCAACAAGTTGAAATGTTGTCTGAAATTGATGATGAATACTTAAAAGAACGTGCAGGTGATATTCGCGATATCGGTAATCGTTTAATCAAAAATATTTTAGGCATGCATATTGTGGATCTTGGTGATATTACCGAAGAATCCATCCTTGTGGCTTATGATTTAACTCCATCAGAAACCGCTCAATTAAATTTAGAAAAAGTATTAGGTTTTATCACGGATATTGGTGGTAGAACATCGCATACCTCAATTATGGCTCGTTCACTTGAATTACCGGCCATTGTAGGGACAAATGATGTCACAGCACGAGTGAATACAGGTGATTATCTTATTTTAGATGCCGTGAACAACCGTGTTTACGTGAATCCAACCCAAGCTGAAATCGATGAATTAAAAACACTAGAAGCAAAACTTGCTGAAGAAAAAGCAGAATTAGCGAAATTAAAAGATTTGCCTGCAGTGACCCTTGATGGTCATAAAGTTGAAGTGGTAGCGAATATTGGTACGATTCGTGATTGCGAAGGCGCACACCGTAATGGTGCTGAAGGGGTGGGTTTATACCGTACTGAATTCCTCTTTATGGATCGCGATCAATTACCAAGCGAAGAAGAGCAATTCATTGCTTATAAAGAAGTGGTTGAAGCAATGGAAGGTCGTTTAGTGGTATTACGTACCATGGATATCGGCGGTGATAAAGAGCTTCCATATTTAAATTTACCAAAAGAAATGAACCCATTCTTAGGATGGCGTGCGGTACGTATTGCTCTTGATCGTCGTGAGATTTTACATGCGCAATTAAGAGCGGTATTACGTGCGTCTGCATTTGGTAAACTTGCTGTGATGTTTCCGATGATTATTTCGGTAGAAGAAATTCGTGAATTAAAATCAGTGCTTGAAACCTTAAAAGCAGAATTGCGTGCAGAAGGTAAAGCTTTTGATGAAAATATCCAAGTGGGGGTCATGGTTGAAACACCATCTGCAGCGGTGAATGCGAAATTCTTAGCGAAAGAAGTGGATTTCTTTAGTATTGGTACAAATGATTTAACTCAATATACTTTAGCTGTTGACCGTGGTAATGAATTAATTTCTCACTTATACAATCCAATGTCTCCTTCAGTGCTCGGCTTGATCAAACAAGTGATTGATGCTTCCCATGCAGAAGGTAAATGGACAGGTATGTGTGGAGAAATGGCTGGGGATACACTAGCAATTCCTCTGTTACTAGGTATGGGACTTGATGAGTTTTCTATGTCAGCTACTTCAATTTTACAAGCTCGTAGCCAAATTAAAAACCTATCACTAGAAAAAATGAAAGAATTAGCAGGTAAGTGGAATAGCTTAGAGGAACACAAATTATTGACTCCAGCAGTCAATTTGAGCTTGTCTTCTAAATTCATGGATGAAATTAGGAAAGACCCTACACTTGAACGGTATCTTCCTTCTAAGCTAGTGGACAATCCAGGAACGAAATTATCAGCTCCATTTTACGACGAAGTTCGTAACTTCATTCATAATGAGAAAGAAGAATACGAAGGTTTCTTTGCTATTCCAGGTGATTTCCGAACATCTGCAATGAACAAATTAAGGACGGATGCTGACAGAGATTTCAAACTCCGTTCAAATCCTAAAAAAGCGAAGATTTATGGTCAAAAGCTAAGGGAAAAACGTGCAGAAATTGAAGCTACGCGTAACAAGATGGAGCAAACTTCTAACAAGAGTAAAATTCCTGAAAAAACTCCTGAACAACAATTAAGCAAGTAGATAAATACAAAGTAAAAAACCTCTTTAACAGAGGTTTTTATTTTTATATAGTCACAGGGCAGTTCTCACTACTGCCCAAAGTGGATGATTAGATTTTCGCTCTAACTTCCTATATTGTGCTTCTTAGGCTTATCGCAAGGAAACAATTTTCAGTTTTGCCAAACCATATAGCGTGACTGTTGCTATATGTTCACATTACTGTGAAT
>ERZ1699254.597-NODE-597-length-12961-cov-2.966573_pt1 | contig 12961 bp, 10 predicted proteins | sample MGYA00581522_ERZ1699254 | MGnify/ENA primary metagenome ERZ1699254 (study PRJEB42319, sample SAMD00040329) | human oral metagenome | material: saliva | host: Homo sapiens | study: EMG produced TPA metagenomics assembly of PRJDB4115 data set (Metgenomic analysis of... | reverse complement strand
CACCTAATCCTAAACGCACATAAGTTTTAATCACGTCAGCATCCGTTGCGGTAAACACAATATTCGGCAGAATCCCCGCTCGGTTAAACGCATAATCTAAATCAGATACACCAGTAAAGCCGAAGGTATAAGTGACTAACGGATATTTGCCTAATTCTTCAACGGTAAGTTCTTTCACTTTTGCTAAAGGATGGTCCGGTTTAACAATCACCGAACGATTCCACAAATAGCAAGGCAGTTGAATCAAATCATCGAAAAGATACGGTGCTTCTGTCGTGATCGCTAAATCTACTTCGCCAGAAATCAACGCATCGTGAATTTGAGTCGGTGAACCTTGATGAATATGCAAGCTCACATCCGGATATTGTTTAGAGAAACGTTCCACTACGGCTGGCAGCATATAACGCGCTTGTGTATTGGTTGTCGCAATGCGTAACACGCCATGATTCGGACAAGTATATTCATTGGCAACCGATTTAATGCTTTGCGCTTTCACCAAAAGCTCACGGGCAATAGCTACAATCTTTTTACCCGCAGGTGTAATAGATTTAATGTGTTTACCATTACGTTCAAAAATCTCTAAACCCAATTCATCTTCTAACAAGCGAACTTGTTTACTGATACCTGGTTGAGAGGTATAAAGCGCGTTGGCCGCCTCTGTCACGTTTAAATTTTGGTTTACAATCTCAACAATGTAGCGGAGTTGCTGCATTTTCATCGCGAATACCACCTATTTTTTATAGCGTTTACTTAACTCAGTATAACGTTTTACTGCTTTACGAATTTGACCTGATTTTGGTCGACGACGAGGTTTCGTCACGTCTAATTTAGTTTCGGTTTCTGGTGGTAAGCCCACTAACTCACGTAGATAGTTGACGTTTTCCAGATCCATTTCTTCCCAGCCACCACGCGGTAAGCCTTTCATTAGCTTAATGTTGCCGTAACGAATGCGAATTAAGCGACTCACCTGAATACCTTGTGATTCCCATAGACGACGCACTTCACGATTACGACCTTCCATTAAAGTCACATCGTACCATTGATTCATCCCCACACCGCCCGCAAATTTGATTTCTTTGAAATTGGCTGGACCATCTTCCAACTGCACGCCTTTACGTAAACGCGCTAACATGGCATCATCCACTTGACCAAATACACGCACGGAATATTCACGTTCAACTTCACGGCTTGGATGCATTAAACGGTTAGCTAATTCACCATCTGTCGTGAAAAGTAATAAGCCCGAAGTATTAATATCTAAACGACCGACTGCAATCCATCTTGCGCCATTTAAGCGTGGTAAACGATCGAATACGGTCGGACGGCCTTCAGGATCACTACGAGTACAAAGTTCGCCTTCTGGTTTGTAATACATTAATACACGGCATACTTCTTTTTGTGCTTGTTGAAGATTAATAATGCGACCATCAATACGCACTTTCACTCCAGAATGTACATCGATACAATCGCCAAGAGTCGCCATTTTGCCATCGACACTTACACGATTTTCAGCAATCATCGCTTCAATTTCACGACGAGAGCCTTGCCCTGCACGCGCAAGCACTTTCTGTAATTTTTCACCTTCTACAGTAGATTGACGAGAGGGCTTAGCCACCTTAGCTTTAGGGGTTGATTTGATGTCAGAAGTGACCACACTTTTACGATCTTTACGCTCAAAGTGCGGTTGTTTTCCCGATTGTTTTTCACGTTCTTGTCTGACTGGTTTTTGAATAGGTTTCATCTGTTTTCCTTTGTCGCTTTCCCAAGCGTCTAAAATAAGTTAAATGAAAGGAGCGGTGCTACCACTTCCTTCACGTAAAATCACTGGCGATTCTTCCGTTAAATCCACCACTGTTGTTGGCTCTTGACCTAAATAGCCACCATGAATAATTAAATCCACTTGACGTTCTAAACATTCACGAATCTCTTCTGGATCGGAATAAGTCATATGTTCATTATCAGGCAACATCAGTGAGCAAGATAAAATCGGTTCACCTAATGCCTTCAATAAATCTAAGGCTATTTGATTATCTGGTACACGCAAGCCAATGGTTTTGCGTTTTGACGTCATCAATCGGCGTGGAAGTTCTTTCGTTGCCGTTAAAATAAAGGTGTAACGCCCCGGCGTATTGTTTTTAATTAAACGATAAGCCGAATTGCTCACCGTTGCGTAGGTTGAAAGCTCGGATAAATCGCTACATACCAACGTAAAATTATGCCCTTCTGGCAATTTACGAATCGCAACAATACGATCCATCGCATGTTTATCGCCGATCATACAACCTAAGGCATAGCCCGAATCTGTCGGGTACACAATGACACCACCTTTACGCAAGATTTCTACCGCTTGATTAATCAAACGCGCTTGCGGATTTTCAGGGTGGATATAGAAAAATTGGCTCATAATTTTGTCCTTAAAAAACTGACGAGATTATACACCGATTTAGATGTAGTTATAAGAATTTGTTATAAAAAACGACCGCACTTTGAAAATGAATCCAAAGTGCGGTCAATTTTTTAAGTAGTTTATTTCAACAATTCACGGAGAGCTGAACCGATTTCAGCGAGACTTCTCACTGTCTTCACACCCGCCACTTCAAGTGCAGCAATTTTATCTGCAGCTGTCCCTTTTCCACCGCTGATAATCGCTCCCGCGTGTCCCATGCGCTTGCCTTTTGGTGCGGTTATACCTGCGATATAAGCCACAACAGGTTTTGTCACATGAGCTTTAATAAACGCAGCCGCCTCTTCTTCTGCAGAGCCACCAATTTCACCAATCATCACGATAGCCTCGGTTTCAGGATCTTCTTGGAAACGTTTTAGAATATCAATGAAGTTGGATCCTGGAATAGGATCGCCGCCGATCCCGACACAAGTAGATTGACCGAGACCTTCATCTGTCGTTTGTTTTACCGCTTCATAAGTCAAGGTACCTGAACGAGAAACAATCCCTACTCTGCCTTTTTTATGGATATTGCCCGGCATAATACCAATCTTACATTCATCCGGTGTAATCACTCCTGGACAATTTGGGCCGATCATCACAACACCCGTTTCATTTAATTTTTGTTTTACCAACAACATGTCCAATGTTGGAATGCCTTCTGTAATACAGACTACCAACTGAATACCTGCATCAATGGCTTCTAAAATAGCATCTTTACAAAATGGTGCAGGCACATAAATCATGGTTGCCGTAGCGCCTGTCGCTTTTACTGCTTCTCGCACTGTATTAAATACCGGCAAACCTAAGTGCGTTGTTCCACCTTTATTCGGTGAAATCCCACCGACTAACTTTGTACCATAAGCCAATGCTTGCTCACAGTGAAATGTCCCTTGCGCACCGGTGAAACCTTGGCAAATTACTTTTGTGTCTTTATTAATTAAAATCGCCATGATTATTCTCCTTTTGCTGCTTTCACTGCCGCTTGTGCAGCTTCCTGTAAAGTATGCGCTGCAATTAAATTTACACCACTTTCGGCTAAAATTGCTCTGCCTTGCGGAGCATTGGTTCCTTCTAATCTAACCACAACGGGCACTTTTACACCGATTTCTTGAATCGCCGCAACGACCCCTTCAGCAATAAGATCGCAACGTACGATTCCACCAAAAATATTCACTAAAACAGATTTCACATTTTTATCCGTGAGAATAATTTTGAAGGCTTCAGCTACACGATCTTTCGTTGCACCACCACCAACATCAAGGAAGTTTGCTGGATTACCGCCATATAATTTCACGATATCCATGGTACCCATAGCAAGCCCGGCGCCATTGACCATACAGCCAATATCACCTTCCAAAGCAACATAGTTAAGCTGATATTTTTCTGCTTCTGCTTCACGTGCATCACTTTGACTTAAATCGCGTAAGGCTAATAAATCAGGATGTCGATAAAGTGAGTTATCATCAATGCCTACTTTCGCATCGAGACAAATTAAGTGACCTTCTTTCGTCACCACGAGTGGATTCACTTCAACTAAAGAAAAATCTTTTTCGATAAAAAGCTGCGATAATTTCACAAAAATAGCAGCAAATTGCTTATTTTGCTCGCCACTTAAACCTAGTTTAAAAGCTAATTCACGACCTTGATATAGCATACCACCAACCAAAGGATCAATGGCGACTTTATGGATTAGCTCAGGCGTTTCTCTTGCCACATCTTCAATATTCATGCCACCAGCTGAAGACGCCATAAAAACGACTTTCTGTGAAGCACGATCAATCACCGCACCTAAATAAAGCTCCTTATCAATCTGGCAGGTTTCTTCAATATAAATGCTATTAACGGGTTGGCCTTTTTTATCGGTTTGGAAGGTCACTAAATGCTGTCCAAGCCATTTATCTGCGAAAGCACGTGCTTCTTCTGTATTATGAACAAGCTTCACACCACCGGCTTTTCCACGTCCACCTGCGTGAACTTGACATTTCGCTATCCAAACATCGCCATTCAGCTGAAAGAGCGCCATTTCAGCTTCATCTGCTGTTTGACATACGACTCCTTCACTCACAGGCAGATCATATTGCTTAAAAAGCTGCTTGGCTTGGTACTCATGTAAATTCATATTTCCTTCCTATTTTGATGTTGTTTAGCGAAACAAACAAAAATTTGACCGCACTTTGTTTTATTTTAAATTCTGGACTTGCTCTTTACATATTGAGTTATATACTGAGCCAGAATAACCACAATCCATGTTAAGGATAACAACATGCAAACAAAAAAATCAAGCAATCTTGCGATTGCGCTCATTTGGTTTACTGCTGCTATTTCAATGGCAGAAATTCTCACTGGTACTTGGTTTGCTCCTCTAGGGTGGCAACAAGGTTTAATTGCCATCGTAGTTGGGCACTTTATTGGTGGTTCGATGTTTTTCTGTGCAGGTTACATCGGTGCAAAAACCCAAAAAAGTGCCATGCAAACGGTACAAATATCATTTGGTGAAAAAGGTTCTGCCCTTTTCTCTTTACTCAATGCCATGCAACTGATGGGATGGACTGCTGTCATGATTTATATGGGGGCTGAAGTCATTTCTATCTTAAATCAAACAGCTGATGCTTCCATCTTTCCATTCCTTACACTTGGCTTAGGCATACTCATCATACTTTGGCTACTACTCGGCTTCACTAAATTAGGTATCTTCAAAAGCCTCTCACTTGTCACCATGTTTTTACTGATGCTGTGGCTAAGTATTCAAGTAGCCAATAAGCCATTTATTGCCATGGACGTTGCACAAAATATTAAATTTGGTACTGCTGTAGAAATTGCTGCCGTCATGCCACTTTCTTGGTTACCAGTAGTATCTGACCACACGAAGAACAGCGAAACACCATTTAAAACGACCGCACTTTCAACGCTAACTTATACCGCGACCAGCTGCTGGATGTATGCTCTAGGCTTAGGTGCAGCATTAGTGACCGGTAAATCTGAAATCTCACAAATTCTTTCTCTTGCTGGTGTAAGTGTTATCGGCGTATTAATTGTGATCGCCTCTACCATGATTAACACTGCACTTCCCGCCTATTCCACCGGCATGAGTTTAAACAATATTTTCCCTCAATTAAAAGTCACGCCAATCTCCGTACTTACCGTGATTGTGGGCATTATATTAGCCTCAACCTTACCAGTGACAGAATACGAACATTTCTTGTTCTTTATTGGTTCAGTATTCGCGCCAATGATCGCTGTGCTTATCGCTGATTTCTTTGTGCTCAAACAGCATGATGTTAAAAAATCAGTTGATAGTGTTGGACTCGGCGTTTGGTTTGTCGGCTTCGTACTCTATCGTTTCCTTATGGCAAAAGGTTGGGAAACCGATTTAGGTCTGACTTTTCCTGTTATCATCATTACCTTTATCTTAGCAATCTTAGTACGCAAAATAGCTAAATAAAGATTGGATTTTAACTATAGAAAGGCGGGCATTGTTCCCGCCCTTTTATTCACATCAATGTAAAAAAGGCTTTTCCCCTCAAAAGAGAAAAGCCTGTGTGCTTAAATTTCTAATAATAAACGAGTTGGATCTTCTAATAAGTCTTTAATCGCCACTAAGAAACCAACTGATTCACGACCATCAATTAAGCGATGGTCATAAGATAAGGCCAAATACATCATCGGACGAATCACTACTTGGCCATCTACCGCAACCGGGCGCTCTTTGATGGCGTGCATGCCTAAAATCGCACTTTGCGGAGGATTGATAATTGGTGTGGACATTAAAGAACCAAATACACCGCCATTAGTAATGGTGAAGTTACCGCCTGTTAAATCTTCAACGGTTAATTTACCATCACGGCCTTTTTCTGCTAGTGCCTTAATTTGTTTCTCAATATCCGCCATGCTCAGTTTATCGCAGTTGCGTAATACAGGTGTTACCAAACCTCGCGGCGTTGAAACGGCAATGCTAATATCAAAATAGTTGTGATACACAATATCATCACCGTCAATTGAGGCATTCACTTCTGGATAACGTTTTAACGCCTCAACTACAGCCTTGATGTAGAAAGACATAAAGCCTAAACGTACACCATGCTGTTTCTCAAATTTCTCGCCGTATGTTTTACGTAATTTCATAATCGGCTGCATATCCACTTCATTGAATGTAGTGAGCATTGCGGTAGTATTTTTCGCTTCCAATAAACGTTCCGCAATACGTTTACGTAAACGGGTCATTGGTACGCGTTTTTCTGAACGCGAGCTATATGCCACGGTGCTAATGGTATTCTGCTCTGTTGCCACATCTTGTTTTGCTTTTTGAGCATCACGTTTTGCTACTTCGCGAGCAATATCTTCACGGGTAATACGGCCTCCCACACCAGAGCCTTGAATTTTCTCTGCATCTAAATCATGTTCAGCTAATAAACGACGAATAGCTGGACCTTGATCAGCTGAATTATTGTGACTATTTTCAATGGCTGCTCTTTGACGATCGGCTGGTGTTGGCTCATTGTCTTTCACTGTTTCAGTTGAAATATCGCCCGCTTGTTGAGTAGAAAGTTTACCTAAAAGCTGTTTACTTACTACGGTTGCACCTTCTTCTTGAAGAATTTCAGTCACTACGCCATCGCTTAAGGCTGGTACTTCAAGTACCACTTTATCTGTTTCAATTTCTACTAATACTTCGTCACGTTTTACCGTCTCACCAACTTTTTTATGCCATGTTGCAACAGTTGCATCCGCAACGGATTCCGGTAAATCTGGAACAAGAATTTCAATTGCCATTTTATTTTCCTTTAAATTATTCTTTCTTTAAAAATTACTGAAATTTCGACCGCACTTTTACAGTGTCAGCGCGTCTTCTACCAATTGTTTTTGCTGTTTGGTGTGTAAAGACATGTAACCTACCGCAGGTGAAGCTGAGGCAGGACGACCTGCATATTTTAACTTCACATGCTCAGGAAGCGAGCTGTCAAAATTATGCTTACTACAATACCAAGCGCCTTGGTTCAATGGCTCTTCTTGACACCATACATAATCCGTCACATGAGCATAAGGCTCTAATGCTTTCTTCACATCTTCATGTGGATATGGGTAAAGCTGCTCAATACGAATAATCGCCACATCGGTTTGGTTATTCGCACGACGTTGTTCCAAAAGATCGTAATACACTTTACCTGAACATAGGACGACTCGTTTAACTTGTTTTGGATCGATGTTATCAATTTCACCAATGACTGTTTGGAATGTGCCATTTACTAATTCATCTAAACTTGACACGGCAAGTGGATGACGTAATAAGGATTTTGGTGAAATACCAATTAATGGACGACGCATTTTACGGATCGATTGACGACGTAGCATGTGGTAAACCTGTGCTGGTGTAGATGGAATACACACTTGCATATTCTGTTCTGCACAAAGTTGTAAATAACGTTCTAAACGAGCTGATGAGTGCTCTGGACCTTGGCCTTCATAACCATGTGGTAATAACATCACCAAGCCACACATTCTGCCCCATTTTTGTTCGCCTGAACTGATAAATTGGTCAATCACGATTTGTGCACCGTTTGCAAAGTCACCAAATTGCGCTTCCCAAATGGTTAATGTTTTTGGATCTGTTGTCGCATAACCATATTCAAAAGCTAATACGGCTTCTTCGGATAATACAGAATCCCACACCTCAAAACGACCTTGGTTGGCATGTAAATGTGTTAATGGCACATAACCTGTCCCGTCATTTTGGTTATGCACAACCGCATGACGATGGAAGAACGTACCACGTCCCGCATCTTCACCCGATAAACGAACATTAGCACCTTCATCTAATAAGGTTGCGTATGCCATAGTTTCCGCCATACCCCAATCGAACAATTTCTCGCCTTTTGCCATTTCACGGCGATCAGCATAAATCTTTTCTACACGAGGATGAGCACGCAAGGTTTCTGGATATTCACTGACACGCTCCGCTAAAGTTTGGAAACGTTCTTGTGGGAATTTACTTTCGTAAGGGGATGTCCAGTCATAGTTGAGATATTGCAACCAGTCCATTTGGGCGATATCCATTTCTCGCCATTCTTTCACTACGCGATCACCGTTATCTAAGGCATCACGATAGAGATTCATCATTTCAATGGCTTCTTCTTCGGTAATCACCCCTTCAGCAATTAAACGATCTGCATAGACTTTACGTGGCGTTGGATGTTTTTTAATGATGCTATACATCATTGGTTGAGTGGCTAATGGTTCATCTGCTTCATTATGACCATGACGACGATAAGAAATCAGATCAATGAAAATATCGCGTTTGAATAAATTACGATATTCCACCGCCATTCTCGCCGCAAAAGCCACTGCTTCAGGATCATCACCATTCACATGAATAATCGGTGCCTGAATCATTTTCGCAATGTCTGTACAATATTCTGTTGAACGGGTGTCATTTGGGTTAGAGGTAGTAAAACCAATTTGGTTATTGATCACAATACGGATTGTTCCACCAACGGTATAACCACGTGCATTAGACATATTCAAGGTTTCTTGTACAACACCTTGTCCCGCTACCGCGGAATCCCCATGAACAGTAACCGCTAATACTTGATTACGCTCTGTATCGTTCTTTTTCGTTTGACGAGAACGTACCGCACCAATCACTACTGGGCTGACAATTTCTAAATGGGATGGGTTAAATGCAAGGGTTAAATGCACGCGACGATCACCGACTGCGAAGTCAGAAGAAAAACCTTGGTGGTATTTCACATCACCTGTACGCTCGCCTGAATGTTTACCTGCAAACTCATCAAAAAGATCTTCGGGTTTCTTACCAAGCACGTTAACTAACATGTTTAAACGGCCACGGTGTGCCATACCAAACATCACATCTTGTACACCTTGTTTGCTCGCATGACGAATAATTTCTTTCATCAATGGAATAAAGGCATCACTTCCCTCTAAAGAGAAACGTTTTGCCCCCGGGAATTTTGCACCGAGATAGCGTTCTAAGCCATCTGCAGCGGTCAATTCACTTAATAAATTAATTTTTTCTTCTTTGGTAAAGAGCGGTTTATTTAATTGGCTTTCTAATTTGCTTTGTAGCCAACTTTTTTGCTCCATATCCTGAACATGCATAAACTCAAGACCAATTGAGCCGCAATAGGTCTCTTTCAGCATTTCAGCTAAATCACCTAATTTAATGTTGTCGCGATGATAGACGTAGTGATTAATATTGAAGGTTTCATTGAGATCCTGTTCGGTAAAACCGTGATAACGGTAATCCAATTCAGGTACGGTGGATACTTTCCAGCGATAATAATTGATTGGGTCAAGTTTCGCTTCTAAATGACCGCGGAAGCGATAAGCATTGATAAATTGGAGGACTTTAACTAATTTGGCACTGGCTTCTGGATCGATAACCGTCACAGCTTCTGTTGTATTTTCTCTCGCTAAGCGACGGAAATAATCACGGACTGGTGAATGTGGTTGCTCTACTGCGGTTGTTTTCGGCAATGCATCAAACGTAGCACGCCAGCTTTCATCGACTGAAGATGGATCTTCTAAATAACGTTCGTATAATTCCTCAATATACGATTGATTAGAACCACCCAAAGCGGTTGAAGCCAACCATTCATCAAAGGCACTGTAATGCTGCATATCTACCCCTTGTATTACATGATGTTGTCCGCCCATTATACATAGGATAAAAAAAGAAATAATCCTCAAATCACACTTTGTTACAATTTTGTGATCTACTTCAATAAAAAAACCGCACATAAAGTGCGGTCTGTTTTATCTGAGTTTTCTTAGAAACTTAAGAATGGGGTGATTTTTTCAATTGTAGCTTCACCGATACCATCAATATTTGAAAGCTCGGCAGCACTTTTGATTTTGCCCACTTTGTTACGGTAATCAATAATCGCTTGTGCTTTTTTCTCACCGATGCCAGAAAGTTTTTGTAATGTTTCTGCATCTGCTTTATTGATATTTACTTTAGTAGAAGAAGCCACTTTCTCTTTAGCTGGCTCTTTTGTTGAAGTCGCTTTTTCTTTCACTTCTTTTACTTTATCTGCCGCTTTTGTTTTTGCGTCAGACGCTTTTTCTTTCGCACTCTCTTTCACTGAATTTAATTTTTCAGTGGCTTTGTCTTTCATAGACGGTTGATTATTCTCAGTCGCTTTTTCTTTTAAAGCAGATGCCTTCTCTTTTACTGCATCTTTTGCAGAAGTTGCTTTATCTTTCATTGCATCTTTCGCAGATGTTGCTTTTTCTTTAGCTTCAGTTACTTTATCTAATGCATTTGATTTTGTTGAACTCGCACTATCAGTCATTGATTTAAGCTTATCATTTGCCGCATTTTTCACGTCAGCTTTTGTACTTTCAACCATTGATTTTGAATTGGTTACAACATCTTCTTTTGTTGGCAATACGGAAGTATTCGTTGCTAATGCAGAACCTGATACCGCTAATGCGAGTGATGTTAATGTTAAAAGTGATTTTAAAGATTTCATAAAAACTCCTGTTTTATTATCAATAGGTTCAACTAGCGAACCTGTATGCTAAGACTTCTCTTCATAAAATTAGTTCAAAACAAAAAACGCCCCTAATAAGGAGCGTCTTTAAATTTAATACTGACTAGTCATCGCTTGAGAAGATAGAAAGTAATCTTAATAAGCTAATGAATAAGTTGTAAATTGACACATAAATACTCACTGTTGCACGAATATAGTTTGTTTCGCCACCGTGAATAATATTGCTGGTTTCATAAAGGATTGTCATTGTTGAGAACACCACAAACAATGCACTTATCCCAACCGCTAGTGCAGGAATTTGGAAGAAGAAGCTTGCCACAATCCCTAACAATAACACGATAAATAATGAGAAAATCGCGGTAGAAAGGAAAGACATATCTTTCTTCGTTGTTAGCACATAAGCTGAACACGCAAAGAAGACGATGGCTGTACCTGCGAAGGCTAGCATAATCAAATCTTCCATTCCTCTCGCCACATACATATTTAAAATTGGCCCAATGGTATAGCCCATAAATCCAGTGAACGCGAATGCAGCCAAGATCCCCCACGCACTATTTGCTAAACGGTTTGTCACAAAAAGTAAACCGTAAAAGCCCACGAGCAATACGATAAGATTTGGATAAGGCAAGTTTAAGCTCATAGAGATATAAGCAACAACCGCCGAAAATGCCATCGTTAATCCCAATAAGAAATAGGTATTACGTAGCACTTTATGTGTGCTAAGTAGTGATTCTTCCTGTGAATTAACAACAATGCGAGATTGCATAAAAGCTCCTTATTTTACAAAGAATAAAGTTGATGAAACATCAATCCGTAAAGTAAGGGCTATAGGTCAAAAAGTCAATGGTAAATCAAGAATTTGTTTTAATTTTTAAATTTAGGAAGGTAAAAGTGCGGTCAACTTTTAAAGTTATTTTTTATATGCGTTATAGTGAATAAATTAACTTACTCAACAAGCTGAATTACATTATAATGAGCATTCTATTTACTCCACATCATGGACATTAAATGAACAGCAAAAAATCTTATCTCGCCATTTTTGGCATCATTCTCGCAGTTGGATTGATGGCATCAGCGTTTATCCTAGGTAATCAATTTAAAAATTTACGCCAGACCGGCTCTATTTCAGTTAAGGGCTTGGCAGAAAGTCATTACACCTCAACACAAGGAACATGGGTTATTCGTGTAAGCGGTTGGGGTCCAACATATAATGATGCAATGGCAGCGAATCAAATAAACTTGAATGAAGCCGTTCGTTTCCTTAAAGCACAAGGGTTCGCTGATGAAAATCGAGAAATCACAGAATTAGATGTTTCTACTCATACTGACTATTATGAAAATGAAAAAGGTGAAACCAAAAGTAGAGACAATGGCTTTGATGCATCAAGAGCAATCAGAATTTCAACCAAAGAACTGACTAAGTTACAAAAAGCACTCACCAATATTCACCAATTAGTTGCCAACAACCAAGAGATTAGTTTTGGTGATCCAAACTATTACTTAGAAAATCTTGAACAAATTAAACGTGAATTAATTTCAAAAGCCACACAAGATGCACATGTTCGTGCTGAAGAGTTTGCGAAAACCAGTAATGTAAAAGTTGGCGTATTAAAATCCGCTTCACAAGGGCCATTCTACATTCAAGCGCCAAATCCTGATGCCGATGACTCTAGCGATTATACTGGTAGCTACGACACAAGCACCATTGAGAAAAAAGCACGCTTAGTCGTGACCATTGAATATGCAATTGAATAATTGTTTAATATTTACTAAATGCTAATAAAAGCAAGTACGGCAGTTTATAACATAAAGTTATACTAATAACTGCCGTTAACTATGAAATATCTAATATTTATTAGCCAGCATAATCAAACTTAAATTCTTATTTATTTTTTTATAAAAACCACACTACTCATCAATCTATTACATGATAACCAATATCATATTTTAATAAATCATTAAAAATAGAAATAACTTAATATGTAAAAAATAGGAGCTTATAATG
>ERZ1699254.590-NODE-590-length-13001-cov-10.510719_pt1 | contig 13001 bp, 10 predicted proteins | sample MGYA00581522_ERZ1699254 | MGnify/ENA primary metagenome ERZ1699254 (study PRJEB42319, sample SAMD00040329) | human oral metagenome | material: saliva | host: Homo sapiens | study: EMG produced TPA metagenomics assembly of PRJDB4115 data set (Metgenomic analysis... | reverse complement strand
GGGAAGATGAAGGGGAAGGGCAGTTGTACGGACGGCGAGGAGATATTTAGGGGTAATGATGCGGAGTGCCGGCCTTTTATGGGGTAACAATAGGGTGGAATGGATAAAGGAGAAGAAAAAGGACGTGGGGTACACGTCCTGGTATAGGGGTTATTCGCTCCAGCTGACTAAGCCTAGCATCCAAGTAAGTAGAATCAGACCACCGAATACGATGCGGTAGTAGGCAAAAGGAACATAGTTTTTACTAGAAACAAATTTCAGCAAAGCTTTTACTGCTAATAAACCGGCGATAAATGCTGCGATAAAACCGATGGCAATTTGTCCGACATCTTGTAAGGTAAAGAGTTTGTAGTTTTTTAAGATGTCGTAACCTGTTGCCGCAATCATCATTGGTACAGCAAGGAAGAATGAAAATTCGGTAGCCGTTTTTCGTTCCAACCCCCACAGCATACCACCCATGATGGTACTGCCTGAACGTGATGTCCCAGGGATAAGGGCACAAATTTGGGCGCATCCTACAACAAATGCGTCAATTGGGCGCATATCATCGACATGGTTGACTTTAGGTTTGGCTGTTGTTTGGCGTTTTTCAACCCATAAAATGAAGAAGCCGCCCAATACCAGCATGGTAGCAACGGTAATCGGGTTGAAAAGATGCAATTTAATTTGTTTACTGAATAAAAGGCCGATAATCGCAGCGGGGATGAACGCGATAAATAAATTCAGCACAAAGCGATTGGCTGTTCGCTCTTTGCCTAGTCCTTTTATGATATGGGTAAATCGTTGGCGATATTCGAATACGACGGCTAATACGGCACCGAGCTGGATGGCGATTTCAAATACTTTTCCGTTGCTTTGGAAATTCATCAAGTCGCCGAATACAATCAAGTGACCGGTACTTGAAATAGGGAGGAACTCGGTTAAACCTTCGATGATACCGAGAATAAGTGCTTTAAATAAAATCAGAATGTCCATAAGTTTTCAGACGGCCTTGAGGCCGTCTTTCTTTTGTTGAATAGTTAAAGTGGTTTTGAGGATTGTTCGCGGCGGACTTTAATGATGAGTTCGTCTATGGTTTTCATACCGGCTTTCCAGTCGCTACCGTTGAAATTGACTTTGTATTTACCACTGACAATGACAGTTGGTGTGTTTTCAATTCGATAAGTTTCCGTCAATTGCTGCATTTTTGCAGTAGCCGATGTGGCAGCAGGGCTATTGTAGGCTTGAAGCAGTTTTTGACTGTCAAAACTTGTCTGTTTACCGACCCATGTGCGGAATACATTTGCATCAGCCAAGTTAATCTTCTGTTCGTAAACAGCTTTGAAGATGACTGGATTGGCCTGATATTTTAAACCTGAAAGATTGACGGCAGCGGCTACCTTGGCCAAACCCAACATTTCAGGCATCCAAACGACGTGCTCTGTCCGTAAGGAAACATCTTTGGCGAAGGTTTTGCTGTGTTGCAACAAAACCGGATCGAGATGGTAACAATGGACGCAGAAGTAGCCGAAAAATTCTAGCACTTCAATTTTTCCGGCTTGCTGCTGCGGGATAGGGCGATTAAGAACGGTATAGTCCACGCCTTCGGTAGCAGCCTGCGCACTCAGACTGAGCAGGCTCAGGCTGAGTGCGGCAATAGTTTGTTTCATACGCTGCTTCATCAGTGATTCCATTATTTGGTAGAACGAATTAAGCTGTTGATATTATGGCCTTGCAGGTTTTTTTGCAGTTTCACAGCGGCTTCCTGCGGCATGGTGTTACTTTGAACTCGATAAATGGTTTTGTCGCCGTTTTGCGATTCAACCACTTTGGAAGAAACACCTAAAATAGCCAATTTCGCACGTTGTGAATCTGCGCTGGAGCGGTCTGCATATGAACCAAGTTGCAGGAATGCCTTTTTACCGCTGTTGGCAGCTGCTTCGGCTTTTTCTGCCGATTGTTTGCCAGCGGCGTTGCTGCTTTCTTTTGTTGCAGAGGCATTTGCAGCTTTGCGTGCTTTTTCGATGCTGCCGCTGTTGAGGATTTGCTCAGGTGTCGGCTTGTTTTGTTTCTTGGCTTCGGCCGCTTTTTTCTCAGCCAATTTGCGCTCGGCACGCTCTTTTTGTTTGTCGGTCAGTTGGTCGGCCGCTTTTTTATCTTTTGCAGTTTTATCAGCAGCTTCTTTTTCAGCTTTGGCTTTTTCTGCGCGTTTTTTTTCTAATTCGGCTTTTTTCTCGGCCAATTTTTTCTTGGCGGCTTCTTTTTCTGCTTCCGCTTTTGCGACTTTTTCTTTGGCTTCACGTTCGGCTTTGTCGGCAGCGGCTTTTTCAGCTTTTTCTTTAGCTTCGCGTTCGGCTTTTTCTGCTTCGGCTTTATCCGCTTTTTCTTTGGCTTCGCGCTCGGCTTTTTCCTGAGCCTCTTTTTCTGCTTGTGCCGCTTTCTCTTCAGCTTCTTTGGCAGCCTTTTCAGCCGCTTCTTTTGCTTTGGCTTCTTTCTCCGCCGCTTCTTTTTCAGCTTTGGCTTTTTCTTCATCTGCTTGGCTGGACGAGTTGTCGGTAGCAGGGCGTTTCTCTGCTTTGTCTTGAGGCTTCAGGATTTCAGGTTCTTCACTTTGTTTAGGCTGGGTCAGCTCTTTGAAAACGTTTTGGTTGCCTTGGTTCAGGAAGAACAAAATACCGGCAATAATACCTGTTGCCAGTATCAGGCCGAAAAAGAAACCGGCCAAGCCTTTGCCATATTGTGTAGATTTTTTCATGACTTACCTTGTAATAATGGGTTCAGACGGCCTGAAGGGAGACTGTCTGAGTTTGAATTCGATATTTTATCAATAACCGTTATAGACGGCAAAATCCTGATGCTTTGTTTACTCTAGTTTTACTTAAATATAAAGATTCAGGCCATCTGAAAAGTTAGAGGGCGCGACGGAAACCGATGGCTTTCATCACATGGGCTTTACTGACTTCTTCATCGCCTGCCAAATCGGCCAGCGTACGGGCAACGCGCATGATGCGGTGGAAGCTTCGAGCGGAAAGGGACAGTTTTTCGAGCATGGTTCCCAAGGCTTCTTGCGCTTCTTTTTGGATACGTGCTTTGCCATCGAGCTCGCTGACACTCAATTCGGCATTAACTTTGCCTTGTCGGCCGTATTGGATTTTACGCGCGGCGGTAACGCGTTCTAATACGGCGGCACTGGATTCGCCGGCTTCTTGTTGCATCAGCTCGGCGGCGGAAAGGCTGGGTACTTCGATGGTTAAATCGATGCGGTCGAGTAATGGTCCTGAAATTTTGCTGCGGTAACGGACGATGCTTTCAGGCGTGCAGCGGCAAGGTTTGGACGGATGACCGAGATAGCCGCAAGGGCAGGGGTTCATGGCGGCGACGAGCTGGAACTTGGCCGGATAAACGGCTTGGCGTGCGGCGCGGGAAATATGGATTTCGCCGTTTTCCAAAGGTTCGCGCAATACTTCCAATACTTTACGGTCAAACTCGGGCAATTCGTCTAAAAACAACACACCGTGGTGCGCCAATGAAATTTCACCCGGACGCGGGTCGGAACCGCCGCCGACCATGGCGGCCGAGCTGGCGCTGTGGTGGGGGCTGCGGAAAGGGCGGTTGCTGTCGAGCTGCTGTTGATGGTTGGGCAGGAGCGAACGCAATGCCCATACTTCGACCAATTCGTCTTCGGTCAAAGGCGGAAGGATACCGGGCAAACGTTGCGAAAGCATGGATTTGCCCGTTCCCGGCGGGCCCATCATCAATAGGCTGTGTCCGCCTGCCGCGGCGATTTCCAAGGCGAGGCGGGCGGTATGTTGGCCTTTAACATCGGCTAAGTCGGGTATTTTACTTTGTTCAGACGGCCTTTGTGGCAGTTTGCATTCGGTTTGTGTCAACGGTTCGATGCCGTTTAAATGGGCGGCCACTTCACCCAAAGAACGCGCGCCATAAACCGCAATGCCGCGCATAACGGCAGCCTGTTCGGCATTTTCTTGCGGCAAGACGAAAGAACGTCCCGCCTGCATGCCCTGCCACGCCATGGCCAGCGCGCCGCGTACGGGACGCAGCAGCCCGGATAGCGCCAATTCTCCGGCAAACTCATATTGCGCGAGCTTTTCAGGGTTGATTTGTCCCGATGCGGCAAGAATGCCTAAGGCAATCGGCAAATCGAAACGGCCGGATTCTTTGGGGAGGTCGGCCGGTGCGAGGTTGACGGTAATTTTCTTGGCGGGGAAGTCGAAGCCACTTTGGATGATGGCGGCGCGTACGCGGTCGCGGCTTTCTTTGACTTCAGTATCGGGCAAACCGACGATATTGAAATGTGGCAAGCCGTTGGCAAGGTGGGCTTCCACTTCGACCAACGGCGCGTTCATACCGCTTAAGGCGCGGCTGTAAACCAAAGCAAGCGACATGTTTCAGACGGCCTTATTCGGCGGCTTCGGTTTGTTGTACGATTTCGGCAACTGCTTCTTCAGCAGCGGCTTCGGCCGCTTTCAAAGCAGCTTCTTCAGGCTCTTGGGCGGCTTCGAGTTTGGCCAAACGGGCTTCCAATTCGGCCAGCTTGGTACGGGTTTTAATCAAAACCTGTTGTTGGATGTCGAATTCTTCTCGGGTTACCAAATCCATGCGGTTGAACGCGCTGCCGAGCATGGCTTTAACGTTTTTTTCCATGTCTTTGGCAGGGCTGTTGGCGATGGTTTCGCTGATTTTGGAGCTGACTTCTTCAAAAAGTTGTTTGCCGAACATAATCCGTATCCTTTATTCAGAATGTATATAGAAATTCAAGTGGCTATTGTATAAGGAAAAAGGCCGTCTGAAAACGGGAATTTTGAGACGGCCTTTGCTTTCTATCGTAAATATTCCGTGTCTTTTAACGCTCAACACGGGCTTCAAAAACAGGCATCAGCCATGCGCCGCCCGTGAAGCCTTTGCATGAACCGGTGGTGTGTTCCTCACTGCGGACAAACGTTTTACCGTCCCACACTGCGGCATTGCCCGACCAGCAGTCGCCGATCCCTCGGCCTTTGAAGCTGCCGCTGAGGGTGGCTGTTTTCTCATCGAATCCGCCGTGCCCGCCGTATGTCATTGGTGGTAGCACTTGTTCGATTTTGGTTAATTTTTTGTCGGCAATGACATAGTAGCCGCTGGTTTGATAGGCTCCGCCGATACAGACGGCCTCCACTAAAACTTGTTGTTTGTTGAGCGGATAAATATTCAGGCTGCGGTTCCAATCCATTTGCTCTTTATTGTGCAGGGCGTAACAGTAATTATCGTCGCCTTCAGAAACGCGGTTGCTGTTGCGCAGCAGTTTCATGATGGCGCTGTGGCGCGGTGTGTCTTGTTCCAGTATATCGCCTGCTGTTTTCGGTACGGCAACGGCGCGGATGACGGGTTTGGGCTGCGGGCTGAGGACTGCCTGACTGCTGTTACCTTTGCGTATCAGCGCGGAAGGCGTGTTCAGACGGCCTTGGAATTCGTCCGCTTTCAACATTGCTGCCGCCGCGCCTTTGTCGGACAAGTGCCATTCATATTTGCCGGCGCGGATGCTGATTTTGCTTTCTTTTTTCAACGCTTCGAGCAAGGCGTTGGTTTGTGCGCTGCTCAATTTGCCTGTGCCTTTTTTGTTCAACGCCAATTTGCCCAGTGATTTACCATTCAATATCAATTCGTTGCGTGCCGCAATGCTGGATAGTTGTGAGTCATCGTCATTAAATGGCAGCAGGGAAACTTCGCCAATTACTGCGGCATTCGCCCCTGCTTGTCGGGTAAACAGGATAGAAACCGGCGTTTCTGTTTCATCCGCCTGATATCCGGCAAGACGGCAGGTACCGGTATTGTCGCAGGCAATGTCCCAGTCTTGGTAATTTTGATAAAAGCCTTGAGGCGGAGCAGCCAGTGCGGTGGCAGGTAAAACAGCCAGCAGCCATTTTTTCATGAGGCATTCTTTCAAATTTATTTATGTAGATTCACAAAGGCGGCATAGCAATCCAAAATTTGTTACGCTGTTTTGTGAAAATACGATGTGTCGTTCGTAAAAAGGTTTTGAATATTGAGATGTAAAAAAGGCCGTCTGAAATGTCCTTTCAGACGGCCTCCATGCTTTTTTATACGCCTGCGGCTGCTTTCAATGCGGCTGCTTTGTCGGTACGTTCCCAAGTAAACTCAGGCTCTTCGCGGCCGAAGTGGCCGTAGGCGGCAGATTTGCTGTAAATCGGGCGCAAGAGGTCGAGCATTTGGACGATGCCTTTAGGACGCAGGTCGAAATGTTCGCGAACCAAGGCAATCAGTTTTTCTTCGCTGATTTTGCCTGTCCCGAAGGTGTCGATGGAAATCGAAGTCGGTTCGGCAACGCCGATGGCGTAGGAAACTTGGATTTGGCATTGGGTTGCCAAACCGGCGGCGACGATGTTTTTTGCAACATAACGGCAGGCGTAAGCGGCGGAACGGTCCACTTTGGACGGGTCTTTGCCGGAGAATGCGCCACCACCGTGCGGAGCTGCGCCACCGTAGGTATCGACGATGATTTTACGGCCGGTCAAACCGCAGTCGCCTTGCGGGCCGCCGATAACGAAGCGGCCGGTCGGGTTGATCAGGTATTTGGTTTCGTCGGTCAGCAGTTCAGACGGCAGAACCGGTTTGATGATGTGTTCGATCACGGCGTTTTTCAGCTCTTCGTAACCGATAGACGGATCGTGCTGGGTAGACAGGACGACGGTGTCGATGCGTTTTACTTTGCCGGTTTCGCTGTCGTAAACCACGGTCAGTTGCGCTTTGGCATCAGGACGCAGCCAAGGCAGGCGGCCGTCTTTGCGCAATTCGCTTTGGCGTTGCATCAGGCGGTGGCTGTAATAGATGGCAAACGGCATCAGGGTAGGGGTTTCGTCACAGGCATAGCCGAACATCAAACCTTGGTCGCCTGCGCCTTGGTTCAAGTCGATGCCTTCGCCTTCGTTTACGCCTTGGGCGATGTCCGGAGATTGTTGGTCGTAGTACACGCCGACTGCGCAGCCGTTGGCGTCAAAGCCCAGCTCGGAGGAGTTGTAGCCGATGCGTTTGATGGTTTCGCGTGCGACTTTGATGTAGTCCACTTGGGCGGTGGTAGTGATTTCGCCTGCCAATACGCACAAGCCTGTGTTGACCAAGGTTTCGGCGGCGACACGCGCTTTGGGGTCTTGCGCCAAGATGGCATCCAAAATCGCATCGGATACTTGGTCGGCAACTTTATCCGGATGGCCTTCGGATACCGATTCGGAAGTAAACAGATATTCGCTCATTGCTATTCTTTCATTAAAAACAGGCTGCTGTATTTTCAGACGGCCTTTTATTTCGGACAGCGGAAATCATAACAAAAACTCCGCTTTTTCTCTATACAAGTGAGAAACATTCGCACTTGCCTGCTGTTTCGGAATCCTGTTGCGCGTTTCTTACAGGCAAAAAAATTCCCGCATTAAGCGGGTTTGGATTGCTCTGGCGAGCCACATCGGTTTTTCAACCGTCCACCTTACCTTTCCGTTTGAAAAGCAGGTTGGCATGGAATTCCCAACTCTTAATGCAGCGCGGATAGTAGCAGAAAAGCAGGTGTGCCGCAATATATTTGCCCGAAGTCTGTTTTGTTCAGACGGCCTGTTTCGTTTACAATCTGTCCACTTCATTTTGGTAAAACCTTATGCAAACGCTTGTTACCTTTGTTTTTAAATTTTTGGCCGCGCTGCCTTTGGCTTGGTTGCACAAATTAGGCAACCTGCTGGGCGGTTTGGGTTTCCGCGTGCTGTCGAAAGATCGCCGGCGGGTATTCGAAAACATGAAACTTGCCGGTTTGAACCCGACGGACGAGGCAGTGAAAAAAGTTTTCCGTGAAACGGCAAAAGGCGGCTTGGAATTGCCGGTGGCGTTTTTCAGACGGCCTGAGGAAATTGAAAACCTGTTTGTCAGCGTCAACGGTTGGGAACATGTTCAGACGGCCTTGAGCGCGGGCGAAGGTTTGCTGTTTATCACGCCGCACATCGGCAGCTATGATTTGGCGGGTCGCTACATCAGCCAGCAGCTGCCGTTTCCGCTGACGGCGATGTACAAACCGCCGAAAATCAAGGCTTTTGATGCGGTGATGCAGGCAGGGCGTGTGCGAGGCAAGGGCAAGACTGCGCCTACCAGCATTCAGGGCGTCAAACAAATCATTAAAGCCCTGCGCGGCGGCGAAGCGACCATTGTGTTGCCGGACCATGTGCCGTCTCCGGAAGAAGGCGGCGACGGCGTGTGGGTGGACTTTTTCGGCAAACCTGCCTACACCATGACGTTGGCGGGCAAGCTGGCGCAAGTCAAAGGTGTGAAGGCTTTGTTTTTCTGCGGCGAGCGTCTGCCCGACGGTAAAGGCTTTGTCCTGCACATCGAGCCATTGCGCGGCGAATTGAACGGCGATAAGGAGAACGATGCGCGCGTGATCAATGAAAATACCGAATATTGGATACGCCGTTTTCCGGAACAATATTTGTTTATGTACAACCGCTACAAACATCCCGAAGGCGCGCCTTTCCCGCCGCCGGAAGTATAGGCTTGCCGAATGTAAAAAACCTGCTTGGATTCAAGCAGGTTTTGTATTTGGTCGGAATGAGAGGATTCGAACCTCCGACCCCTTCGTCCCGAACGAAGTGCGCTACCGGGCTGCGCTACATTCCGAATGTGGGGAATTATAGGATAGGAGAAGCCGGTTTGTACAGGGGGTCGATAAATAATTAATAATTGGCTGCCGATGGATTTGTTTTGTTTTAGGCCGTCTGAAGCGATGTGTTTCAGACGGCCTGTGTTTTTGTTTGCTGCTTCTGCTGAAGCATTTGTCCTAATGGCATTATAATGTGGGCAATTGTTTTTTAGATTGTCTGCTATGTTTTATCTTTATCAGTCCGACCGTTTGGAAGCGCTTGCCGAAATGTGCGCGCATATTCATCAGGCCTTGCCTTTGGATGCGGTATTGGCGCCGGAAGAAGTGGTGGTGCAGAGCCAGGGGATGCGGCGGTATCTGAATGTGTTTTTTGCGCGCAAACTCGGCGTGGCGGCGAATTTGAAGTTCAGCCTGCCGGCCGGTTTGGCGTGGCAGCTGATGCGTAAATTGGTTCCCGACGTGCCGCCGCTCAGCCCGTTTTCGCCTGAGGTCATGCGTTGGCGTTTGCTGGATTTGTTCCGCAGCGAAGCGTTTCAGACGGCCCCGGAATACGAAAACGTGCGCTTGAAGCTGGAAAGTTATTTGCACAGCTCGGCATCGGCGGATTATCAGCTTGCCGGACAAATGGCCGATATTTTCGACCAATATTTGGTGTACCGGCCGGATTGGATTGATGCGTGGCAGGCTGGGAAGCTGCTGGGTTTGGGCGATGATGAGGATTGGCAGGCGCGGTTGTGGCGTTATTTGGACGATGGCAGCCAATCGGCGCCGCACCGCGTGGCCTTGTGGGAAAAGTTGTTGGCGCAGTTGGATAAATCGGTCTTGCCACAAAGATTGTTTGTATTCGGTATTTCGACAATGGCACCGATGTATCTGCAACTGCTGCACCAAATTTCCAAGCATTGCGATGTGTTTGTGTTCGCACTCAACCCGAGCAGCCAATATTGGGGCGAGGTCATCGACGAGGCGCAGATTTTGAAAAGGGGCGATGAGGCGGATTTGTCGCAGGCAGGGCATCCGCTGTTGGCTTCTTTGGGCAAGCAGGGACGCGATTTCTTTGATTTTCTGGCGGAAGTGGAAACCGAGCAGGATATTCAGGTTTATGAAGAGGGAAAAGACGATACCTTGTTGCATTGCTTGCAAAACGATATCCAAAACTTAATCATGCCGTCTGAACGCTTATACCAACAGGAAGAAAGCGAAGCAGGCGCGCAGTCGGCCTTGGTTCAAGTCCACGATGCGGACGGCAATCCGGTGTGTGTCGAGCCGGATAAGCTGTTGAATGACGGCTCCGTCAAAATCGTTGCGGCCCACAGCCCTTTGCGCGAATTGCAGATTTTGAAAGAAGAGCTGTCGCTGGTGTTGCAAAATAATCCCGACTGGCAGCCGCACGATATTGCCGTTTTGACGCCGAACATCGAGCCGTACAGTCCGTTTATCGAAGCCGTTTTTGGACAGGAGCAGGCAGGCAGTCAGGCTTTGCCGTATTCGATTTCGGATGTGAAACTCAGCCGCCGTCAGCCCTTGCTGTATGCTTTGGCGCAAACGTTGGACTTGTTGGAGAGCCGGTTTGAAGTGGACAAGGTTTTGCCTTTGCTGGAAAGCCGATTGGTACTGCAACGCTTCGGGTTGAGCGAGGAAGATGTGCCGCTGCTGCATGAGGCTGTTGCCGGATTGAATGTGCATTGGGGTTTGGACCAAACCATGCGCGAGGGTAAAGACAACCTTTTTACTTGGCAGCAGGCGGTAGAGCGTTTGGTCTTGGGCTGGATGCTGCCCGAAGGCGGCAACGGCATGTGGCAGGGCGTGAGCGCGTGGCATAGCAACGTCAACCAGTTGGATGTGTTCAGCGGTTTTGCCGAATTTATCCGTACTTTGGCCGATATGGCGGCGCAATGGCAAGAGCCTGCCGATGTGGAAGGCTGGGTGCAGCGTTGCCGCGAATTGCTGGAGAAACTGTTTGCTCCGGATACGGACGACCAATACGCCAAGCAGCAGTTTGAGCAGTCTTTGGCGAAATGGCAGGAAGAGGCGCAGTTGGCCGAATTTGACGGATTGTTGCCGTGTAAAACCGTTATCCGCCATATCCGTCGTTTTTTGGACAGTGAAAGCCAAGCCGGATTTTTGAGCGGCGGCATTACCTTTTGCAGTATGGTGCCGATGCGCAGCCTGCCGTTTAAAATGGTTTGCCTGTTGGGTTTGAATGACGGCGATTTCCCGCGCAATACCAAAGCGGCGGTGTTCGACCTGATTGCCAAACATCCGAAAAAAGGTGACCGCGCCCGCCGCGACGACGACCGTTATCTCTTCCTCGAAGCCTTAATCAGCGCGCGCGAAATGCTGTATTTGTCTTATATCGGCCGCGATATACGCAATGATGCCGAGTTTGCGCCGTCTTCGTTAATCAGCGAGCTGCTGGATACCATTGCCGCCATGACGGGGAAAAGCGGGCGCGAGTTGGCGGAGAAATGGGTGAAACATCATCCTTTGCAGGCGTTTTCGCGCCGTTATTTCCAAAAGGACGCGCTTTCAGACGGCCTCTTCAGTACGCGCCAAGATTACGCCGATGCGTTAAACCAACCGCCTGCGGAAGCGCAGCCGTTTTTTCTTGAGGCTTTAAGTCAGGAAGAGCCGGGCAAAACCATTCATCAAGGCGAGCTCGTTAGTTTTTGGCGCAACCCTGTCAAAGTTTGGCTGAAGAGAAATTTAAGCTGGGATCAGCCGTATTTGGACGGTGCCTGGGAATCTGCCGAACCGTTTGAGCCGCAACATGAAGGCCGGATTGCCGATGCCTATTTGGATGCGCGGCGCAAAGGTGAAGATTTTGAAGATACGGCCATTCGGCTGAATGCAGAAAGCCTGATGCCGGTAGGCGAATTAGGCGGCTTGTGGCAGAAGCAGTATCAGATATCTGCGAAAAACGTAGATGCCGAGTTGATACGCAGCAACAAAAGGCCGTCTGAACCTTATGAATTACACTTTGACGACTTGGTTTTACAAGGCACCATCGGCAATCTTTACGAATGCGGCCGCATTGTGTTCCAAAACCAAAAAGACAATGCGCCCAACCGCATTGCCCGTTTATTGGAGCATTTGATTTTTTGTGCCGTCGCCCCTCAATCCGTTGCCAACCGACAAACCTATATCGTCAGCCTGGGACAGACCGAAACCTATGCTGCCATCGGGCAAGAGGCCGCGAGAGAGCTTTTGAAAGAATGGTTGGTATATTTCCGAATCGGACAAAATACCCCCTTGCCGTTTTTCGCCAAAACCAGCCTTGCCGCTGCGGAGGAGTACGGCAAGAAAGAAGATTGGGATGCCGCCTTGAGAAAAGCCTATGAGGTTTTTAACGGTAATAAAATGAACAAAGCGCAGAAAGAATATACCGAAGTGAAGCTGGTGTTTGGTCATTCGGACGAAGCGCCGCTTGATGAGCCGCTATTTGAAAACCTCGTCGTCAATCTGCTTGTTCCGCTTTTGACCAGCGTGGCAGGTAAAACCAATACAACAGAACAGGAGTAAAGCATGGCTACTTATGCAGAATATTTGGATTTTGATACTGAAGAAGACAAATTGAAACAGCAGCAACTCTATCAGGCGACCGAGCTGTCGGCGCAAACGGTAGCGGCGGTTAAAAAGATCAGCCGTCCGCAAAACTGGCTGCTTGCCGCTGCGCCATACTGCCCCGATTGCCGCGTGTTTGTGCCGTTTATTCAGAAAATGGCGGAGTTGAACCCCAATATCCGCGTCAACTATATTGCCCGAAACGATTTTGACGACAGCAGCCGTTTTGAGAATCCGCGCCAACAGGAAATCGTCCGCTCCAATCAAAAAATTCCTGCGCTGTTTTTGATGGGTCATGAAGAGGAAGGGCCTGTGTTTAACGAGTTTCCGCAAGTGGTGTTGAACCAAATTGCGGCAGATGAAACCCGTCGCACGGAATTGCGCGATGCGTACCGTGCCGGCGAGTTTAATGCCGATATTGAGGCTCAGGTTGTAGCGGCGTTGGCATGGGCAGAGCAGCGTTGTTGAGCAAATATTGTTGGTGTGTAAGACTATATTTTGAGCCACTTTGATATTTGTGTTGTCATAAAAAGGCCGTCTGAAAAGATTTCAGACGGCCTTTTTTAATGCTTAACGCTTGATTAAATTTCGATTTTATTCGGCGTAAAGGTTTGCCATTTGTTGCAGGCTGGGCAGTGCCAGAAGAAGACTTGGGATTTGAAGTGGCAGTTGCGGCAGCGATACATGACGCTTTTTTGCAGCTGGCGGCCGATAATGGAACGAATCATATCGGTATCGGCTTTCCACTCCGGATTCATACTGCTGAGTTTCAAGCCAAGCAGGCGGTACACGCCGTTGAGGTCGGGTT
>ERZ1699254.584-NODE-584-length-13078-cov-4.111266_pt1 | contig 13078 bp, 8 predicted proteins | sample MGYA00581522_ERZ1699254 | MGnify/ENA primary metagenome ERZ1699254 (study PRJEB42319, sample SAMD00040329) | human oral metagenome | material: saliva | host: Homo sapiens | study: EMG produced TPA metagenomics assembly of PRJDB4115 data set (Metgenomic analysis of... | reverse complement strand
AACCAGGGCTTCAACGCGCTGCTCAAGCTCGTCGAGGAGCCGCCCGAGCACGTCAAGTTCGTCTTCGCGACCACGGAACCTGAGCGCGTCATCGGCACGATCCGCTCGCGCACCCACCACTACCCGTTCCGCCTGGTGCCACCGGACGTCCTCGGCCCCTACCTGACGGGCCTGTGCGCCGAGGAGCACATCGGAGTCGGCGAGGGCGTCCTGACCCTCGTCATGCGCGCGGGCGGCGGCTCGGTGCGCGACACTCTCTCGGTGCTCGACCAGCTGATGGCCGGCGCGATCGACGGCCAGGTCACCTATCAGACGGCCGTCGCGCTGCTCGGCTACACGGACTCCGCGCTACTGGACGAATCCGTCGACGCTCTCGCGGGCGGCGACGGCGCCGCAGCCTTCCGCGTCGTCGAGCGCATGGTCGAGTCCGGCCACGACCCGCGCCGCTTCGTCGAGGACCTCCTCCAGCGACTGCGCGACCTCCTCATCATCGCGGTCGCCGGGGACGGCGCGCGCGACGTCCTGGCGGACACCCCGCACGACCAGTTCGAGCGTATGCAGCGCCAGGCCCAGAACTGGGGGCCACACGGCCTGTCCCGCGCAGCCGACCTGACCGACGAGGCCCTGCGCGCCACGACGGGCGCGACCTCGCCCCGCCTGCAGCTCGAGCTCCTCGTCGGGCGCATCCTTGTGCCGACTCCCACCGCCGCGCCCGCCCCTGGGCCCGTGCAGGGAACGGTCGGCATGACCGGTGGGGGAGCGCCGCGAGAGGCTTCCGCGCCGTCGTCGCATGAGGCCTCCTCGGGCCGTTTCGGCGCGCGCGAGGCCCGCGAGGCCCTGGCCCGCAAGAAGCAGGAGCGCGCCGAGGTCTCGGCCCCGGCCGCTCAGGCTCCCGCATCGTCTGCCGCGCCTGCTCCCCAGGGCATGCCCGCGTGGGGGAGCGGCCCCGACTGGTCCGCTCGCAAGCCCGCGGCCCCGGAGCCGAGCTCCGCTCCCGCGCAGTCCAAGCCGCAGGAGGCTCCGCGCCGGGAGGTCGCCCACGAAACGGCACCCGCCCGTGAGGCCGCGCCCGCCCAGGCCGAGCCGCGCCCCGCCGCGCCTCCGCAGCAGAGCAGCGAATCCGCCGCGCCCCAGCGCTCGGAGGCGCCCGCCCGCGCAGAGGCCCCGGCTTCGGGCCGCGACGCAGACATGCTGCGCGGTCGCTGGAACGAGGTCGTCGAACGCCTGTCCTCCATCAGCCGCGTCACGTGGTCGATGGTCGGCGGCAACGCCCAGCTGGGCGCCGTCGACGGCTCCCGCGTGGTCCTCCTCTTCCCCGTCGAGGCCATGGTCAACGCCTTCTCGCGCGGCCCCCGCGCGGTCGACGTCGAAAAGGCTATCAACGAGGTCACCGGCCTGACCGTGAGCGTGTCCGCGCAGGTTGGGCAGGCCTCGGGTGGCCCGGCGACGACCGGCCCGTCGGCGCAAGCCTCGCACCCCGGTCCTGCCGCGCAGCCGTCCCAGCCCGGAGGCTGGGTCTCGGAGCCGCCCCCTTTTGATGAGGCCGCCGCGCAGGCGGCACCCCACGGCGACCCCGAGCCGGCTGACACCGGGTGGCCCGAGCCCGCCCGCGCGCCCGAGCTGCAGCCCGCGCCCGAGCCCGAGGACGCCGGGTGGCCCGAGCCCGCGACGGTGACGCCGATCCGACGCGACGAGCCGATCGCGCCCGCAGCGGCACCGATCGCCCAGGTTGAGGATCCCCGGCCCGCCGAGCGTCCCGCGATGCCCGAGCGTGCCGCCCGTGCCCTCGCCCAGGTGTCCGCTGAGGCGCCCGAGGCCTCACAGGCCTCGTCCCCGAGCGGCGACGCAGCCCCGCGCAAGCACTCCTTCACGGTCTTCCGCTACCCGGGCGACCCGGAGCCCACCGAGCAGCCGGCGGGCGCACCTGCGCAGGCCGAGCCGGCCTCGTCCCCCGTCTTCGACGACGCTCCCATCGAGCCCGCCGCGCACACCCCGTCGACCCCGACCGGCTGGGGCGACCCGGTCGTGATCCCGGGCGGCGCGTCCGTGAACTTCGACGACGGCGCGGACTCGTGGACCCCGCCCGAGTCCTCGGCCCCCGCCGACGTGACCCCGATCAGCGCTGCACCGAGCGCCCCGACGCAGGCCCCGGCCTGGCTGGCCGCAGCCCCCGAGCCCACGTCGGATCCCACGCCCGGATTCGGCGCCCCGGAACCCCAGCGTGACGCCAGTCGCGAGCCCGGTACACCCCTGAGTGGGCGCGCCGCCGCCGAGGCAGCCCTGCGCGAGAGGGCCCAGCGCGAGGCTGCCGTCGTCTCCCCCCGCACCCACGCGGCCGACGACGATAGCGCCAGCATCGACGACGAAAACATTGAAAACTCGCAGACGATCGGCCTGGCAGCGGTCCTGGAGATCCTCGGCGGACGCGTCATCGAAGAGAAGATGACTGAGGGAGGATACTGACATGTACGACGGCGCCCTGGCCGACCTCATCGACCAGTTCGGGCAGCTGCCGGGCATCGGCCCGAAGTCCGCGCAGCGCATGGCCATGCATGTGCTGGATGCAGAGCCCGAGGACGTCGCGCGCCTCGTCGACGCGATCAACGCCGTGCGCGGGCGCGTGCGCCACTGCGACATCTGCGGCAACCTCACGGAAGAGGACGTGTGCTCCATCTGCCGCGACGTGCGCCGCGACCCCAGCGCGATCTGCGTCGTCCAGGAGCCCAAGGACATCCAGGCGATCGAGGGAGCACGCGTCTTCCGCGGGCGCTACCACGTCCTCGGAGGCGTCATCGACCCGATCCACGGGGTGGGGCCGGACCAGCTGAACATCGCCTCGCTCATGAGCCGCCTCGCCGACGGGACGGTCACCGAGGTCATCCTGGCGACCAACCCGAACGTCGAGGGCGAGGCGACGGCCGCCTACCTCGCGCGCATGCTCTCCACGATGGGCGTCGAGACCTCGCGCCTGGCGATGGGCCTGCCCATGGGCGGCGACCTGGAGTACGCGGACTCGGTGACGCTGGGCCGCGCGCTCGAGGGGCGCCGACGCCTGTAGGCACCCGCGACCTGCGGCGTTTGTCGCGCTGCGGGCCGCGCGTCCCCCTGTTGGTGACGCACGTGTGACACAATCGTAGGGTCCATGCTGTGACAGACGAGGAGTCCATGATGGCGATGCAGGCGAGCTCAGGCGCGCCCCGAGTGCTGGTTGTTGACGACGAGGCGATGCTGGCGGACCTGCTCTCGCAGGCGCTGCGCCACGAGGGCTGGGAGACGGCCACGGCGAAGGACGGGCTGGATGCGCTGGCGAAGGCGACGAGCTTCCACCCGGACGTCGTGATCCTCGACGTGCAGATGCCGCGCATGGATGGTCTGGAGACGCTGGAGCGCCTGCGCGCTCGCGACCCGGAGCTGCCGGTCCTCTTCCTCACCGCGCGCGACGCGGTCGCGGATCGCGTGCAGGGCTTGCGTGCGGGCGCGGACGACTACGTGACGAAGCCCTTCGACCTGGATGAGGTGGCGGCCCGCGTGGAGGGCCTGCTGCGTCGCGCGGGGCGCACCCAGCAGGCGGCGTCGACGGTGCTGCAGGTCGCCGATCTGACCCTCGATGTGGACTCGCACGATGTGCGCCGTGGCGGGGAAGACATCACGTTAACGAACACTGAGTTCGAATTGCTCCGGTATCTCATGGAAAACGTTGGAATCGTGCTGTCCAAGCAGAAGATTCTGGACGCCGTGTGGAGCTACGACTTCGGCGGCCAGGTCAACGTCGTCGAGCTGTACATCTCCTACCTGCGTAAGAAGATTGACGCGGATCGACCGGCCCTCATCCGCACGGTGCGCGGCGCCGGTTACATCATGCGGGAGCCGCAGTGACGCGGCGACCGTCCCTGGCTGGGCGTCTCTCGCGCGCGCTGGCTGCGTGCGTCGCCCTCGCGCTCATCGTCATGGTGGCGGCGTCCACGTTGGTGATGCGCTCCTGGATGCTCGGCAACATGGACTCTGAGCTGCATCGCCTCTCCCAGCGCGCGGGTGAGCATCTGGATGTCGATGATGCGCCGGACCCTGAGGTGGATGCGGATGATGATTCCGACGATGACTCCGACGAGGGTGCCCGCGCGGTCCCGCAGTCGGGCGGGCGGGTGCCTCGTCCCGGTGGACCTGTTGTCCCCGGTGGGCCCAAGGGGCCGGGGTTCGGCGGTTCTGGCATCGCCGAGGGCACTCTCCAGTACGTGAGTGAGGAAGGGCAGGCGGCAGGCGCGGTCGTCTCGAACTTCTCGGTGACCTACCTGAATGAGCCTGCACTGGCGATCCTGGCAGCGGTGCCCACGGATGGTGCCCCGCACACCGTGCGCCTCAAAGAGTTGGGCACGTTCCGGGTGACTTCCCAGGTCGTCGATGGCAAGACGGTCCTCGTGGGCGTGCAGATGGACAGCGTCGATGACGTGGTCATGATGCTTGTCGCGGTCGAGGTGGGCCTGTCCCTCGTCGTTGCGATTGCCGCCGGGTTCGCCGGTCGGGCGTGGGTGCGCCGCGAGCTGCGTCCCCTCGGCGTTGTGCGCGCGGCAGCAGCCGACATCGCGAGCCGCGACCTCGCCGATAACGCCGAGGATCTGACCCGCGTCGGCGAGGAAGCCACCTCCGGCCCCGTTGAGGTCGCGGATGTCGCGGGGGCCCTGAACTCGATGATCGACGCGGTCGAAGACGGCATGGAGCGCCGCGCCCGCAGCGAGGCGAAGCTGCGCCAGTTCGTCGCCGATGCCTCGCACGAGCTGCGCACGCCGCTGGCCTCCGTGCAGGGCTACGCGCAGCTCGCGCGTCGCGACATTGACGAGGCCTCCCGGACCCAGGCGCTCGAGCGCATCTCCTCGGAGGGGGCCCGGATGGCGTCCCTCGTGGAGGAGATGCTGACGCTGGCGCGCCTGGATAGAGACCGCGCCCTCAAACGCGACAATGTCGACGTTATCCCGCTGATACTGGACGCTCTGTCAGACGCCCACGTGGTCGCCCCTGACCACGCGTGGGAGCTCGGCGAGGCCGCGGACGTACCTGTCCTTGGCGACGAGGCGGCCCTGCGCCAGATCCTCACCAATCTCCTCGCGAACGCCCGCGTGCACACGCCCGCTGGTACCCGCGTGACCGTCTCCCTGACCCGCGCCACCCAGGGGGCGGAAACCGACAAGGGTGCCCCGGCCTCGTCCATGGTGACCCTGCGCGTCGCGGACGACGGCCCCGGCATCCCGGCCGAGATCCGCGACCGCGTGTTCGACCGTTTCGTGCGTGGGGACTCCTCGCGCACGCGCGACGGCCGCGGCTCCTCGGGCCTGGGAATGTCGATCGTCGAGTCGCTCGCCCGCGCGATGGGCGGGTCCGTGCGGCTGGTCGACTCCGAGAAGGGGACCGTCATCGACGTGACATTGCCCGCCGCCTGAGCGCGCCTGCACGGACGGCGTTTTCGCGCGCTGACCAGGATCGTTGCAATTCCGGGCGATATGAGCCCGTGTGGCCTGGGTCGCCCCAGCGCGTCCCATGTCACCTGCGCCCACATGCCGGTCGTTCCCGGCGCGATGCCTGGTGGGCCGTAGGATTGTTGTGGTGGCGTGCGCCACCCGAAGGCGTGCGAATCGGCACGTACTGATAGAAATGAGGCTCTAGTGGCACTGATCGTGCAAAAGTACGGCGGTTCTTCCGTCGCCGACACCGAAGCCATGAAGCGCGTCGCCCAGCGCATCGTGGACACGCACAACGCGGGACACCGCGTCGTTGTCGTCGTATCGGCGATGGGCGACACGACCGACGACCTGCTCGACTCGGCCGCAGCCCTCACGGACACCCCGCCCGAGCGCGAAATGGACATCCTCCTGTCGGCCGGCGAGCGCATCTCGATGGCCCTCCTCGCGATGGCCGTTAACGAACTCGGCGTCGAAGCCCGCGCCTACACCGGCGCGCAGGCCGGCATCCAGACCGACAGCCGCTTCGGTGCCGCCCAGATCGTCGGCATGGTCCCCGAGCGCGTCGCCCGCGCCATCAAGGACGGCCAGGTCGCCATCGTCGCCGGCTTCCAGGGCATCTCCAAGGACGACGACGTGACCACGCTGGGCCGCGGAGGCTCCGACACGACCGCCGTCGCCCTCGCCGCCGCCCTCCACGCCGACGTCTGCGAAATCTACACGGACGTCGACGGCCTCTTCTCCGCCGACCCGCGCATCGTCCCCAAGGCCCACCGCCTGCGCACCCTCACCCAGGAAGAAACCCTGGAAATGGCCGCGCACGGCGCCAAGATCCTCCACCTGCGCGCCGTCGAATTCGCGCGCCGCTACGGGGTCCCCCTGCACGTGCGCTCCTCGTTCTCCGAAAAGAACGGCACCTGGATCTCCGACTCCCCCGCAAACCCTGAACTCAAGGGCCTCGTGCCCGACGCAGCCCTGAAGTCTCCCGAGGAAAACGCCATGGAAAAGCCCGTCATCTCCGGTATCGCTCACGACCGCTCCCAGGACAAGATCACCGTCACCGACGTGCCGAATAGCCCCGGCGTCGCCGCCCGCGTCTTCGCCGTCGTCGCCGAGGTCGGCGCCAACATCGACATGATCGTCCAGAACCTGCCGATCTCCGACCCCACCAAGGCCAACATCACCTTCACCCTGCCCGAAGGCGACGCGCAGAAGGCCCTCGACGCCCTCGAAGCCCACCGCGACGAGATCGGCTTCAACGAGCTGCGCTACAACCCCAACATCGGCAAGCTCAGCCTCGTCGGCGTCGGCATGCGCACCAACCCCGGCGTCTCCGCGCGCCTCTTCAGCGCCCTGTCCGACGCGGGCATCAACATCGACCTGATCTCCACCTCCGAGATCCGCATCTCCGTCGTCACCCGCCTCGACGACCTCGACCGCGCCGTCCAGGCCGTCCACACCGCCTTCGGCCTCGACGCCTCCGAAACCGAGGCCGTCGTCTACGGCGGCACCGGCCGCTGATCGTTCATCGACGAGGCCCGGGCCGGCTCCGCTGTTTCTGCGCGGTTCCGGCGCTCCCGGTGAGTGTGGTCGGCCTCGTCCCCATAGATTTCACCCAGCGTTCGCCCCGTCGTATGGGCGCGCGCACCAACACAAGGAGAACACCATGAGTGGATTCAATGTCGCCGTCGTCGGCGCCACCGGCCAGGTCGGCCGAGTCATGCGCACCCTGCTGGAGGAGCGGGGTTTCCCGGTCGAGACGATTCGCTTCTTCTCGTCCGCGCGCTCCGCGGGCCAGACCCTGCCGTGGAAGGGACAGGACATCGTCGTCGAGGACGTTGCGACGGCCGACTACTCCGGCATTGACATCGCCGTGTTCTCCGCGGGCGCCACCGCCTCGCGCGAGTACGCCCCCAAGTTCGCGGCCGCCGGCGCGGTCGTCGTCGACAACTCCTCCGCGTGGCGCAAGGACCCCGAGGTCCCGCTCGTCGTCTCCGAGGTCAACCCCGACGACGTCGACAACCGCCCCAAGGGCATCATCGCGAACCCCAACTGCACGACCATGGCCGCCATGCCCGTCCTCAAGCCCCTCGTCGAGGCCGCCGGCGGCATCAAGCGCCTCTTCGTGTCCTCCTACCAGGCCGTCTCCGGGTCGGGCCGCGCCGGCGTCGCCGAGCTGACCAGCCAGATCGAGGCCGGCGTCAAGCAGGACCTCGCGGGCCTGGCCCTCGACGGCCGCGCCGTCACCCTGCCCGAGCCCGGCGTGTACGTCGCGCCCATCGCCTTCGACGTCGTGCCGCTCGCCGGCTCCATCGTCGACGACGGCTCCGAGGAAACCGACGAGGAGCAGAAGCTGCGCAACGAGTCGCGCCGCATCCTGCATACCCCGGACCTCGCCGTGTCCGGCACCTGCGTGCGCGTCCCCGTCTACACCGGCCACACCCTCACCATCCACGCCGAGTTCGCCGGCGACATCACGCCCGACCAGGCGCGCGCCCTGCTGGCCGAGGCTCCCGGCGTGCGCGTCGTCGACGTCCCGACCCCGCTCGAGGCCGCCGGCCGCGACGAGGTCCTCGTCGGCCGCATCCGTCACGACCAGGCCGTCGACGGCAACCGCGGGCTTGTGCTCGTCGTCTCCGGCGACAACCTGCGCAAGGGCGCTGCCCTGAACGCGGTCCAGGTCGCCGAGGTCGTGGCTGCGCGACTGCGCTGAGTGTTGCACTAGTTGTGTGAACGCGCGGCGGCCCTCTTGGGCTGCCGCGCGTTTGCGTTGCGTGTGGCGCCGCTGGTGTTCCGGGCGCCGTCGGGCCCGGCCGCTGTGTGTGCCGGTGGGCGGCGGCCCGCCCGCGAGCCGTCCGCGCCGCGAGCTTCGCTCGGCGCGTCGCCTCGAAGCCCGGCCAGGCCCCGCCACCGCCCACCGGCACCGCGGCCAGGCCCCGCCACCGCAGCCAGGCCTCACCCCGCCCACGCCATAGTAATTTCGCATGCAATTCCCCTCCGGCATCGTGCTAGTCCGTATCGATCTGCGATGCTGCGTCACTTGTGTTTTTGAATTGCATGCGAAATTGTCTGGCGCTGGCCCTGGCCCTGGCACCAACGCGAGCGCAGCATCCCGGTCCTGCGTTTTCTCGGTGCCCTCCACGCCGGTGGCGATGGGGGTTTTGCGCCATGCGAAGCCCTCTGGCGGTGTGTCGTCGGCGTGTCGGAGGCTTGGATGGCGCAATTCTCCCCGATCGGTGGAGCTGGATCTGCATCTGATGCTGATGTAACGCCCAAACCGCAGACCACCTCGGTGAAAAACGCTGAAAATGGGCTGTTATTGGCGAAGTGGTCTGCGATTTGGGCACAACGGCGTTTTGGCGTGGTGTGTTGCGCGCATGTGGGCCCCTAAACATGCGCGTTAACACCTTGAACAGCGCACGCAGAAGCGCCCGGGACCAGTCGGTCCCGGGCGCCCCCGCAACAATTGAGCTCCGATAACTAGCGGAACAACTTCAGGGCGTTGGGCCCAATCATGAACGGCGCCAAGATCATCGACGAGCCGAGACCCACGCTGAAGCCGGCGATCACGTCGGTGACCCAGTGGACGCCCAGGTACAGGCGCGTCACGCAGATGAACACGATGAGCGTTAGGGCGGCGGCCCACAGCAGGTAGCGCAGACGGCGACCGACGCGCGTGGTCGTCAGCACCAGGACCAGCGACACGAACAGCGCAGTCACGGCCGTCGCGTGACCCGACGGGAACGAGTAGCCGTCCTCGGTGATCAGGCGCAGCGCCTCCTCGGGGCGAGGACGCTCGTACAGGTGCTTGATGATGAAGCTGTTTGCGGCCGAGAACACCACGGAACACAGGATGTACAGGGCGTTCATGACCTTCTTGATGAACCACCACACGGCGCCCGCCACGACCAGCGCCACGACGACCGCGCGCTTGGGGTCGAACAGCCACGATGCACCCGTCATGAACGAGTTCATTGCCGGCGTGCGCGACGCGACGAAGTCAGACCACACCGTGGTGTCGATTGGCAGGGGACTCGTGATGAATCCGCCCGCGACGGCGACAGCCGCGACGAGGAGAAACCCGATGATCACGGGGGGAGTCAGAAGGCGACGAGCAATCATAGTGAAATCCTACCGTAGTGTCAGTCGTTGGCGCCGTACTCGTAGACCCAGCGCCCGGCTCGGCGTGAGAAGCGTGAATGCTCCCGCATCTGCCCGGATTCGCCAGTCGATACGTCCCGCCACGAGGCCACGAACGTCACGGTGCCCTCCTCGTCGGAAGGACCCCCGGCCTCGGCCCCCAGGATCTGCAAACCCGTCCACTGCGTCCCCTCCACCCAGTAGGGGGGAGCGGGGCGCGTGCGCGGGTGCCATGTGCGGAACAGGTAGTCCTCGTCGCGCAGCGCGAACGCCGTGTAGCGCGAACGCATGAGCGCCTCGGCGGTCGGAGCCACCTCGCCGTCCAGGTAGCGCCCGCAGCACTGCGCCAGCAGCGCCCCCGACCCGCACGGGCAGGTACGAGGCCGGGGCACGCCAGCGCTCGCAGCGCCGGGAGCAGCGGGGGAGGAGGTCACGCCTGGTCGCCCAGGGACGCCAGCCAGCGCTCCGCATCCAGGGCCGCACGGCAGCCGGAGCCGGCCGCCGTGATGGCCTGACGGTACGTGTGGTCCACGGCGTCACCGCACGCGAAGACGCCCGCGACGGACGTGCGCGTCGACGGTTCGTCGACCGTGATGTAGCCGGCCTCGTCGAGGGCAACCTGGCCGCGCAGGAAGCCCGTGCGGGGCAGGTGTCCGATCGCGACGAACACGCCGTCCACGGCGATCTCACGCGTGGAGCCATCCACCGTGGAGGCAAGGCGCAGGCCGGTGACGGCCTCGTCGCCCAGAACCTCCTCGACGGTCGCGTTCCACTCGAAGGAGATCTTCGGGTTGTTCAGGGCGCGCTCGGCCATGACGCGCGAGGCGCGCAGGGCGTCGCGGCGGTGCACGACGACGACCTCGGACGCGAAGTTCGTCAGGAAGGTGGCCTCCTCCATCGCGGAGTCGCCGCCGCCGATGACGGCCAGGCGACGATCCTTGAAGAAGAAGCCGTCGCAGGTCGCGCAGTAGGAGACGCCGCGGCCGGAGAACTCGTCCTCGCCGGGCACGTTCATGTGGCGGTACTCCGAGCCGGTGGCCAGGATGACGGCGCGCGCGTAGAAGACCTCGTCCTCGGTCGCCACGGCCTTCACGTCACCCTCGAGGTTGACGGCGACGACGTCCTCGTAGCGAATGTCCGCGCCGAACTTCTCGGCCTGCTCGCGCATGTTGTCCATGAGCTCGGGGCCCTGAATGCCCTCCGGGAAACCGGGGAAGTTCTCGACCTCGGTCGTGTTCATGAGCGCGCCACCCGCGGCCAGCTGACCGGCCAGCACGATGGGGGCGAGGCCGGCGCGGGCCGTATAGACCGCAGCCGTGTAGCCGGCGGGGCCCGAGCCGACGATGACGACATCGTGGACGGTGGCGCCCTCGGGAACATCAGCCGACGGGACCTGGACCTCGACGGCCTCGGGGGTCGAATCGGTGTTTTCGGCCGTCACAAGGCCTGGAATCGTCACGAAAGACATGCGTACCCTCCTTAGGGTTACTGAACGGTGAGTTCGGAGATCCACGCCCAGTTGCGGCCGTCCTGGCCCTTGGGCATCGAACGGAACTGCAGCGCAATCGAGTCGGTTTCGACAGGGGTCGGGAGCTGAATTGTGGTCGTCGGAGACAACGCAGAAGTGGCCAGCTCTGTTCCACCGCGCGGGTTCGAGGGATCCGTGACGTTACGCACGACGATCTCGCCGCCGGAGGTGGCCGGGTCCATGGTGAGCGTGACCGAGGAGATGGTGGCCTTCTGCTGCAGCTTGACGACGATCGTCACGGAGGTCTCGTCGCGGAACTGGTTGTTGTCGAACCAGCGCGAGGACCAGGACGTCGACGGGTTCGAGTCGATCATGTTGATCGCGCGGTCCGGGTGGTCGCCGTCGTCGTTGTTCCACGACAGGACCTGAACCGAGGAGATCACGGGCGTCACGGATTCCGCCGGGGGAGGCGTCGTGGTGAGCGCGGGGGCGGGCTCTTCGCCGGACTCCTGCGCGGCCACGCCGTTACGCAGGGACTGGCCGAGATCCAGGTCGGTGACCGGTCGTGTCGCCATCCACGGACCCCAGATCGCGCCGAAGAGGAACAGAACGACGCCGAAGATGAGTGCGGGTCGCGTCGGGTCGATCAGCTTGGCGGAACGCTCGGGTGTGGCTTCCTCCTCCTCGGACGAGGCCGGGGCGGGCTGTGCGGGTGCTGCGGGGACCGGGGGAATGGAGTCCATGACCTCGGTCGGATCTTCGACGGGAGGGGCGGGGATCGCCGAATCGACTGCTGCATGCACGCGGGGAATCTGGTGCGTTACGGGCGCGTCAGCGAGAGGTTCGGGGTGCGGGTAGTCCGCGGGGTTGACCTCGCCGTCGCGCTCGTAGCTGTTGGTCGCGGGGGCCGGCGGCGGGGGAGCCAGCGGGAAGGACGCGGACGCAACCTCGGCGCTGTCCGTGGTATCGGTGACAGGCTCCACGCCCAGGGCCGCGAGGGACTCCGCCATCGACGTTCCATTGGGCGCCGGGATGGGATCCTCGTCGGGCGCGGGGATCGGGTCCTCGTCGGGCGCGGGGATCGGGTCCTCGTCGGGCGCCGGGATCGCCTGCGCATCGGCAATGGCGTCGACTGTGGGGCCAGCAATGGCCTCAGCGACGAGAGGATTCTCGACGGGAGCCTGCGTCGCGGGACCGAACGCAGGGACGTCGGTGGGAGCGGGAATCGGCGGAACATCAAGCGATTCATCGCTCGACGGGGCGGGAGGCGCCGGGGGAGCGGGAATCGGCGAGGCAGCGACCACCTCGTCGAACGACGGCAGTTTCTTCTCGTCGCCGGTGCGTTCGGGCGTGGGAGCCATCGGTTCCTCCGTCTCGTCGGGTGTGTGTCCCGCCATTATCGCAGTTGGTTCGGTGGTCGGAGTGGAAGACGCTGCCAGGATGTTCACCACAGCACCCGGGACACGCAGACGTGTCAGCAGCGGGCGCATCATCACCGCGGACTCACGGGGCGCAGCGAAGCGAAGCACGATGAGGTAGATGAGGCCGGTCACCGCCGAAACGATGGAGAGCTTGACGCCCGCCAGCAGCATGCGTCCCAGCGTCGAGGAGATGTCCGTGTGGATGCCCATGAGCCACAGGACGCCGAATCCGACGAAGCCTGCGACGATCGCTGCGCCCAGGTAGGCGACGTAGGAGCGCAGCAGTCCGGCGCGATCAACGAAGCTATTCTCGCGCGAGACCCACACGACGGCGATGATGCCCTGCGTCAAGCGGCAGGCCGTTTCGCCGAGGGCGGCGGCGACGACCCACCAGCGCGCACCGGTCAGGGCGTACATCGACCAGCCGACGATGACCTGGATGATCGTGGGGCCGATACCCATGAGGAACACGGGCTTGACGTCCTCGTAGGCGAAGAAGACGCGCTGGCTCATGAGGACCATGCCGGTGGATGCGACGCCGGGCATGAGAGAGGTCAGGACGAGGGCGTAGCCGGTGACGGCCTCGGGATCCCCGCCCT
>ERZ1699254.577-NODE-577-length-13193-cov-3.524108_pt1 | contig 13193 bp, 9 predicted proteins | sample MGYA00581522_ERZ1699254 | MGnify/ENA primary metagenome ERZ1699254 (study PRJEB42319, sample SAMD00040329) | human oral metagenome | material: saliva | host: Homo sapiens | study: EMG produced TPA metagenomics assembly of PRJDB4115 data set (Metgenomic analysis of... | reverse complement strand
GGGTACTATATAACAAGGTTTGGGGTGAAGTAAGGAGGGAGTGTGGATTTAAAAATGTTTATGTTTTTATTCATTCGTGAAACTTTGGCTATACACCACGTACCATCTTTTTAAGAGGGAGTCTATATGCTAAGTAGATTAATAGAGTTTTTAGTTTATTTTATAGGTTATTCTCTGTTCGTATTTCTATTTGGTTTTATTGGAATATCTTTTCTTATGATATTATTTAAGTTTATTGTGAGTTTTGGAAATATATCTATGAAGGATGTTACTGATGTATTGTCATTCAACTTATATGGTTTTTCTAGATTATCACCATTAATAGTATTATCAATTCTTATATCTAAAAAACTAAGAAGTAGTAGGGTATAGGAAGTGTTTAATCTTAGGTGTTAAGTTCTTAGAAACTTGTAGTCTGTTTGATATTTAAACAGACTATAATTTAAAATACAGAAGTATAAAGTGCGGTCAATTTTCAAAGAGTTTTAAAATTTCTCAAAACTGACCGCACTTTTATCTTATTGAATATCGTTAAAACGAGAAACGTAATTCCGCATTAACATTATTGGCTTTGGTATCGTGGTTATAAGCACCTTGATAGCCGACTTTCACACTCAATACTGGTGTGAACTGCGCTTGTAATGCGACACCTGTTGTGACGACATTTTTCAATTCTTTACCATAAAGATTTGCGACACCTTGATTATTGATCACCAAGCTGCCTTCCGCCGCTTTATCTTTGTGGAAACGATGATACGCCACATCACCTAATAGATTTAATTGAACGCCACCAATTGCAAATGGAATGGATGGACGTAAACCTACAGAGGTGACGATTAAATCACGATTGTTGTCTTTTAACTGCACTTCGCCTTTTGTCACACCTTTGTTTTTGATGTGCATATAGCTTACGCCAGCATAAGGTTCAATCGCAAAATGTTCGCCTTTTAAGCCTGTGTAGGCAAGTTCAGCAAAGACATTTTGTGTTTGGCTATGGCTTTTCACGCCTTGTGCAAATTCAGCACGTTGTTCATGTTTCCCCCAGCTTTGAATAAAGCCAATTTTCGGTGTTAATACGTTGAAACGATGTTCTGCCGTTAAACCTAAATGCACGGCACGATCTTTCGAAGTGCGGTCAATTTTGTGGCTATTTTGTGTTGAACCAACAAATACACCTAAATGTTTATTTGTATCAATGGTCGCATCAATACCCACAAGTTGATTGTACGCATGGCTGCTTAAGCTATCTGTGCTGAAGTGGGTGAAGGTGCCACTTGTCCAAATTTGTGTGCCTGCATCAAGCTGAGCTCTGACCGCACTTGGTTGGGCAAGTTGCTGACGAAGCAATAAGCCATTTAACACATTGTGTTGTTGAGCCGCGAGATCCTCATCATAGCTTAAACGAGCAAAGGCTTGGCGAGCATTCTCTTTTGTTCCCCAAATGAGGTTTTGATATGCTCCACTGTTTGTTGCTGCATCTAAGGCATTGGCGATAGCCACTTCATTTTCAGTGGTTGCTGCAGATGAAAGGGCTTTTTTCTGAACGGTTACTTTCAACGTATTCGCATTACTTTCATTTTTAACGGTAAAGAAATCATAAGTACGAGGTGTTTCAACTACCGCATTTTCAGCTCCCACAAATGAGCCAGTTCCTTGCACAGATACCGCTTTTTGTGGATCTTGTTGTAATTGAGGCAGAATTTCTTCGTCAAATTTATTTGGCACTAAAACAGAACCGTCTGCAAAAGTTGCATTGACGTTAGCAATACCATTATTCAGTAAGAAACGACCGCCTTTTTCCACTGTCGCAGTGACCGTTTTCGCGGTGCTAGTTAAGGTTTCGGTAACAAATCCATTCTCACTTGGTTTAGTGACTTCAGCTTTTGGTAACACTTCCAATGTTGCACCTTGTTTCACGATGACTTGTTGTGCCGAACCAAGGGATTGATTTAACCCTGAAAGCTGACCTTCATTCACAGTAATTTCACCAGTGAAGCTGTTATTACCGGTGAGGGTTAAGGTGCCAGAACCATTTTTAGTTAAGGCACCGACATAACCTTGTGCTGCACGTTCATTACGAGCCACTTCACGTGCTAAACCTACTTGATATTCAGCTTTTTCTTCAGCTGTTGCGCCTGCACGATTTTGCATTAATGCTTCTAATTCTGCTTTGCGCGTTGTCCAAGTTGCGGCTTCAGCTTGATCTTCGACTTGACGTGCTTTGATGGCTTTATCGCTAATATCATTTGACCAAACATCATTTTGATTGAGGTTGATTTTCATGTTTCCTAAGAATTGACCTGGGCCAAACATCGCTTTGCCAAGATCTAAAATCCCCCAACCCCAAACGTTACTTGGTACACCTTGTTCAGTTTCCCAACGTTCTAATGGTTTACCTTCAAGCCCTTTGCGAAGTGTGGTTTGTCGTGCTGTGGTCAGCATGACATCACGCGCTTGATCGGTTGTCATGTATGGATAGCGAGAAAAGATAACACCTAATGCACCACTTACGTGTGGGGCAGCCATTGAAGTGCCACCAGCTGATTTGTAAATAGGGTCACCATAAGTATTGTTGTCTTGTAATTGAATATAGGAGGAATAGATATTGGCGGATGGCGCTGCAATCGTCCACCATTTTGAATGGCCGGCTAGGTTAAATTCTTGAATATCTGCGCCTGCTTTTTCATCACTCACATCGTCATTTGAATCATTTGGATAGCCTTCACCACCGACTTGGCCAGTGACGTTTACCCAGTATTTTTCTGCATCAGGTCTGAAATAAGGCAACATCGCACGCGTAAAGGATTCAGCCATCATGCTGCGGTTACCCGCTGTAAAGACTTGAATTACTTGTTTGTTTTTTGCCACTTCATAAGCCGCATCAACAAAGTTTTTCTCACCACTCGTGACAAATTGATAATAAGCTTTTTCAGCCTCGCCTAAGTTACTTAAATAAATATGTGCCGCAGGACTAGATATTGGCTCAGGTGCTTTTGGTACATCATAATATTGCACGCCATATTCAGGCACATCACGCCAATCATATTTTGGTTTATAGCCTAAGGCACCGACAAAGGATGAATTGACACGACGGTTTGAACCCCAACTGTTATTAATTACTTTGGCACCGGCATCTGCTAGGGCAGAGTAGCCTTGTAAGAAGAAATCATAGTCTTGGTTTGGACCATAGGTCATGTTGTCGTTACCACCAGTATTGGCAGAATAGAGGTTAGCGCCGAAAGCCACACCGTGCATTTCATTGCCGTCACGGCTTGCCGCCATTGTCCCGCCAACGTGCGTACCGTGCGCATCATTGGTATATTTATGCCATGCCCCGTCAATATTGAAGGCTTCACCTTTAGTGAAGATGCCATTATCTGTTTTATCGAAATTGCGTTTACCGTTTTTTACCGGTTCATTTTTATTAATTGGACCATTTCCCACCGATGCATCGGGATAACGCATGCCATCTTTACTATAAGTCCCTTCTGTTTTTACTACGTGGATTCGACCGTCTTGAAATTCAGGATGGTTTAATAGCACACCTGAATCCATCACGCCGATTTTTACGCCTGAACCATTAAAGCCAAGAGCATAAGCCGTGGAGGCATTCATTGAGGTTAAGCCCCAGTCTTTGAGGTATTCAGCGCTTTCCCAGCTTTTGGTATTACCGGCTTGGCCTTGTTCAGAATAAGCGGCTGCATTGGCGGCATACCAACCAACAAGTAGTGCGAGTGCGGTTTTTTGAAGTGTTTGAGGTTTCATATTGTCTTCCTTTATCTTTTTGATTTTAGGAGACTATTATTCGCCTCATTGCGAAGCGCTTCAATGACTCAAATCAAAATTCCAGAGAAAAATGTTTATTCTGTGACAACGATCACACCAAAGTGCGGTCAAAAGAGGGGATAAATTTATGTATCGTAGAAATCAATGTTATAATTTGCGAACAAAATGATTAAGGAGTAACTCATGGCTATTTTAGTAACGGGTGGCGCAGGCTATATTGGTTCACACACTGTAGTGGAATTATTAAATGCAAATAAAGAAGTGGTGGTATTGGATAATTTATGCAATTCATCCCCAAAATCTTTAGAACGCGTAAAAGAAATCACGGGCAAAGACGTGAAATTTTATGAAGGCGATATTTTGGATCGTGCTTTATTACAAAAAATCTTTGCCGAAAACAGCATTCAATCGGTAATCCATTTTGCGGGTTTAAAAGCCGTGGGTGAAAGTGTCCAAAAACCCGCTGAATACTACATGAATAACGTCGCAGGCACGATTGTTCTCATTCAAGAAATGAAAAAAGCAGGTGTGTGGAACTTTGTATTTAGTTCATCTGCAACGGTTTATGGTGATCCAGAAATTATTCCAATTACAGAAGATTGCAAAGTGGGCGGTACAACCAACCCTTACGGTACCTCTAAGTACATGGTGGAACAAATTCTGACTGATGTCGCAAAAGCTGAACCGCAATTTAGCATGACGATCTTACGTTATTTCAATCCGGTAGGCGCTCACGCGAGTGGCTTGATTGGTGAAGATCCAAATGGTATTCCAAATAATCTATTGCCTTACATCAGCCAAGTTGCGATCGGTAAATTACCGCAACTTTCGGTATTTGGTAGCGATTATGATACTCATGATGGTACAGGTGTACGTGATTATATCCATGTGGTGGATTTAGCGATTGGTCACTTAAAGGCATTAAATCGCCATGAAAATGACGCAGGGTTACACATTTATAACTTAGGTACAGGTACCGGTTATTCTGTGCTTGATATGGTGAAAGCGTTTGAACAAGCGAACAATATCGAAATTCCGTATCGTCTTGTGGCGCGTCGTCCAGGTGATATTGCAACCTGCTATTCCGATCCAAGCCTTGCAGCGAAAGAGTTAAATTGGACAGCAGAACGAGGTCTTGAGCAAATGATGAAAGACACTTGGAATTGGCAAAAAAATAATCCGAAAGGATATCGAGATTAATCTCACTCTTGTTGGGCGGAGCATCATTCCGCCCTTAATATTTTAATCAGATAAAACACGCTCAAAAATAACCGCACTTTATGTCAGAACAATCCCTTTCTAGTCAAATATTTACCCGCAAAATGCTGATCTGTGTCTTCACTGGATTTAGCTCGGGTTTACCACTTTTCGTGTTATTGCAAATGTTGCCAGTGTGGCTGACAGATAAAGGGCTTTCCGTTGAATTAATTGGTGCATTGACAGGGGTGATGGTGCCATATGGTTTGAAGTTTTTATGGGCGCCGTTATTAGATCGCTATTTCCCACATTTTTTAGGGCGTCGTCGTAGTTGGTTATTGATTTCTCAAGTGATTTTGCTGATTTCCCTTTATGCGATTAGTCAGTTTGATCCAGTGGCACAGTTGGGAACAGTGGCTAAACTTGCGACATTTATTGCCTTTGTATCTGCGACACAAGATATTGTACTCGATGCTTATCGTCGTGAAATTTTGACCGATAATGAATTAGGATTGGGGAACACCATCCACATTAATGCTTATCGTGTTGCAGGCTTAATTCCCGGTGGGCTCTCGCTTTATTTAGCGACAATTTATCCATGGGAAACCGTCTTTTTATTGACCGCACTTTGCATGCTAGCGGGCATATTTATGACGCTCTTTTTGGCGAAAGAACCGCAGATTGCACAGGTTGATCGCGATCAACCTTTCTATATGGTGTTTTGGATACCGTTAAAAGAATTCTTCCAACGCAAAGGTGTCACCCAAGCCATCGGTTTTTTACTCTTTTTGTTCTTGTATAAATTTGGTGATTCATTTGCCACTACGTTACAAACGAAATTCGTCTATGACATGGGCTTTGAAAAAGAGCATATTGCGTTGGTGGTAAAAAGTACCTCACTTTGGGCAAGTATCTCTGCCGGTCTCGTGGGTGGCGTGATCATGCTGCGCTTAGGGATTAATCGCGCATTATGGGTATTTGGTTTTATCCAATTAATCACTATTGGTGGATTTATTTGGTTAGCGGCATTTGGGCATTTTGACCAAATTGGTGCCGCAGAACTTTGGAAATTAGGTTTCGTGATTGCGGGTGAATATATCGGTGTTGGTCTCGGTACTGCTGCCTTTGTCGCCTTTATGGCTCGCGAAACGAATCCGCTTTATACAGCTACTCAGTTAGCTTTATTTACCAGCCTTTCTGCTTTACCAAGTAAAGGGCTTGGTATGTTATCGGGTTACTTGGTTAAGGCAGTAGGCTACTATCATTTTTTCTGGATTTGTTTATTCCTCGCTATCCCAGGAATGATTTGTTTATTCTGGGTGGCGCCATGGAATGAAAAAGGAAATGAAAAAGCTTAAAATAAAATAAAGTGCGGTCAAAATTAACAGCAAAATCATTTGACCATACAAGGCTTTAACGGTATTTTAAACGGGTCTATTATTTATTGGAGATTTGTATGAAAATTATTCTTTTAGGTGCACCTGGTGCAGGAAAAGGCACACAAGCACAATTTATTATGAACAAGTTTGGTATCCCACAAATTTCAACAGGGGATATGTTCCGTGCAGCGATCAAAGCGGGGACAGAATTAGGCAAACAAGCAAAAGCATTAATGGATGAAGGGAAATTAGTACCGGATGAATTAACCGTGGCATTAGTAAAAGATCGTATTTCTCAACCAGATTGTGCAAATGGTTTCTTATTAGATGGTTTCCCACGTACGATTCCACAAGCAGATGCGTTAAAAGAGTCAGGCGTGAAAATTGATTACGTTTTAGAGTTTGATGTACCGGATGAAGTGATCGTTGAACGCATGAGTGGTCGTCGTGTACACCAAGCGTCAGGTCGTTCTTACCACATCGTTTACAATCCACCAAAAGTGGAAGGTAAAGATGATGTAACGGGTGAAGATTTAATTATCCGTGCAGATGATAAACCAGAAACTGTATTAGATCGTTTAGCGGTTTACCACAAACAAACCAGCCCATTAATTGATTATTACCAAGCTGAAGCGAAAGCAGGTAATACGCAATATTTCCGTTTAGATGGTACTCAAAAAGTGGAAGCTGTAAGCCAAGAATTAGATAAAATCTTAGGCTAAAAAAGATTGAAAACTGACCGCACTTTGAAGAGAAAAGTGCGGTTAATTTTTCAAAAGGATTTTGAGATCGTAAATTGAGATCGTATTTGGGGACATTATGAGCAAGAAAAGAACAATAGCATTGACGATTTCGGCTATCGCAGTGGCACTTGGGATCGGCGCACAATTTTACACCAATCATAAAATCGATCAGGTGTTAAAAAATTTCCCTTATTCTTTGGATAACCAAGCAACCTTAAATGTGACGCAAACCGCGAAAAACTTTTTTATTCGTGAGTTGATCTTTAGTGTAAAAGATAGCGATGCGAAAAGCACAAATGTGATTTCAACTAAGCTCACCGCACTGCCTTTCTTCATTACAGCGGAGTCTCAGTTATCAGATCAATTAGTTCGTCAATTAAATAAAACATTAAATATCACGATTGATAAAAACACGATTAATAGTAAATTTTCGCCAGTAGGGGATTATTTACAGTCTGATATTTTGACGGAATTCCGTGATTTTGCGAATAAGTCCCAAAACATTTCAATCGGTCTTCATTTCTTAAAAAATAAAGAAGTTGAGCTAAAAACAACCCTAAGCGGTTTTAACTACGATAAAGACACGAAACTTGAAGAAATTGATGGTGAAGCTCGCCTCATGCCTGTCGGTGCAAATCAATACGACCTATCAAGTATTGACTTAACCGCGAAAAATGCCGAAGTGGCGTTGCTAAATGGGGAAAACACCCATGTTTATATGAAAAATGCGACGTATCATTTTGACGTAAAACCAGGCGAAGCAGATAAGCGTGATCTGAGTACAAAATTCAGCAGTGATATTTTACGCATTGCCAATAAAAGCCGTACGACAGAAGAAAGCCAAGCAACAGCGGGTGGTTTGAATTTATTAGTTAAGCAAAATGGTGTGCCAAGTGCGGTCAATTTTCATCATGAATTTAAAAAATTAAGTGATGGCTCCCTAGACATTAAAGATGGCGTTAATTTGTTAACGAAAATTTTTACACAAAACGATCGTTTTGATGGTTTGTTATCCGTGCTTTCTGTCAATGTGCCTAAAAATAATCAACCTTACTTTAACTTACAAAATGCCGGTCTTGAACTTAAGTTGGCGAATACCGATTTAACTAAAGCCAATGTGGATTTCAAATTAAATGTTGAAAGCGTGAAGCAAACTCCTGCCGATGAAGAGCGTAAATGGGAAGCTAAAGGCGGTAAGGTTAGTGTTCAGTTAGATGATTACAACGTGGCAAACGAATTGGCGTTTGTACCGTTTTTATTAGATGCTTTTGCAGAGAAAGAGGCTCCGGCAAAAGACAATAAAGATTTCTTGAATGCCAAAGATAAATGGGTGAAAGAGTTTAGTGGTAAAACCAATATTGAGGCCGCATTAAAATCATTTAATATGGCCGATTTAGTGCTTGATGACGTATCAGCCAGTGATAAGACGGAAACTTTAGACAATGATCAATATAATGAACATATTACATTGTCAGCGAATAAAGCTAGTTATCCAAGTGCAGGTTTCCAATTTGAAAAATTAGCGGTTGATGCACCATTTAAAATTAATCACAGCAAAGCGCATTTATCAGCAAGATTTTGCTCAGCACCGTTTTATGGGGCCTTATGCAGCACGCATTTAACGTCTGCCACATTTGATAAGTACATTAAAAACTCTTGGAAAGAGCTTGATTTAATCGTTGATAATGCAACGTTGAATTTAAATCTAAATACTTATCCTGAGACCAATGCTTATCCAGTTAAATTGGAAGTGAGTGGTATTGTGCCTCAAGTGCCCGAAGATGAGTCATCAGACATGATTCCAGATAATATTGAAGGCACATTTAATCTGACATTAAGTAAAATGTTGTTTGATGATCAAAATGAAAAAGCCTTAGCCATTAAGGAAAACTCATACTTTTGGCAATATTTAAGTAGTTTTGTGAAACATGATGGAAAACTTCACCGAGAATTTGTAGAAGAAGGTGATAATTACGTTTCTAGAGTGGAAAAAACAGAAAATGGCTACTTAATTAATGGTCGTACGCTTGAAGATCTTCGTCAAGAAAGCATGATGGAGAGTGATGAGGGCGAAGAAGAGAAGCCAGCAGCAACTGACTAGTTGAAAGGATAATATAAGAAATGACCGCACTTGCGATTCAAAGTGCGGTCATTTTTTTAGCTGTTTTGGATTACTTCACTAATCCACCACTTGCTTGTAAATCGGCATGGTAGGAGGAGCGAACAAATGGGCCACAAGCCGCGTGTTCAAAGCCCATTGCGTTGGCTTTATCACGGAACTCATCAAATTCGGCTGGTGGCACATAGCGTGCAACCGGTAAGTGGTGGCGACTTGGTTGGAGATATTGACCCAGTGTAAGCATGGTTACGCCATTTGCACGTAAGTCTTTCATCACTTCAAGAATTTCTTCATTGGTTTCACCTAATCCAACCATTAAACCTGATTTAGTTGGGATGTTTGGGAACATTTCTTTGAAATCATGGAGTAATTTTAAAGACCATTGATAATCAGCACCTGGACGAATTTCTTTATATAAACGAGGCACATTTTCCAAGTTGTGGTTGAATACATCTGGTGGATTGTCTTTTAATTTTTCTAAGGCTTGAGTAATACGTCCACGGAAATCAGGCACTAAAATCTCAATTTTAATACCAGGATTTAATGCACGCACTTCTTTTACACATTCAGCAAAATGACCTGCACCACGATCAGGTAAATCATCGCGGTCAACAGAGGTAATTACCACATATTTCAACTTCATATCTTGGATAGTTTCAGCTAATTTACGTGGTTCATCCGGATCAGGCGGTAAGGGTTTACCATGTGCAACGTCACAGAAAGGGCAGCGACGAGTACAAATTGCGCCTAAAATCATAAAGGTTGCCGTGCCATGGTTAAAACACTCGTGTAAATTTGGACAAGAAGCTTCTTCGCATACAGAATGTAGGCCATGACGACGCATCCCGTTTTTGATGGTCTCGATCTTTAATGAGCTAGATGGCAATTTGATTTTCATCCATTCCGGCTTTTTCAATAATTCTTGATTAGGATCGATGTTTTTAACAGGGATAATCGATGTTTTGGCGGCATCACGGTATTTCACACCGCGTTCCATTTTAAAAGGCGTTGACATTGTTCTTTCCTAAAGAAAAATGCCTGATTCAGGCATTTTTAAATGAGTTATAAAAGTGAATGTTATAAATTTGTAACATTATAGCCCAAAAGTTCGGCAAAGTGTTTAATTAATTTTGGGGAAACCTTGTCAAGTGCCGCCTCTTCTTTACCAATAAAGTCAGCAAGCTGACACATTTCAAGCCCTGCATAGCCACAAGGATTAATGTAATGGAAAGGGTTGAGGTCCATATTGATATTAAATGCCAAACCGTGGAAAGAGCACCCTTTACGGATACGTAAGCCTAATGAACAGATTTTTTTGCCATCAATATACACGCCAGGTGCATCTGGTTTGGGATAACCTTCAATACCATAGTCTGCTAGGGTTTTTACAACGGATTGTTCAAGTGCGGTCACTAATTGGCGAACATTTAAATGTTCATGACGTTTAATATCAATGAGCACATACATGACCTGCTGACCAGGACCATGATAGGTAATTTGACCGCCACGATCCGATTGAACAACAGGGATATCACTGTGTTGTAATAAGTGTTCTGGTTTGCCAGCTTGGCCTTGTGTGAAAACAGGATGATGCTCAACTAACCAAATTTCATCGGTGGTTTCTGCATTTCGATTATCCGTGAACTCCTGCATTTTATGCCAGATTTCTTGATAATCTTGTAATCCTAATTGACGGACAATTAAATCTGTTTTGTTCATCTTAGATAACCATTTTGACACCTTCAACTTTAGCAAGCTCTTTGTAAATCGTTTCTACTTGCTCAAAGTTTTGTGCCACGATATCAATTGAAACAGAATTATAGGTTCCTTTGCTGCTGCGTTTTTCCTTTGGAATATAATCACCAGGTAAATATTTTTGTATCACCGCAACGATGTCTTGCGCTAAGCCTTCACGGTTAACACCTGCGACTTTAAATGTCATTGCAGCGGGGAATTCCATTAACTCTTTTAGTTTTTCATAATCATTTTCGGTTGTCATTTTGCATCCTTATTTAAGAGTAAGGTGCGTGAATCAGTTAAATTCACACACCTTACGAATTTATTGATGTGATATAAATGGGGAAGTGCGGTTAATTTTCAAGGTGTTTAGTCAAATAATCCTTTAACTGTTAACACTAACCAGTCCCAACCTTTACCTAAGAAGCCGCCTTCTTGTACATCTTCTAATGCTTGAAGATTTACGGTAGCGACATCTTTGCCGTCTAATTGATAAACAATTTTACCCACCACTTGACCTTTTGCTAAAGGTGCTTGTAAGTATTTGTTATCTAATTCATAACGTGCTTTTAAGTCAGTCTGTTTACCTTTTGGTACAGTGATAAAGCCATCTTCTAAGACACCAAGTTTAACGTCACCTTTATCACCGTAGTAAACAGATTGTTTTGAAATTTCTTCACCTGCTTTTTGAGTTTTTAAGGTTTCAAAGTTAGCAAAACCCCATTGTAAGAGTTTTTTACTTTCTACTTCACGGCCTTTATAGGTCGGTACACCCATTACAACAGAAATTAAACGCATATTGTTTGGACTTGTTGCTGATGCGACAAGGTTATAACCTGCTTGGCTTGTGTGTCCGGTTTTCATACCATCAACGTTAATGGTTTTATCCCATAATAAGCCATTACGGTTAGGTTGTTTGATTTTGTTGAAAGTAAAGTCTTTTTCTGCGTAGATTTTATATTCTTCCGGTAAATCACGAATAATATGCGCACCAATAATCGCCATATCACGTGCAGTTGAATATTGGTTTGGATCGTCTAAACCATGTGGTGTGGTGAAGTTAGTATTTTTTAAGCCAAATTGTTGAACATATTTATTCATGGTATCAACGAAGTTAGCCACGGTACCCGAAATATGTTCAGCTACAGCAACACAGGCATCATTACCAGAAACAATGATAATCCCTTTGTTTAAATCACCCACAGACACTTGTTGATTTAAATTTAAGAACATTTTTGATGAATCAGGGAAATTTCTACCCCAAGCGCTTTCGCTAATTGTCACCATATCTTCATTATGGATTTTACCTTGTTTTAATGCTGCACCAACCACATAGCTAGTCATCATTTTTGTTAATGAAGCAGGGTATTGGCGTTGGTCAGGGTTAAGTGATGCAAGTACCGCACCAGAATTGTAATCCATTAAAACATAAGTTTGCGCATTCACTTCCGGCACTGCGATACCGTATTGAATGTCTTCAGCCGCAGCAAATGTTGAGGCTGCCATTAATCCCGAGAAGAGTACAATTTTTTTCAATTTTGCAGATTGTTTTAACATAGCATTTCCTTTAATAGCTTATTGGTTTTTATAAGTATAAACGATTACGGGTTGCCCATTGATCGTTTTTTGTAATTTTGTTTTTAATTGATTAATATCCGCTTGATCCGCTAATGGGCCAAAATGGATTTCATAGTTTTGCCCATTTTGGTTAATTTCCGTTTTGATGTCATATAACGCGAGTTTTGTGATGATGCTTTCTGCTTGGCTTTTTGACGACAGCGCGAGTAGTTTTAGCTTGAAAACAGTTTTTGCATCGTTTGTGCTGTCTAAGTTTTGATTTTTTTTTTCGCTATTTTTATTGACGACTAAACGCTCACTGGCTTCTTGCGTTTTAGCATGCTTGGCAAGCGTTTTTGCGCCCGCACCTGAAATTTGACCTTTGTGATCCACATGTAAAGCTTCAATTCTTACTTGCCCTGTACCACGAGCAATAAGGCCTAATTCTTTTGCGGCAGAATGAGATAAGTCAATGATACGTTTCTCACTAAACGGACCACGATCATTAATTCGCACAATCACCTTGCGATTGTTATGTAAGTTTGTAACAACCGCATAAGAATTCAAAGGTAAGGTTTTATGTGCGGCAGTGAAAAGTGCCGAATCATAGCGTTCACCATTAGCTGTTTTACGACCATTAAATTTATGGTGGTAATAACTTGCTGTCCCTTCTTT